>Ga0207767_1000807_pt1 | contig 11218 bp, 7 predicted proteins | sample HigsolmetaGSP17D_FD_184845 | JGI IMG/M metagenome (GOLD analysis project Ga0207767, IMG submission 184845) | High solid enriched microbial communities from the Joint BioEnergy Institute, USA - SP1-7-D (SPAdes) | ecosystem: Engineered > Bioreactor > SSF (Solid state fermentation) > Aerobic >... | reverse complement strand
ATGTTCTTTAGCGCCGCGTCTCCGTTCTCCTTCACGGTCCTGTCGATAATCACCGAGCTATATGCATACATCGTACACAGTCCACACGGGTATCAGGAGCCGATTACGAGCCATATTTATGGAATCTGTGCATGTATTTGGGTGATATCTGAGGGTTACTGCATGCTCTATCTACTGCCAACTGCCAGATGCGCGTCCATCTCGAAGGGCACCTGAGACCAAGGGGGTGTACATTCACATCGACTTTTCATCACATGAATCACGGTCGTGTCGAGATCAACATGCACATATCTGCCATCTCGTTCACCGCGGGGGAATAAAAACCGGGTTCCTGGAGAAAGGAAATGGGGGAAAGACGTCGGGCTTGGGAGTTCGTGGACCGGGGAAAGGGCGGGAGACGCCGCACAGCATGGGCTGTACGTCAAAGCATCATCCACCTCGAGCAGTAGAGACTGCTGAGGACCGTTTACGCCTTCTGCGCCTGCTGGAAGAGCTTCTCGTTCTCCTGACGAGCCTTCTCGAAGGCCTCCTTGAAGAGGTTGGCGTCTGCAGGACCGTCGTTAGCAAAAGCTCGTAATGGCGTATATTCTGCCTCCGGATGCCCAGAAGACAAAAGACCCGCAGGGTCATGGAAACTTACTCTCGCTGTTGGCGAATCGAATAGCCAGAGTCTGCGCCTCGGGCTCACCCTCACTAACATCCGCGGAAGTGTTCCACACCCAGCTGCGGTCACTGCCGACGTTGGGGGAGAGCTTCATGTCAGGAGTAACTAGACGACCGTCAGTGCTCCCCGATCTTTCCTTATACACAGAATTAATGGTTTGATTAAGTTCCGGGCAAACGTACTGTAGTGGTTCGCGCAGACCTTGAGGGTCTTGTCTCTCCGCATGACCAGGCGAGTCTTGTGGTTCTCCTTGTGCTTCAGCAGTCTCACGTCGCCGGTGCCACGCTCCTTCCACTCCTTGCTCTCACGGTCGAACCGGAAAAGCTTCGCGCGCATCTTGAAGACCTGCTCCTCCATCTCCTCATTGGTCTTGGTCTCCACCTTCTCCGTCAGGCGGATGACAGGTTCGAAGTGGACATCAGGGGACTCTGGAGGCTCTTCCTGTAGAGTCGAAGCGTGTCAGACATCAGTCCCAAGTCTGTTTGTTTGAAAAGAACGAGCACGGTGATTGAATCCATAGATAGAATCTCCCCGTCCCCCCGCCGCCGTTACATGAAGATGTACAACTCCCCCAAACGCGCCGAAAACTCAGAGAAAATAAGGACTACCGAAAAAGTACGCAGAGACGCGTTTCAAACAAACACACAACACAGGAAAAAAAAATAACCCAGCTCAAGTAAAGGAAACATTTCCGCTCACCTCTTCCTCAGCCTTCTTGCCCTTAGTGGCGCCAGAAGGCTCCTCCTCCTCCTCGGGCTCCTCCTTCTTCTCCTTTTTAGGACCTCCGCCGAACATGGAGAACACGCTATCGGTCGTCTTGGGAGCAGCATCCTTCTTTTCCTCCGTCTTGGCCGCTTCCGTGGTGGCGGTGGTCTCCTCCTTCTTCTCGGACCCCTCCTGGGCGGAGGAGGAGGTGGTGGGGTCAGGCTTTGTCTCAGCGACGTCAGACATTGTGATTAGGCGGCCTCTTCGAGGTCTTTTTCGATTATAATGTTTATCTGTAGAGAAAGATAAAAAAGATATGAGGTAAGGGTCAGGATGGATAGATCGCGTGCGGCAGGTTGGTGCCTGAGTTTGTGAAAAGAGTGGTGTTTTCGTTATATCTTGGGTAAAAGGTGGGTAGGGTAGGTTTGTTGGCGAAATCCCGCCGTGCCTCCCAGACTCTCTGGCCGCTAGTGCCACCACCCCTCATGCGGTAGTCCAACCCACGCCGAGCCAGATCTCTCAGCGGAACTGTTTTTCGAGGCCACTAAGTGTTAAAAAAGCGAACAGGATATTTATCCTAAAGAGCATCCATACCATATTGTGGCACCCCCAGATAAGGAACACCCAGGAAATTTGCTTACATTGCAGGTTTTCGCATGAGTCAAAAGACTTTACACATCATATATGTATAAGCCATCAGTGTTGATGAAGGATAAAGGGAGCGCTTCAGTACCTACACTACCTACTGCTCGTGGATATCGTGCTCCCTTCGCCTATTAAGAACCAGAAAGCAAAATACAAGACTTCACAACACCCAACCCTAATCGATAAAATGGCCTTGCCTCGCCGGATATCTTACCTCATTCCATTCCCAGGTACCTATGATACCAGCTTGCTGCTATGAAAACCAAAGAAAAACCAGGACCCCGTCCTCCCCGCAGCGAAAAAAAAGGGACAAAATGGAAACATCATCATTTGCAAGCCCGACTATTGCAATCACGACGGTTCGACGAGAACCCCGCACGCTTGCATCCTCCTCGCTTCATAAGGCTCCGCGCCCGCATTTGGGCCTTAGCCAAAGTCTTTGATTTCCGCACTTCGTGGATTGGGTTCCTGAATCCACTCAAGTCCATCCGTTGCGTGGAGGCGCTAAGTCGCTTCCATGCATCGTCCACAAATGTCTTTGCTCCTCCATTGAACCTATTCGTATGCCCTCGCAAAGTTGACGATGCTGTTGAGAATTGCTGCACCACACCACGCTTAATGACTTCAGACAGGTGCTTCGACCTCGAGAGTACAGCGTCTCTAGTCTCAAAGGTAAGCTGCATGGAGTCACGTCGAAGCGTCTCCGCCTCGCGTCGCAGCAAATGAGACCTCTTGACGGCGTCGCCCATCCACACTTGCAGATCCGTGAAGAGACGACCATAAGCCTCAGAGAGCCCAGTCTGTGCGGTATTCAAATCTTTCATGAGCTGTGAAGAAATGACCTGGGCTGCCTTTTTCCAACTTGCGATCTTCAGCCATGGAGTGCCGAAGTCAACTTCCGTCACCTGTTTCACATGTGGCTTGGAAGTCGTTGCAAGAGTCACGTTCAGCAGTCCGTATGCATCTTCTCTGTCCAGCTTCAGGGTATAGACGCCATCGAAGAGCTTCGAGAGCTCGTATGAGAGCGCCTTGCCGCCTCTAGTGATACTCACGTTGAACTTCGGCTGCTTCCTCGCGGACGTGAAGGCGTTGGGAGATTTTATGAGCACATGACAATCTCCGACGACCTGTATCTGAAATTTGTCCGCACTGCTCTGCTCCTCACGGGAGAGAGAGATTCCCATTATCTCCTCAGCCGTCGAGCGAGCCTCTGGTTTGCGGCTTGGTGTACTAACTTCGCTTAGGGGCGATGGTTTCAATGAGGGAGATGTCTGCTTGAGCCCTTGAGCAGGGAGGAGACCTGTTGTGGAAACGCAACCGGGGGTGGTTGAGGGGAGATTAGGGACGGCCGAGCGTACAAAACTTTGGAATAGAAATAGAATGATAGCTTTGAGGGCTGTGTATCCTAGTGTGATGGCAATCGCAGACAAGATGGACAGGGTAAGAACACGTAGAACAGGCTCCAGGTCACGGACACGGCTTGTATAAGTAGAGAAACCCATATGCCTGGGATACTTCTCGCTGTCGAAGAACTGCTTGGTCTCGAAAGGTCTCTGGCTCTGCGCGGTCACCTTGGATGTCTTCTTGGTATAAAGACCGGAAAGGGACGCCAGATTCCTGTTGAGCTGCCCAGGAGTGATGCTTTCGAAGGTCTTCAAATCAATCGGATATCTTCTCAGAACAATGGTCTCGCCTGTCAGGGAATGACGGGACTCCAAGCACATGTGAAGGCTGTGGTAGTCGAGGGGTACCACGTCAGCAGGCTTCTTCCAGAGCGGCTCCTCGGATATGACCATTGTTGGGATCCCGTGTCTCTTCATGAAAGTATGCGCGAACTTCCGTGTCCTCACGGCAAGATTGTCATCTTGTTCCGACATGAAGAAGATAGCCACGTCCGGCAGTGTCCAATCCGACGAGGAAGAAATGTGATACTGGGATCCGGTCCAAGAAGAGCTGCACGGCGGCCTGTTCTTGAACTTCAGGTTGATGGTGCTTGGCTTGTCAGTTTGAGGCTCCGCCGTCGCATCGAGACACTCATCGACGATCAGCTGGACATGGATGGGGAGGAGCTCCGCAAAGTTGGGGGTTGCTCCAGCACCGAAGGATGTCGGAACCACATGGTACCTGGAAGACTCTGCAGAACCGCTCTCAAACCCATCGCTCGAGCTTGAGACCAGGACGTCTCCAATCTTGTCCAGGACGATGTGCCTGAACTCCGGGTTCCCCACGTACAGCACGTGGAACGGTTTGTCCAGGTCGAGACTCTGCTTCGTCATCGTCTGTTGGACGGTGACGATGAGATGGGAGTCTTCGATGTCAAGATTGTGAGGGAGGCGTTCCTTCAGCGCAGCGGCCTCAGCCTCGTCGAGGACCCGTATGGTATGCTTGAGTTCCACCCGTTCGACCTCGGGCCATCTCTCAGGCTCCCTGAACTCAATGGATTCCGTGGGATGCTGGAAGGCAGCTTTCATGGTGAGGTTGCTGTCGTCTATGCCATCGCCCACGCGGGCAAAGAGCGGCGGCAGCTCCTGAGACTCCGAGATGTTGCTCTGCTCATCGTCGTTGCCGTACACCTCGCTGCTACTGCTCTCCCGCTCATCCAGGCTGGCAACGTCGTCCGGCCCGTTCTGGCTGACGAGGGATCCAATATCTGTCTGCTCAGAGCGAGTACCGTCTTCAGAGTGAACATCCGAGGCACTCAGCGTCGCCCAGCTGTCGCTCAGGGCGCTCGACGGACGATCTGCATGAGCAGTTGACGTCATGTTGGCAGGCCGAGACTGAGATAACCACTCTTCTACAGAAGCGCTGAGGGGCGGAAGGGTTGGATATCGGAGACGTGGAGCGATCGAGTCACTCGACGGGTTTCTTCTGTGGTGAGGCTCTGGAGCGTCAGCCATGCTGCCTAAGGTTAGAAGTCATGGAAAGGATGCAGGAGTCAGCGAGGATCGGGACGAGGAGCGGGGTGCGTGTTTCGACCAAGGCACTGTGGATCGAAGGAGGACATGAGAGGGTGAGGTCAACAGGAGAGAGAGAAGCTGGGTGATGTTAACCGGATAACGAATATTTCCTTTCTCCAGAGGACGATAAAGAGAGCAGAAGGAGACTGAACTCTCCGTCCTCTCTGCCTAACATGCCCCCGAGTCCGGAGGGGCTCAGGCTGTTAGTCGCAGATGCCCAATAATGACTAGGCAGGCGTGTCGCGGCGGGGTCCCGGCCCCGGTACGTGGGTGCGGGAGCAAGAGGCCAGACGTTCCAGGCAGGAGAGCACCAGGGTGCTCCGCTGTGACTTGGAGAGGGGATGCTAGGGGAGAAGCCCGTGTCCGCCGTGCGGAAAGGCCAGAGGTTGGAAGCAACTCCGTCGACGATGTCAGGATGATACCGCGAGGTCGAGCTGGACGACCCGGGCGGAACTCACGGGCGGGGCACATGACGGCGCACCCCGGGTGACAGGCAGGCACTCTAGGTGTCTGGCGGAGGGGTACATGGAGGTACATGCCCGGCCGCCCATGCGGCCGCTGCTCCAGATGTACTCCGGAGTCGCGGCGATAACGTCGAGGATGCCTATCAGCCGCCGTGCCGGAAACAGCTAGCTCCGCCGCTGCCCCGCCCGTCATGGGCCCATCACCTGAGCATCATAGCGACGCCCGGCCGGTATTGGATGCTCTGCTACGTGGCGCGTGGCCGTATTTACTCAGACTTGTCGCCGGGTTCGGCACGGATGAAGAATCCCTGTTGTTGTTGAGGTAGCATTACTGTCGGCCTGGAGGGGGATGAGTCGTAACGGTTGGATAACAGTCGGCCTTGGCATCATGCCCGCAGACAGATACGTGATGACGTATGATCTGGCTTCTAGCTCTAGCATGTACGGTACATACACGTACTCAACCCCTGGAAATGACTCACAGATCCCAAAGCAGTGTCTCAAGAAGCAGGTACGAAAAAAAAACCCATGTGCAACACATTTTATGGTATGGTGTCTCTTCGAACTTGCAGGAGACTTCGCGCAACCTGCATATAAAGCACGACGCGGGAAAGGAAATGAGAATAGGTGTCAAGCCAGCGGTTAATGGAAACACCGCATTAGGCAAGGATATAATAGGTACTCAGTGCAGAATGCCCCTTAACCTGTTCCCAACACTTAGAACTTTGGATTGACTAGCTGAGGCAGCTGCTCAGGCAGTGCCCTCCCGCAATTGTAACATACAGCGCAAGCGGCTAATCCAAAGGCATGATATTTCCCGAAGTACTGGAGGGCTATATACTACCTACTCAAGCGCCACAACCAGGAGATCCGTCTCGAGTCTCGACAACCCGTTCTTGACAAGCTTCCCCCCAGAGACGCCCCAGCCACCGGGACCCCACAGCACATGGCTGACCGAACTGGCACGACCAGGCAAAGTCACCGTGACCTCCGCCGTCTGCGGCAGTTCTGCATACTCGAGACTCAAGATACTGACCAGCATCGAGTCCCCGACCTTCCATCCCGCGGCATCGATCCTCGGGTGCCCGGTTACGGGGAGCGGCGTCGTCGGCGCCCCGAGCAGGAAACCCATCACGTCCTTCCTCACGAGCACCTTGGCCAGCTGGCTCGTCACGTCCATCAGGGCCAGCTCCGTCGGGTAGGACCACATGACGATCCCCTTGGCGTTGTGGTTGATGCTGAGCATGGTCATCGTCACCTCCTCCTCGGCTGTGGGGTACCGTTTCCAGAAGGAGTCGTTGCCGAACGCCTGCGGGACGCCCCAGAGGGTCTTTGGAGGACCCCCGATCCAGTCCTGGTACTGGGTGAAGAGGTCCAGGCGGAGGGATATGTCCTCGAAGTTGCCCTCGCAGTCGTCGCAGCCGCAGCAGCCGTAGGTGGTGTTGCACACGGTGCCGTAGGGTTCGGACCAGGAGGTGTTGACCGCGATGGGGTAAACATCCGAAAGGATAATGTCCGCGCCGGAGGCGTAGTCCTCGTAGTAGAAATTGTAGCAGTTCAGGCACAGAGAGACCGGGTGCCACGGGTCCAGAGACTTGATGAGATCGTGCGCAAGCTTGGTCGCGTTAAGGGGGTCGCCATGACCGTCCGGCTCGTCGCCGGTGTACCAAAGGAGCATGCTCTTCCTCGACTTGAGCATGTTGACCTGCTCTTCGACCGAGGTGAGGTTCAGGTAAGTCCACCGCATGTCGTACATGACCCAGAGACCGATCTCATCGCATCTGTCGAGAAACATGTTGAACGCTGTGAAATTGAACGCCTGGTTTGGGAGCCCGGCGTCAGGGACAACGTGAATGATGTTGTACCCCAGATCCTTGAACTTTTCCACATTATCCAGAGACTTTGCGAGGTAGCCGTCCCAGCTGACGTAGAAAGAATATGGCAAGAGGGGTGTCCACTCTGACGAGTTTTCCGTATAGTCCTGGACTAAGAGACCGCCATAGAGACTGTCAAGCTTGGTGATGCTGCCACCGTCCGTCCTGGCGGGGAGCCGATAGAGCTTCGTTTCAGCAACGTAGGACTGATTGCCGTCTTGAGAGACCCCTATAATCGTTATATCGTACGGATCAAACCGCGGCTGGATATCCTCCAAGGAGAAGACGATCTCATTCGACGTGGAATTCACAGGAACGCTAGCACCAGAGACAAGATCCAGTCCGGTATCTGCGACGGCAATATCAATATACAAGGTATTGAAAGGCTTATTCACATTGTTGTTCTGATCGTATATCCTGTCGTAGTACGACTTCCCGTTGGTATATGACAGCCCCGCGTCAACGATGAAAGAACCGAATTGGTCATCGGGTGTATAGAGGTTCATGCGGGGACGGATGCGCAGATCCAAGAGCGGCTCTGCGAATCGAGGCGGTTCATCCAGCCATCCGCCTGGCGGGAATGACTGGTTTCTGTGTTATTGCAATTAATTTGCTGGTCTGCACGGACCCAATTGTATATGAATAGGGAGATAGCGGATGCTCACGCTGGCCGGTATGCCTTTCCGCACCAGGTCTCGACCCCAGGGGGGTTGTTGAAGGCCGCAGTCAAGCCGAGTGCGCTGGACAGCGCTATTATTAGGGAGATCATGGCGAGTAATAATGGCAAGGGACGCACATCACGGAACGTACTTCTGAGAGAGAAAGGGGGAAAGATATGTAGAGCTGTCCGCTAGGCCCTCGAAGCTCGATCCTATCGTCGCATAGAAGGTATCCATGGGGATTGGCGCTCTCCTAGTGGATCGATTACAACACTGCAAACGGCCCCTTTTGGGCGGGGCTAATTTGAAAATCCGGTTTGTTTATACAAGGAATAACTGTTGTAGGACATTCCCTAGCAGGGACCGGCACGCTCGAAGTCGGCTATTGCTTGACGACAGATCGGCCGATCACTATAATTGATCTACCGCGTAGTACGGAATAGTCGATTGACTCCAGGGGCCATGTTACCTTGATGTATTCCGTACGGACTACACGGTAGCAGTCAGCGACTCCATGAGGTTCGTACGCAGCGGTTGAATGATGCGCGCGGGCGATCTGATCCCAGTCTTTAGGGCGCAGGCGCTCTAGAGGATCACAGTTGCGAGTCTCAAAAGCGGGAAATACGATAAAAACAAAGAATAGCCCAGGATAATAAAAAGAATAATGAGGCACAGTGCCCCACGGCCACTAGCCTGCGCAGTAGGAGTACGGAGAACAACGGACTAGCTCGTCATTATTGTTGCAGGGACAAAAAAGAACGGCGTGTTGACGGCGCTGTTATTTGTGTGATGTCTGTGCGTAGCCTGTAGCATGGACAGAATACTGTACGCTGCATGGACATCCTTGAGCAATTCATTGAATGTATTCTGTAGGAAATCATCACAACAGGAACAGCACGCCAGAGACCAAAGCAAGATACGGGTGGAGAAATCTGATACCGACATAGTAAATATCATCTTTAAGTACCAAGGGAAGCGCTACAGAGTAACTTGAAAAAAAAAAAAAACCCATCCAGTCAATCAGACGCGAATCGATAATGTACAGTACAGTACAGTTACCACCGCATGCAACGGTGACATAGGCTACCATGATAACGATAACTAAGGTACAGTACCTGCCTACTTCGATAGGTAAGTATAGAGCACTCCAAGCGAGGACATCAGTTGATGACTATCTAGTCTAGGAAAACTGCCCGATCCTAATCATTATCACTACACCACCATTATCTGCATCCAAGCAACAACATTGCAGCAGCATCAAAACCAGACCGGGAGCACAAAAATGAAGATCGACATCACCAAGATCTATGTATTATTATTGAGCAGTGATCTGGCCTATTATAGCCAAAAGTGTCATGAGAAAAACCTGCCTATCGACAAATTGATATCTGCAATGCGTCATCGTGGAATAGGGAACATGAAGAGACAGCGGACTGATCCTATCATTATTCCTTGACATGAAGAAGATTATCCATACTCTATAGACAGCCGGTCTCGATCTGACTATTTGCGTTGTGAGGGGGAATACGTGTGCCAGTGCATGTTCGCGGGTGTGAAAAAGAGGTATGTACACATCATGAAGAAAATGCTGGGTAATGATAAGGAATCGAATAACATGAGGCGCGAGCGAAAAGAAATGAAAGCAGGGGAGTCTTGAAACAGGCATGGATCGATGAAAAGGAACCACTCAAGAGTCCTACCACCCCTCCCTTTCAACGCCTGCCGTCTCCTCTCATCCCGACATGTCCCTGAACAATCATCGTCTCATTAAGTTATTAGTGGTACTCTCGCTTGTCCGCACAGTTTAAACTCGCCCTCGGAATGCATCAAATCCCTCCTTTCATGCCGTTGGATCAATCACGATCATGCTTGTGGAGCCGGGTCGCAGTGAAAGCGTCATGATCGCAATCTCTGAACCAAGGAGCAAAATCGATTCCTTGAAGTCGAATCGAGTGCCTCCTCCGACATGACGGCATGGTAGGTGGGCGGGTCAACTCAGCGATGACAGCGAGAATTCCAGTGATTAGTATTTCACGGTGAAGAGCTCGCTCCGTGGTCGCACAATACTCTCTTCCAAAGAACAGATAGCGTGTCGTCAGGGTTTTATAACGGCAATCCAAATGAAACGTACAACAAGCACGCTAGATGAGGCCAAACAATATCGATAAGAATGGTGATACGGGCTTCCTCAAAAAAAAAAGGAAGCCGTCAGATCCGTTAACGCCATCCGGAAGAACCCCCGTGGCCAACAAGGACATGCAGGCCAAGCAAACAACTCCATGGGCGACCCAAGCGATGCTCAAAGTCGAAAATAGGTATAGAAAAGAGGGGAAATCAGTACAGTGAAAACCGAAGTGGGAACACAAGTCTATGGAGATGCCCAGCCTCCAGCGACCTCGACCCATTGGGCAAGACAGCTGCCTTGCTTGCCTTCGACATCGACAATGTCCGTGTCACACTTGCACCTGCAGCCGACTCCATTCTCTTTGACAGGGTCAGGAGTCGCCCAGTATTCGTCCTCTTCTATCCGTTTCTTTTCGTCCAGTGTTGTCTCTTCCAGCCACGGGATCCGGGGTAGCTGCCGTGCAGGAGCATTGGCTGGACAATGTTGGATGGTTGTGTGGCGGTATCCAAAATCGCGGAAGTAGTGGATATCACTGGGCGAGAGAAGAACTCCGGCGGCAAGAGAGTGTATGGGCGCATCGCCCCACTAGAATCACAAGTCAGCGCGCGCGATATCCATGACGATGCGAATCTATACGTACTCTTTCCATCCAGAAGCCACCACTCCTATCCATCATCTCAAAGAATTCTTCGTATTCTTTGCTCCGGAAGAAGTCCAGGCGAGCAATCTCAAAGTTGCTCCAGAAGTGGCACATGTTGTATTTCTCCCCTTCCATGGCTTCAGGGTCCACTTCCGGGATACCCTCACCAGGTTCGGTTAGCAGGACCTCGTCTGGCAGTTTCTCTTCCTTCTTCTTCTTCTCCTCTTCTGGCTTTTCCTCCTCTTTCTTTGGGTCTTCCAGGAACATCTCCCAGAGCCCCTTGGACTTTATACCCTTCATCCGTTTGTAGGCAGAAGCATAACGGAAGATGTTGGGCACAGTCTCTCGGAGTTCCTTGACGGCAATTGTGAAACCGTAGGTCTTGTTGTGCTCTATCATCTTGATGAACGGATCACTAAATTCAACGCGTGAGCATGAGAGACGAAGAACGAAAGCCTTGAGGAGGGGGGGGGGGGGGGGGAAAA
>Ga0207767_1000804_pt1 | contig 11268 bp, 15 predicted proteins | sample HigsolmetaGSP17D_FD_184845 | JGI IMG/M metagenome (GOLD analysis project Ga0207767, IMG submission 184845) | High solid enriched microbial communities from the Joint BioEnergy Institute, USA - SP1-7-D (SPAdes) | ecosystem: Engineered > Bioreactor > SSF (Solid state fermentation) > Aerobic >... | reverse complement strand
CCCAGCTCGCGCTGTTCACGGGCGTGTTCCTTCAACCGCACGCGATGGTCGCGCAGGTCGTCGGACTGCGGATTGACGGTGATGCTGCCGTCGCTGCCATCCACGATCAGCACGTCACCGTCGCTGATGCGGCTGAGCAGGTGGGGCACGTTGACGATCAGCGGCAGGTGCAGGCTGCGGGCGAGGATCGCACTGTGCGACAGCGCACTGCCGGCGGCGGTGACGATGGCCACCACGCCCTGCGACTGCAGCTGGGCCAGGTCGGACGGGGCGATGTTGTCGCACACCAGGATCTCGCCGGCCATGCCCTTCACCGGTGCCGGCGGCTTGTTCTGCAGGAAGGCCTGGATGCGGCCGATGACATGGTCCAGATCGTCCATGCGGCTCTTCAGGTAGGCATCGTCCATGCCATCGAAGACCTTGGCCAGGCGGTCGCGCTGCACCCGCAGCGCGTAGCTGGCGCTGTAGGGACCGCCGCGGATCAGTTCGTCCAGGCCGTGCAGCAGCTCCGGGTCATCCAGCAGCAGGGCATGCAGTTCGAGGAACTCGCCGACTTCCTGGTGCAGGGCGCCCTGCAGGCGCTGGCGAAGGTCGTACATCTCCGCGCGCGCGGCGGCCACGGCGGCATGCAGCCGGGCCAGTTCGGCCTCGATCTGGCCCGGGCCGATGCGTTGCTCGGCCACCTCCAGCACGTGCGGCAGGCGCACGCGGGCGCGCCCCAGCGCGGTGCCCCGCGCGGCGCCGTGACCGGACAGCCGCTGGACCGGCCGCAGGCTACCGGGCAGCACACCGGCACGCGCGCGCGGCATGCTCAGCTGTCCTCGTCGAAACGACGCTCGAACAGGGACACCACCGCGTCCATCGCCGCCGCTTCATCCTCGCCGGTGATGCGGATGGTGACCGGGGTGCCCTGGCCGGCGGCCAGCAGCATCACGCCCATGATGCTTTTTGCGTTGATCTCACGGCCCTTGGCGGCCATGGTCACATTGCAGCGGAACGGCGCCAGTTCCTGCACCAGCTTCGCCGTGGCGCGGGCATGCAGGCCCAGGCGGTTGGTAACGGTGAGTTCTCGTTCAAGCATCGTCGACTATCGCTCCATTGCGGGCGCCCGCCGCCGCAGTGGCAGGCAGTTGATCCAGTCCCTGTTCCGGGTAGTTCATGACCCGCAGCAGCATCGGCAGGCTCAGCGCCGAGACCCGGCGAACCGGGGTACCCAGCCGGGCCACGCGCGTGGCCAGGTTGCTGGGGCTGGCGCCGTACAGGTCGGTCAGGATCAGAACGCCCTGGCCCCCGTCCACCCGGCGCATCGCGGCCGAGGCGAGTGGGAGCAGTTCATCCAGGTCTGCGTCGAACGGTACTTCGAAAGCTTCGGTCTTCAGCGGCAGATGCCGCAGGAGCCGGGTCGCCACATCCAGCAGGGCGGTACCGACTCCGGGGTGCGTTACAAGGAGAATGCCACAGGTCATTGCCGAACGTTAACAGGTCCCCGTGAACCGGCGATAGCAGTTTTGCAGCCCTGCAGTGTTCCGTATTCAGGAAGCGGCCGGCGAACCCCTCAGTCCAGTTCGCGATGGAACGTGGCCACGTCTTCCCAGCCTTTCTCGCGCACATGGCGGGCCATGCGTTCGGCCAGGAACACCGAGCGGTGTTTGCCGCCGGTGCAGCCGAAGGCCACGGTGACATAGCTGCGGGTGTCGCGGCCCAGCTTGGGCAGCCAGGTGTCGAGGAAATCGGTGAGCTGGGCCAGGTACCGCTGCACGTCCGGCTGCGCTTCCAGATACTCGCGCACGCCGCCTTCGCGCCCGCTCAGGGGACGCAGCAGCGGGTCCCAATGCGGGTTGGGCAGCACCCGCGCGTCGAATACGAAGTCGGCCTCGGCCGGTACACCACGCTTGTAGGCGAACGATTCGAACAGCAGCGACAGCCGGCTGGCATGCTCCAGCGCGTACTCGGTGACCAGCCGGCGGCGCAGCTGGTGCACGTTCAGCGGTGTGGTATCGATGATGGCATCGGCCACCTCGCGCAGCGGCGCGGTGAGCTCGCGCTCGCGGGCGATCGCTTCGGGCAGCGACAGCCCCTGCTGGCTCAGCGGATGGCGGCGGCGGGTATCGGCGTAGCGCTTGAGCAGGGTTTCATCATTGGCTTCGAAGAACAGCGTCTGTGCCCTCACGCCGGCGTCGAGGGCCTGCTGCCGCCACCGCGCCAGCTGGCTCAGGTCACTCTGCCCGCGCACGTCGATTCCCACGGCCAGGCGCTGCGGAGCGGTGCCGGGCTGGCCCAGCACGCTGCGCACGAAATCAGGCAGCAGGTTGATCGGCAGGTTGTCCGAGCAGTAGTAGTCCTGGTCTTCGAAGGTCTTCAGCGCGACGGACTTGCCCGAGCCGGACAGGCCGCTGACGATGATCAGGGTCGGTGCGTGGGGCAGGTGGGTGGTCATGGCGGTGCTCGTGTGGGCGGTTGCGTTTCAACGGCAAGGCAGGGCGACGGCGGCCAGTGGCTGCCTCAGGGAGTGCGCCGCTCCAGCAGGTTGCTGTGGCGGGCGATGAACATGGCGGCCGGGTCGATGCCCTTGGTGCGCAGGATGTGCAGCCGGGTCGCCGCTTCAGTCAGAACCGACAGATTGCGCCCGGGCATCACCGGCAGGGTGATCAGCGGCACGTCCAGGTCCAGCACGTGGCGGGTGCCGGAATCGCCGGTCAGGCGCTCGTAGCCGTAGGCACTGGGTTCGGTCATGGGCTTGGTCAGGTGCACGATCAGTCGAAGATACTTGTTCTTCTTTACCGCTGTGTCACCGAACATCTCGCGCACGTTCAGCACGCCCAGACCACGCACCTCCAGCAGGTCCTGCAGCAGCTCCGGGCAGGTGCCATCGAGCACGTCCGGCGCGATCTGGGTGAACTCCGGGGCATCGTCGGCCACCAGCCGGTGCCCGCGGCTGAGCAGTTCCAGCGCCAGCTCGCTCTTGCCCGAACCGGCTTCGCCGGTGATCAGCACGCCAATGGAGTAGATCTCCATGAAAACGCCATGCAGGATCACCCGCGGGGCGAGCGTGCGGGCCAGGTGGTAGGAAATGTGGTTGAGCAGTTCGTGGCCGCGCTTGGGCGAAATCCACAGCGGCGTGTTGGATTCGTCGGCCGCCGCACGCAGATCTTCCGGGCACGCCTGGTTGCGCGTGATCACCAGCGCCAGCGGGTGCGACTGCATGATTTTCTCCACCACTTCCCAGCGCTGGCGCGAATCGAGCGAATCCAGCCAGGACAGCTCCTCGCTGCCGAGAATCTGCACCTTGTTGGGGTAGATGGCATTGAGGTAGCCGGCCAGTGACGGACGGCGGGAGACCGTATTGCCGGCCTCCAGTTCGCGCTTCTCACCTTTCTGTCCGGCCACCCAGCGCAGGGCCAGGCGCTCGCGCTGCTGGTCGAACAGTTCACGGGCGGTGATGCTGGTATTCATGCGGCGCTGGCCGGTGGGGGGAACGCGATGATGTGGTGCAGCTCATCGGCCGTACGCGCGTCACGCAGGGCCTGGCGGATGGCCGCGTCGGAAAACAGTTCGGCCAGCTCGGACAGCAGCATCAGATGCTGGTGGGTGTAATGCGCGGGCACCGCGATGGCGAAGACCAGGTCGACCGGTTCCTCGCCGCCGAAATCCACCGGGGTGACCAGCCGCAGCAGGGCGCCGCGGGGGCGTTCGAGTGCCGGCGCGCGGCCATGGGGGATGGCGATGCCGTGACCGATCGCGGTACTGCCGAGCCCTTCGCGCTCGCACAGGTTGCGGTGCAGCTCATCGGCGTTGGCCTGGCGACAGGCCAGCAGCTGGGCGGCCACGTGCAATACGCTGTCGCGGTCGGCTGCCGTGCAGATATCGGTCCGCACGGCAGCCAGAAGGTCGGTCAGGGGCATGGGGCTATGAGAACGGTGGCGTCAGTCGCCATTGTCGCCCAACGGCACCGGCGCGTGCTGCTGTTTCTTTTCCTTGTGCTTGATCACCAGGCGGTCGAGCCGGTCGGCGAGCACATCGATGGCCGCATACATGGTCTGTTCGCTGGCTTCAGCGTGCAGGGTCTGGCCGGGGATGTTCAGGCTCGCATCGACATGGTGTTCGGTCTTCTGCAGCTTGAGGGTGACGCGCGCTTCGCAGTGCTGGTCGAAGTGCTTGCCGATCCGGGCCAGCTTTTCTTCCACATACGACTGCAGGGCCGGGGTGACTTCGACGTCTTTGCCAAACGTTTCGATGCGCATCGGTTTCCTCCTGTTGGGGTTTTGCCAATGAACCTCTCCGCCTGCGCGGGTGCGTCACGCGATCCTGACCCGTTCGTGCGAGGCGGAAATGTTCATGGCTTCACGATACTTCGCTACGGTCCGCCGCGCTACCGGAATACCGGAGGTTTTCAGCAGGTCAGCCAGCTTGGCGTCAGATAACGGCTTGCGCGGATTCTCATCGTCGATCAGCCGGCGGATCATCGACTGGATGGCCGTGCTGGAGGCTTCCCCGCCGCCCTCGGTGTCGATGCCGGAGGCGAAGAACGCGCGCAGGGCGATGGTGCCGCGTGGGGTGCGCACGTGCTTGCGGGCGATCGCCCGCGAGACCGTGGATTCATGCAGGCCGAGTTCGCCGGCCACATCGCGCAGGGTCAGCGGGCGCAGCGCCTGCTCACCGAATTCCAGGAAACCGGCCTGCTGCTGCAGCAGGCTGCGCACCACCCGCAGCAGGGTCTCGCCGCGGGCCTGCAGGCCCTTGAGCAGCCAGCGCGCCTCCTGCAGCTGGCCGCGCAGGTAGCCGGCATCGGCCTCGCCACAGCGGCGGATCAGCTGCTCGTAACCGCGGTGGATGACCACTTTCGGTCCGGCATGCCCGGCCAGCGCGGCACGCCACACGCCGTTGTGGCGCCAGATGACGGCGTCGGGCACCACGTAGGTGTCCTGTTCCAGCGCCGCCACCTGGCTGCCCGGGCGCGGGTCCAGCGAACGCAGCAGCGCGATGGCGGTGTCCACCTCGGCCAGCGGCTGCTTCAGCTCGTGGGCGATGCCGCTGGCACCGCTGCGCGGCAACCGTTCCAGCGGGCCGGCGGCGATCTGCCGGGCCAGCGCGCGGCCAGGGGTGTCCGGCGCCAGCACGTCCAGCTGCAGCAGCAGGCATTCGCCCAGCGTGCGCGCTCCCACCCCGACCGGGTCGAAGCGCTGGATCTGGTGCAGCACGGTCAGTATCTCGTCCTCGTCGGCGCGGATGGCCGGGCGCAGGCTCGCGGCGATCGCGCTGAGCGGTTCCCGCAGGTAGCCGTCATCGTCCAGCGCATCGATGAGGGTGGCGCCGATGCTGCGGTCGCGCGCGGACAGGTGGGTCAGGTGAAGCTGCCAGAGCAGGTGGTCGGCCAGGGTCTCGCTCTCGGCGACCCGTTCGGCCGCACTGCCGGCGTCGTCGTCATCGAACGTTCCGCCACTGCCGGCGGGGCGGGTCCAGTCCAGCTCGGGCGGCGCCCAGTCATCCTCGGCGCCGCTGTCGGCCGGGCTGCGGTCCTCGACCGGCCCATCGGCCGGCTCGTCGCCGGCGGACTGCTGTGCCTCGGCGCTGTCTGCCCAGTCCAGCAGCGGATTGCTTTCCACCGCCCCGGCGATCTCCAGCTCCAGTTCGGCGCTGGACATCTGCAGCAGCCGGATGGCCTGGCGCAGCTGCGGCGTCATGACCAGGTGCTGCCCCAACGATGTCTGCAGCCGAGTTTTCATGCCTGAGCCGAACGGAAACGGAAGAGCCCGGCGGCCGGGTTCACAGCTTGAACGCGTCTCCCAGGTACACCCGGCGGACATCCGCGTTTTCCAGCAGATCTTCCGGCGCACCCTGGGCCAGCACGGTGCCTTCGGCGAGGATATACGCGCGGTCGCAGATTCCCAAGGTTTCGCGCACGTTGTGGTCGGTGATCAGCACCCCGATCCCGCGCTCCTTCAGGTGGGTGACGATGCGCTGGATTTCCGAGACGGAGATCGGATCCACGCCCGCAAACGGCTCGTCGAGCAGGATCAGGCGCGGGCGCGCGGCCAGGGCGCGGGCGATCTCGCAGCGCCGGCGCTCACCGCCGGACAGGCTGGCGCCGAGCTGTTCGGACACGTGGTTGAGCTGCAGTTCGTCGAGCAGGCTGGCCAGCTCGCGCTCGCGTCCGGCGCGGTCCAGGTCCTCACGCAGCTCCAGCACCAGGCGCAGGTTGTCGGCCACGGTCAGCTTGCGGAACACCGACGGCTCCTGCGGCAGATACCCCACGCCCTGCTTGGCGCGCGTGTACATCGGGTCGCTGGTGATGTCCTTGCCGTCCAGCACGATGCTGCCGGCATCGGCATCCACCAGGCCAACAATCATGTAGAAGCAGGTGGTCTTGCCGGCGCCATTGGGGCCCAGCAGGCCGACCACTTCGCCGGCATCCAGGGTCAGCCCGAAATCCTTGACGACTTCGCGCTGCTTGTAGCTTTTACGCAGGCCTTTGGCTACCAGCATTACTTGTTCCCCTGCGCGGCCGGCGTGGCGGTCTTGTTCTTGGGCTGGATGACGGTGCGCACGCGGGTGCCGTCGCCGCCGCTGTTCATCTCACCGGTACGGGTGTTGTAGACCATGCGCTGGCCGGCGTTGGTGCCGCGCGCGCTGACCACCTTGTAGTTGCCGGTCAGGGTGATGATCTCCGAGCTCACGTCGTAGTCGATGCGGTCGGCGCTGGCGTCCATCCACGAGCCATCGTCCAGCTGCTGCTTCAGCTTGGCCTGGCGCCCGGTGAAGATCACCCGCACCGGTTCACCGTCGCGCAGGTGGATCTCGGCCTCGGCCGAGCGCAGGTCCAGCGTGCCCTGGGTGATGATCACGCCCTGCGAGAGCACGGTCTTGCCGTCGCCGGCCAGCGTGCCGCTCTGCGCACCGGCATCGATGTTCATCGGCTCGTTGCGATCGGTGGACTTGGCCAATGCCGGTCCAGCGGCCAGCAGGGCGGCGACAACAAGCAGTGCGCGGGGAGTGGCCATCTTCATCTGTGATCTCTTCGGTGGGGCCGCATGGCGGTGCCAGCGGGGGCCGCGCGGTCAGCGCGCGGTCGGGGTATAGCGGGATTTTACTGAACTGAAGAAGTGGTAGGTGTTCGCCGCCGAATCCACTTCGAACCCGGTACCGGACTGTTCCATGCCCGGGCGGGTCATGGTCACGCGGGCATCGGTACGGGCCTTCTTGTCTTTGGGGAACACGTCCAGGTGCGTGGTGCGGAACGTGGTGGGCGGGGTCGCACCACCGCTGGGGCTGTCGCCGGCCACGTTGCCCTCCAGCCGCATCTGGTCGCCCTTGGGCGTGAGCCGGCCGGTGTCCGCGCGCAGGGTCCAGTGCTGGCCCTGGTCGTCGGGCATCTCGAAGACCGGCGTGGCGATGGTGATGATCTGGTCGGCGCGGGTGCGTTCCATCAGCGGTGCGCGCAGCGTGGTGGATTCCTTGCCCTGGTCATCCAGCGCGACGATCTGGAAATCGTGCAGCACGTAATCCACGCTGCCATCGTCCACGTTGGCTTTCGGGGCGGCGTCGCGGTCACGCAGCAGCGCCCACCCGCTGAGCACGGCGAACACCAGCAGGGCCACGCCCAGTGCAGTGCGCCAGCTCATGCGCCGAACTCCGCCAGCACCGCGTCCACCTTGCCCTGCGCGGCCAGCAGCACGTCGCACAGCTCACGGCCGGCCCCACGGCCACCGGCGGCACGGGTCTGCCAATGCACGCGTTCGGCCACCCACGGGTGGGCATTGGCCGGGGCCACGGCCAGGCCGACCGCGCACAGCGGCGCCAGGTCGGGCAGGTCGTCGCCGAGGAAGGCGACCTGGTCCAGGCCGATGCCGTGCGCCTGGCACAGGTGCTGCACGCTGGCCAGCTTGTCGCCGACGGCGATCTGCGTGTCGATACCCAGGTCAGCGCCACGCTTCAACGCCGACTGGCTGTTGCGCGCGGTGATCAGCACCGGGTGGATCCCGTGCCGCTGCAGCAGTTTGAGCCCCAGTCCGTCCTGCACGAAATATGCCTTGCTCTCGTTCCCTTCACGGTCGTAGTAGAGCTGACCGTCAGTGAGCGTGCCGTCCACGTCGAAGCAGGCCACGCGGATACGCGCCGCGACGGCATGCAGGTGAGCGGGGAAATCAGACAACGGGGACCAGGGCATCAGGGAGAGTCGCTCGCGGTGTTGGGGGCTGAATGGGGGCGGACAGGCACTGGTTAAACCACCCTGGCCCGCAACAGGTCATGAATGTTCAGCGCGCCGACGGCCCGCCCGGCGTCGTCGACCACGATCAAGCCATTGATCTGATGGGTTTCCATCAGCCGCGCGGCCTCCACCGCCAGCTGGTCGGCGCCGATGGTGCGCGGCTGCCGGGTCATCACGTCCTGGATGCGCGCGGTGCGCACGTCCAGGTCGCTGTCCAGCGCCCGGCGCAGGTCGCCGTCGGTGAACAGGCCGATCAGCACCCCGGCGGCATCGACCACCGCGGTCATGCCCAGGCGCTTGCGGCTCATCTCCACCAGCGCCTCGCTCAGGCTGGCACCGGCCTGCACCTTGGGCAGGTCCTCGCCGCTGTGCATGACATCGGTGATGTGCAGCAGCAGGCGCCGCCCCAGGCTGCCGGCCGGGTGCGAGCGGGCGAAATCATCGGCGGTGAAGCCGCGTGCATCCAGCAGCGCCACGGCCAGCGCATCGCCCATGGCCAGCGAGGCGGTGGTGCTGGAGGTCGGCGCCAGCGCCAGCGGACAGGCCTCGGCCGGCACACTGACATCCAGGTGCACATCGGCCGCGCGGGCCAGGGTGGAGCCGGGGCGGCCGGTCATGGCCAGCAGCACATTGCCTTGGCGCTTGAGCACCGGCAGCAGCATCAGCACCTCATCGGACTCACCGGAGTAGGACAGCGCCAGCACCACGTCGGCTTCGGTGATCATGCCCAGGTCGCCGTGGCCGGCTTCGCCGGGGTGCACGTAGAACGCCGGGGTACCGGTGGAGGCCAGCGTGGCGGCGATCTTGCGCGCCACATGGCCGGATTTGCCCATGCCGGTGGCCACCACCCGCCCGCGGCCGGCCAGCACGAGCTGGCAGGCGCGCGCGAAGGCCTCGCCCAGGCCGGCGCGGACCGCGGCAAGCGCCTGGCCCTCGATGTCGAACACGCGCTGCCCGCTGGCGACCAGGGCAGCCGGGTCAGCGGAGGAGGGGGGCAGGTTGGAATCGGCCATGCGGACGCCACGCAGCGGAAGTAGAATGATCCGACATTTTATTAGGAAAGCCCGTTGGACGCCGACACCATCCGCAATCTGATCGAAACCGGCCTGCCCGGCGCCCGCGCCGAGGTGCAGGGCGACGATGGCGTGCATTTTGAAGCGACCGTGGTTCATGAAGGTTTCGCTGGAAAGATGCCGCTGGCCCGCCACCGCATGGTCTATGCCACCCTGGGCGACCTGATGGGCGGGGCGATCCACGCGCTGGCGCTGAAGACCGTGACCCCGGCCGAAGCCGGCTGACCTTCCAGAAAGAATCCATTCCATGGCCAAGATCGTTGTGACCGGCGGCAAAGCGCTGCACGGTGAAGTGAGCATTTCCGGCGCCAAGAACGCCGTCCTTCCCATCCTGTGCGCGACCCTGCTGGCGGAAGCGCCGGTGGAGATCACCAACGTGCCGCACCTGCACGACGTGGTCACCACGGTGAAGCTGCTGGGCGAACTGGGGGCCAAGGTCACCGTGGACCAGGGCACGCTGTCCCGTGGCAGCGCGATCGTGGTCGATCCGCGCCCGGTCAACCAGCACGTGGCACCCTACGAGCTGGTCAAGACCATGCGCGCCTCGATCCTGGTGCTGGGGCCGCTGCTGGCACGCTTCGGTGCCGCCGAAGTGTCGCTGCCCGGTGGCTGCGCGATCGGTTCGCGCCCGGTGGACCAGCACATCAAGGGCCTGCAGGCGCTGGGTGCGGACATCGTGGTGGAAAATGGCTTCATCAAGGCCACCGCACAGCGCCTGAAGGGCGGCCATTTCACGTTTGACATGGTCAGCGTGACCGGCACGGAAAACGTGCTGATGGCGGCTGTGCTGGCCGAAGGCACCACCGTGCTGGACAACTGCGCGATGGAACCGGAAGTGACCGACCTGGCGCATTGCCTGATCGCCCTGGGTGCGAAGATCGAAGGCCTGGGCACCGCCCGGCTGGTGATCGAGGGCGTGGAGCGCCTGTCCGGCGGCCGCCATGAAGTGCTGCCCGACCGCATTGAGACCGGCACCTTCCTGGTGGCCGCGGCGATGACCGGCGGCAAGGTCACAGTGAACCGGGCCCGCCCGGACACCATGGACGCGGTGCTGGCCAAGCTGGTGGAAGCCGGTGCGGTGATCGAGACCACCGCCGACAGCATCACCCTGGACATGCAGGGCAAGCGCCCGCGCTCGGTGAACCTGACCACCGCCCCGTACCCGGCGTTTCCGACCGACATGCAGGCGCAGTTCATGGCGCTCAACTGCGTGGCCGACGGCGTGGGCGTGATCAATGAGACGATCTTCGAAAACCGTTTCATGCACGTCAATGAACTGCTGCGTCTGGGCGCGGATATCCAGGTGGAAGGGCATACCGCCATCGTGCGCGGCCACGACCGCCTGAGCGGTGCACCGGTGATGGCCACCGATCTGCGGGCCTCGGCGTCGCTGATCCTGGCCGGGCTGATGGCCGATGGCGATACCACCATCGACCGCATCTACCACCTTGACCGTGGCTACGAGAACATCGAGGAGAAGCTGTCCTCGCTCGGCGCCACCATCCGGCGCGTGCCGTGATCCTGCGCGGCCGGTTCACCCGCCGTCGCAAGGCGCTGCTGGTCCTGGTGCTGATCGTGCTGGCGTGGCTGGGCTATGCCTGGTACGCCGGCATGGCCATTACCCAGGGCATCGAGCAGAAGGACATGGACTGGAATGCCGATGGCACGGTCACCCGTGAGGAGGTGCTGCAGTCCTTCTACGCGGTGAGCGTGAGCGACACGCAGGACGGCAACCGCCATTGCCGCACGTTCGTGTGGCGTGCCAGTGGCGAGCAGATCCGGGTGGACTGCCGGACGGTGTTCGGTGAGGCCAAACCCAGGTAAGACCGATCCAGGGTCGGCACCGGCGTCCGCTGCTGCGTAATCACCGCGGGCGCGGGCGGGTCCAGCGAACGGCGCTGCCCCTCGTGGCTGTCTGTAGAGCGTGCTCCTGTGGTTGGGCCGGGTGGCAGGGCCATGCGGGGGACGGCAAAAACTGCATCCTGCGTG
>Ga0207767_1000801_pt1 | contig 11325 bp, 10 predicted proteins | sample HigsolmetaGSP17D_FD_184845 | JGI IMG/M metagenome (GOLD analysis project Ga0207767, IMG submission 184845) | High solid enriched microbial communities from the Joint BioEnergy Institute, USA - SP1-7-D (SPAdes) | ecosystem: Engineered > Bioreactor > SSF (Solid state fermentation) > Aerobic >... | reverse complement strand
CGTGCGGCCCTCGCCGTCACGTTCGCTGAGCAGCCGCCGTGGGCCCTCCTGCGGGTCCAGGCGGTAACGCGCGGCCGGATCGATCGGCTGCCCCTCGCTGCTGCAGGTCAGGTCGAAGCCGACCCCAAGCGCTTCGAGCAGGTCGCGTTCGAAGCGGCGCAGGCTCCAGGCCAGCGGCGCGCCCACGCCCATGCGGCCACGCGCCTGGCCGTAGGCGCGGTACAGGTCCGGGACCGGATCGTGCCGCGGCGCCAGCCGCAGCACCAGTTCATTGAGATAGAAGCCGGCCAGCATCGCCTGGCCGTGCAGGCGCGGAGCGGCATCCAGCGCCTCGGCCGCGCGCAGCTGCCCCAGCTCACCGCGCTGGACGGCGTCGAAGCGGATCCACTGCAGGGGTTGCAGGGCGGCGCGCAGCACGTGCCCCTTGCTGCTGGCCACGCCCCGCGCCAGCAGGCCGATACGGCCATGGGAGGCGCTGAGCACCTCCACCAGCAGGCTGGTTTCACGGTAGGCGCGCGCGTGCAGCACGAAGCCGGGTTCGCCCTCGATGCGCATGGCAGCCCGGCCCGTGCGGGTTATTCGTAGCCGAAGGCCTTCAGCGCGGCCTCGTCATCGGACCAGCCTTCACGCACGCGCACCCAGGTCTCCAGGAACACCTTGGCGCCGAACAGACGTTCCATCTGCATGCGCGACTTGGCGCCGATGTCCTTCAGCCGGGTGCCGCCCTTGCCGATCACGATGGCCTTCTGGCCTTCGCGCTCCACCCAGATCACCGCACCGATGCGCAGCAGGTTGCCGTCTTCGGTGAAGCGTTCGATTTCCACGGTGGTGGCATAGGGCAGCTCTTCGCCGAGCTGGCGCATGAGCTGTTCACGGACCAGTTCACCGGCCAGGAAGCGCTGGCTGCGGTCGGTGATCTCGTCCTCGCCGAACATCGGCGGCGCCTCCGGCAGCAACGCCAGGACATCGCGCACCAGCGCCTCCAGGCCATTGCGCTTCTGCGCGGAAATCGGGTGGACCGAGGAGAAATCACGCCCGGCGGTCACGTCCTGCAGGAACGGCAGCAGCGCGCCCTTGTCCTTCATGCGGTCGATCTTGTTGACCACCAGCACCACCGGAATGCCGGCGTCGCGCAGCACATTGAAGGCCAGGCTGTCCTCTTCGTCCCAGCGGCCGGCTTCGATCACCAGCAGACCGGCGTCCACGCCTTCCAGCGAGCCGCGCGCGGCACGGTTCATCACCCGGTTCATCGCCCGCTTCTGCACCTTGTGCAGCCCCGGGGTATCGACCAGCACCAGCTGGCCTTCCGGATACGTGGCGATGCCCAGAAGGCGGTGGCGGGTGGTCTGCGGCCGGTTGGAGACAATGCTGACCTTGGCGCCCACCAGGGCGTTGGTCAGGGTCGACTTGCCAACGTTGGGCCGGCCGATGACGGCGACGCTGCCGCAATGATGGGTCGTTTGTTCGCTCACTTGGTATCCACCAGTTTCTCTAATGCGGCCGCGGCCGCCTGTTGTTCGGCCAGACGCCGCGAGGAGCCTTCGCCCTCGGTGGCGACGACGGGTTCGGTCAGGAGGCAGCGCACCCGGAAGGTCTTGGCATGGTCGTCCCCGGATTCTGACACCAGTTCGTACTGCGGCAGCACCTTCTGTCGGGCCTGCAGCCATTCCTGCAACCGGGTCTTGGGGTCCTTCTCCGGGCGACCGGTGGCCGGCAGCGCGTCCATGGACGCGGCAAACCAGGGCAGCACCCGCGCGCGGCACGCTTCGAACCCGGCATCCAGGTAGATCGCCGCCACCACCGCTTCCAGTGCGTCGGACAGGATGGAATCACGGCGGTGGCCGCCGGACTTCAGTTCGCCCGGCCCCAGGATCAGCCGGTCACCCAGCTGCAGCGTCCGCGCGATCACCGCCAGCGCCCCCTCCCGCACCAGTTCGGCGCGGCCACGGGTCAGCGCGCCCTCGTCGGCTTTCGGCCAACGGTGGTACAGGGCTTCGGCCACCATCTGGTTCACGATGCTGTCGCCCAGGAACTCCAGCCGCTCGTTGTTGGGCGTACCGGCAGAGCGATGGGTCAGGGCCTGCTTGAGCAGGCCCGGGTCCGTGAAGACGTGACCGATCAGGTCACCACGTTGGAAGTTCTTACTCGACACCGCTACGGGACAGGTCCTGGGTTGAATCGAAGTTGCCGACCACGTCGAGGTTGCCGACCAGCGGACGGCGGACCTCGTAGTTCACGCGCAGCAACCAGCCGTTGTCCTTGCGCTCGAACTTCACATTGGACGGCTTCACGTTTTCGGAATAGCTGATGTACAGCCGCTTGAAGAACAGTTGCTGGATGTTCGCCGGCTGCATGCTGCTGATGCCCGGCTCGTTGGCCAGGCTCTTCATCGCCGCACGGACCGCATAGTACTCCTGGTACATCGGGAACAGCTTCATGGCCACGTAGAGGGCAAAGCCCACCACCATCAGGACCACCAGGAAGGAGGTCAGGGTCATGCCACGCTGCCGCTTCACCGCATTCACTGCATTCATTGCGTTCTCCCCAGATACGCGTCGAAAGTCACTTGATGCCCGAGCCGATCCGCGACGGCTCGAAACCGTCCTTGCAGAACCAGCCGTAGCAGTTGAGCCAGATCACGAAGGCCTTGCCGCGCAGGTTCTGCTCCGGCAGCAGGCCCCAGAAACGGCCGTCATCGCTGTTGTCACGGTTGTCGCCCATCACCAGGTACTTGCCGGCCGGGACCGTCCAGGACCCTTCGCCGCGAGGATACGCCGTCTCCAGCACCGTGTGGGTGCGCCCCGGCAGTTCTTCCACCAGCAGGTTGTGGCCATCGCCATGGCCCAGATGGCCGGCATAGATGCCCTTGTCCTCATAGCGCACCGGCGTGCCGTTCAGGGTCAGGCCGTTGCCTTCGAACACCACGGTGTCGCCGGGCACGCCGATCACGCGCTTGATGAAGTTCTCGCCCTTGTTCGGATCGTTGTCGCTGTGGCCGGGGAAGTGGAATACCACCACGTCGCCGCGCGCCGGTTCACCGACCGGCACCACCTTGGTGTTGGTCAGCGGCAGGCGCAGGCCATAGGCGAACTTGTTGACCAGGATGAAGTCACCGATGAGCAGGTTCGGCATCATCGAGCTGGACGGGATCTTGTACGGCTCGGCGATGAAGCTGCGTACCACCAGCACGATCGCCAGCACCGGGAAGAACGCGCGCGAGTAGTCCACCAGCACCGGTTCTTCATCGAGCAGCCCGGCACGGCGCGCGCGGCGCTTGGCGAAGTACAGCCTGTCGGCAAGCAGGATCAGGCCGGACAACAGGGTCAGCGCGACCAGCAGGAACTCAAACAGTTTCATTCAGGGTCCTTTGCAACGTAACGGGTGGCCAGCCAGGCTGGCCGGCACGACCTTACTTGTTGTCCATCTGCAGCACGGCCAGGAAGGCTTCCTGCGGAATCTCCACGCGGCCGACCTGCTTCATGCGCTTCTTGCCTTCCTTCTGCTTTTCCAGAAGCTTCTTCTTGCGCGAAACGTCGCCACCATAGCACTTGGCCAGCACGTTCTTGCGCATGGCCTTGACCGTGGTGCGCGAGATGATCTGCGAGCCGACGGCGGCCTGGATGGCCACGTCGAACTGCTGGCGCGGAATCAGGTCCTTCATCTTCTCGCACAGTTCGCGGCCACGACGATCGGCATGGCTGCGGTGGACGATCAGCGAGAGCGCATCGACCTTGTCGCCATTGATCAACACGTCCACGCGCACGAACGGGCCGGCATCGAAGCGCACGAAGTGGTAGTCCAGCGAGGCATAGCCGCGGCTGACCGACTTGAGCTTGTCGAAGAAGTCCAGCACCACTTCGGCCATCGGCAGTTCATAGCTGATCTGCACCTGGCTGCCCAGGTAGTTGATGCCGATCTGGCTGCCGCGCTTTTCCTCGCACAGCTTGATGATGTTGCCGATGTACTCCTCCGGGGTGAGCACGTTGGCGCGGATGATCGGCTCGCGGATTTCCTGCACATGGTTCACCGGCGGCAGTTTGGCCGGGTTGTCCATGTTGATCACGGTGCCGTCGGTCTTGAGCACTTCATAGATCACGGTCGGCGCGGTGCTGATCAGATCCAGGTTGTACTCGCGCTCCAGGCGCTCCTGCACGATTTCCATGTGCAGCATGCCGAGGAAGCCGCAGCGGAAGCCGAAGCCCATGGCCTCGGAGCTTTCCGGTTCGAACCGCAGGGCCGCATCGTTCAGGCGCAGCTTGTCCAGCGCCTCGCGCAGGTCCGGGTAATCCTCGGCATCGACCGGGAACAGGCCGGCGAACACGCGCGGCTGCATTTCCTGGAAGCCCGGCAGCGGCTTGGGCGCCGGGTCGGCGGCCAGGGTCAGGGTGTCACCGACCGGTGCGCCGTGCACGTCCTTGATGCTGGCCGTCACCCAGCCCACTTCGCCGGCGCTCAGCACCGGCAGCACCTTGCGCTTGGGCGTGAACACGCCGACGTTGTCGACCTGGTGGGTACGCCCGGTCGACATCACCTGCAGCTTGTCGCCGGCCTTGATCTGGCCCTGCATCACGCGCACCAGCGAGACCACGCCCAGGTAGTTGTCGAACCACGAGTCGATGATCAGCGCCTGCAGCTTGTCGGTATCGCGCGGCACCGGCGCCGGGATGCGATGCACGATCGCCTCCAGCACGTCCTGCACGTTCAGGCCGGTCTTGGCGCTCACCGGTACGGCGTCGCTGGCATCGATGCCGATCACCGCCTCGATCTCCGCCTTGGCCCGGTCGATGTCGGCGGTGGGCAGGTCGATCTTGTTGATCACCGGCACCACTTCCAGGCCCTGCTCCACCGCGGTGTAGCAGTTGGCGACCGACTGCGCTTCCACGCCCTGGGCGGCATCGACCACCAGCAGCGCACCTTCACAGGCGGCCAGCGAGCGGCTGACTTCGTAGGAGAAGTCGACATGACCCGGCGTGTCGATGAAGTTCAGGTGGTAGGTCTGGCCGTCCTTCGCCACATACGGCAGCGACACCGACTGCGCCTTGATCGTGATGCCACGCTCGCGCTCGATCGGGTTGGAGTCCAGCACCTGCGCTTCCATCTCGCGGGCCTGCAGGCCCCCGCACAGCTGGATGATGCGGTCGGCCAGCGTGGACTTGCCGTGGTCGACATGGGCGATGATGGAGAAGTTGCGGATGTTCCGCATCGAATCAGAGGACATAGAGGTGGCGGCGGCGCGCGGCGTCGTCAGGGTAACGCTCGATTATCGCATGCCCGGCACCTGAACGGAGGGCCGGGTGGCCATTCCATCCGGCTCCCGGGCCCGGAACCGCCCGGCAGACCCGTGCGGCGGAGGCCACACGGGGGCCGCGCGTGTGCGCGGGCCCCCTGCGGCTGCGGATCAGTCGCCGGTCTTGACCGCCACGAAGGCGCTGCTGCCGCCGCTGCGCACCAGCAGCATGACCACATCGCCCTTGCGGTAGCCACCCAGCGCGCGGTTCAGCGCGTCCACGCTGCCCACCGCGGTGCGGCCCACCTGGACGATGACCTGCCCCGGTGCAAGCCGGGCGTCGCGGGCCGCCTGGCCGTTGACCCGGGTGATCCGCACGCCTTCGCCGTTTTCCAGGCCCAGCTGCTTGCGCTGCGGCGCCGTCAGATCCGTCACCTCCAGCCCCAGCAGGGCATTGGCGCCGGTCTGCGGCGCGGCATCGGGGCTGGCCGAGGCCGGCCGGTTGGCGGCGGCCTGGGCATCTTCGGCCAGTTCGGTCAGCGTGGCCGTGAGTTCACGCTCCTTGCCGTCGCGGATCAGCCCGATACGCACCTTGCTGCCCGGCGGCAGGGCGCCGATCAGCGGCGGCAGGTCGCTGAAGCTGCCGACCGCCGCGCCGTTCACCGAGCGGATCACGTCACCGACCTGGATACCGGCCTTGGCTGCGGCACTGTCGGCGACCACTTCATTGACCAGCGCGCCGCGGCTGTCCGGCAGCTTCAGCGCCTGCGAGTTCAGCGAATCCAGCGGCTGCACCACCGCGCCGAGCTGGCCACGGCTGACCCGGCCGGTCTTCTTGATCTGTTCCACCGCGCTCATCGCCAGATCCACTGGAATGGCGAAGCTGATGCCCATGTAGCCGCCCGAGGCGGAGAAGATCTGCGAGTTGATGCCGACCACTTCACCGCGGGTGTTGAGCAGCGGGCCGCCCGAATTACCCTGGTTGATCGCCACGTCGGTCTGGATGAACGGCACGTAGCGCTGGTCCGGCCCACCGGTGCTGCGGCCCACCGCGCTGACCACGCCGGCGGTGACCGAATGGTCCAGGCCGAACGGCGAGCCGATCGCCACCACCCACTGGCCCGGCTTGAGCGTATTGGAATCCCCGATGCGCACGGTCGGCAGGCCGCTGCCGTCGATCTTCAGCAGGGCCACGTCATACTGCTGGTCGCTGCCGATCACCTTGGCGGTGAACTCGCGGCGGTCGGCCAGCTTCACCTTCACTTCGCTGGCGTCGGCAACCACGTGGTGGTTGGTCAGCACGTAGCCGTCGGCGGAGATGATGAAGCCCGAGCCCATGCCCCGCCCCTTGATGCTGGGGCCGGGACCGTCCTCGTCGCCGCCCGGACCGGGCATGCCGAAGCCGGGGCCGAAGAAGCGGCGGAAGATCTCCGGAATGTCGTCCTGGCCACCCGGGCCGCCCATGCGGGCCTGGCGGTTGTCGCGCACGATCGTGGTTTCAATGTTGACCACCCCGGGGCCGACCTGTTCGACCAGCTGGGTGAAATCGGGCAGACCGCTGACCAGCGGTGCCGCCGGCGCGCGCGGCGCCGCTGCGGCCGCCGGCGTGGACGCCGGCTGTGCGGTGCCGGGCGACTGCGCGCAGGCCGCCAGCGGCAGGGTCATGGCCAGCAGGCCCAGGGCGTGCAGGCGGGATGTGCGGGTGTGGGACATCATCGGACAACAACCTCCGGCGGTTCGTAGGGTTCCAGGAAACAGGCACCCCGGCAGTGGCCGGGATGCGGCGGCGCGGCACTCAGTCGTGCGGGCGCTGCACCGGCAGGTCGTCCTGCAGGCGCGGTTCAAACGGGTAGAACGCAGCCGATGCCGACGCCGGGGTACTGGCGTTGAGCGCCTGGCCGGGCACGCTGCCCAGGCTGGAGCGTGGCCACGGCCGCGCCTGCAGGGCGCCGACATCGCCGAACGGCAGGTCACGGCGCATGCCGGCCGGCACGGTCGGCGACAGCGGGGCGCGGACGGCCAGCGCCCGCTGCGGCGTGTCGTCACGCTGGCCGGCACGCACCGCCTGCTGGGTCCGCGTGGCGCTGGCGCGGCGCGCGGCCTGGGCATCGCTGCGGCGGCCGGCAGCGGCCATCGCCGCGGCCGGCGCGGCGGCGACCAGCAGTGCGGCCGGTTCGGCCCGGGCGGTGTCCGGCGTCGGCGAAGGCGCCGGCACCGGCGCGACAAGCTCGGCCTGGCTGGCCATCACCTGCAGCGGAGCGGCGGCGTCCGGGGTCGGTTCCTGCAGCGCCTGCCGGCCCATGAACAGGGCGACGGCCGCCACGGAGGCCGCCAGCGCGCCACCGCCCCAGGTACGCCAACCACCGCGACGGCGCGGGGCGCTGGCAGCGGGCAGCGGCTCGCGGGCCACCGCGGCGGCCACGCCCGCGGCGAACGTGGCCGGGGCCGGCGCGCAGGCCTGGCCGCGCAGCACATCGCCCAGCAGCTGCCAGCGTTCCTGGCAGCCCGCCAGTTCCGGATCGTGCTGCAGGCGGCGCAGCAGGAAACGCGCGCTGTCGCCTTCCAGCTCGCCGTCGAACAGGGCCGACAGCTGCTGGCGGTGGTGGGCGTCGAGCTTTCCATCGGCGTGGGGGGGCATGCCGGAAACCGGCGGCGTGTGGGTATCGTTCATACGCGGCTCTTCTCACGGGTTGCGCTGCCGGTATCCAGCAGCGGCCGAAGTTCAGTGTCGATGGCTTCGCGGGCGCGGAAGATCCGTGACCGCACGGTGCCGATGGGGCACCCCATCTTCAGCGCGATGTCTTCATAACTCAGGCCTTCCACCTCGCGCAGGGTGATGGCCGAACGCAGTTCTTCCGGCAACGCCGCCACCGCCTTCATGACGGTGTTCTCCAGCTCCTGGCGCATGAGCTGGCGTTCGGGCGTATCGGTGTCGCGCAGCCGCGTGCCGGTATCGAACTGTTCGGCGTCGGCCACGTCGATGTCATCGGTGGGCGGCCTGCGGTTGTGCGCGGCGAGGTGGTTCTTGGCAGTGTTCACGGCGATCCGATGCAACCAGGTTGAGAACTGGGCGTCGGCCCGGAAACCGGCCATCGCGCGGTAGGCGCGGATGAAGGTTTCCTGGGCGACGTCCTGACATTCGCTCCAGTCGGCGATGTAGCGCCCCACGAGCGACACGACCCGGTGCTGGTGCCTGCGCACCAGGACATCGAATGCCGCGCTCTCGCCGCGCTGCACGCGCCGGACCAGTTCCAGATCCAGCTCCTGTGGTGTTTCAACCTCGGCCATGCGGGGCCGCACTCCTGTCAGCCCAACCGACGTCGGGCAATGAGACTGCCAATCCCGGGAAAAGTTCAGCGCCATGTGGACCGGCACCGCACCAGCTTTTAACCAACGTTCCGTTAGCGTGGCCGATCCGGTGGCTGAGCCGGGATCCGTCCATCCCCCTGCTATTGGGATTTGACGCGGGGGAAACAACCTCTGGATCATAGCCACCTTCACCATACACAACCGGATGGAATGTCCATGCTCTCTGGATTCGACGGGCTTCGCTTCATGCACTGGCACCCGGAGATCCGCGCCGACGGCGTGGTGGTGCTGAGCCTTGACCGGCATGACGCCAACGTCAACGCGATGTCCCAGGATGTCCTGCTGGAGCTGGGCGACCTGCTGGAACGCATCGCGCTGGATCCCCCCAAGGCCGTGGTGGTGCGCTCGGCCAAGCCGGCCGGGTTCATCGCCGGGGCGGATCTGAAGGAGTTCCAGGAATTCGACCGCCGCGGCACCGTCAACGATGCGATCCGCCGGGGCCAGAGCGTCTACCAGAAGCTGGCCGAGCTGCCCTGCCCTACCGTGGCCGCCGTACATGGCCACTGCCTGGGCGGCGGCACCGAACTGGCGCTGGCCTGCCGCTACCGCGTGGCCAGCAATGACAGCTCCACCCGGATCGGCCTGCCGGAAACGCAGCTGGGCATCTTCCCGGGCTGGGGCGGCAGCGCACGCCTGCCGCAGCTGGTGGGTGCACCGGCGGCGATGGACATGATGCTGACCGGCCGCACCCTGTCGGCCAGCGCAGCACGCGGCATCGGCCTGGTCGACCGCGTGGTGCCCCCGGCGCTGCTGCTGGATACGGCCGTGGACCTGGCCCTGAAGGGCACCACCCGCCCGTTCAAGCAGCGGGCCACGGCCTGGGCGACCAACACCTGGCCGGCACGCCAGCTGCTGGCGCCGCAGATGGCCAAGCAGGTCGCACGCAAGGCGAAGAAGGAGCACTACCCGGCGCCGTACGCGCTGATCAGCACGTGGCAGCGCAGCGGCGGCAAGCCCATCCAGGCCCGTCTGGATGCCGAGCGCCGGGCCGTGGTGAAGCTGGCCGGCACGCCCACCGCGCGCAACCTGATCCGCATCTTCTTCCTGACCGAGCGGCTGAAGGCGCTGGGCAGCGGTGACCACGGCATCACCCGGGTCCACGTGGTGGGCGCGGGCGTGATGGGTGGCGACATCGCCGCATGGGCCGCTTTCAAGGGCTTCGAGGTGACCCTGCAGGACCGCGAGCAGCGGTTCATCGACGGGGCGCTGGAACGCGCGCAGGCCTTGTTCGCCAAGAAGGTGCGCGATGAGAGCAAGCGGCCGGCGGTGGCTGCGCGTCTGCGCGGCGATCTGGAGGGCCGGGGCGCGGCCGAGGCCGACCTGGTCATCGAGGCGATCATCGAGCAGGCCGAGGCCAAGCGCGAGCTGTACCAGACGCTGGAGCCGGCGATGCGGCCCGATGCCCTGCTGACGACCAACACCTCGTCCATTCCGCTCACCGAACTGCGTGGCCATCTACAGCGTCCGGCACAGTTCGCCGGCCTGCACTACTTCAACCCGGTGGCGCAGATGCCGCTGGTGGAGATCATCCACCACGACGGCATGGCCGCAGAGACCGAGCGCCGCCTGGCGGCGTTCTGCAAGGCGCTGGGCAAGTTCCCGGTGCCGGTGGCCGGCACCCCGGGGTTCCTGGTCAACCGCGTGCTGTTCCCGTACATGCTGGAAGCCGCCACGGCCTATGCCGAGGGCATTCCCGGCCCGGTGATCGACAAGGCGGCGGTCAGGTTCGGCATGCCGATGGGGCCGATCGAGCTGCTCGATACGGTCGGTCTGGATGTGGCGGCGGGCGTGGGCCACGAGCTGGCGCCGTTCCTGGGCCTGCAGATTCCCGCAGCGTTGCAGACGGTGGAGCCCGGCAAGCGCGGCAAGAAGGACGGCCAGGGCCTGTATACGTGGGAGAACGGCCGGGCGAAGAAGCCGGAGGTGGCCAAGGATTACCAGGCACCGGCCGATCTGGAAGACCGGCTGATCCTGCCGCTGCTCAACGAGGCGGTGGCCTGTCTGCACGAAGGCGTGGTGGCCGATGCGGACCTGCTCGACGCCGGGGTGATCTTCGGCACCGGTTTCGCGCCGTTCCGGGGCGGCCCGATCCAGTACATCCGCGCGACCGGCGCCGATGCCCTGCTGGAGCGGCTGAAGGTGCTGCAGCAGCGTCATGGTGACCGCTTCGCGCCGCGTGCGGGATGGGAGTCTGCGCTGCTGCGCGAACCGGTGGCGTGAGGTCGGTGCGGGGGCTGCGCCCCCCGCATCCCCTGCTTCTGGCAACGTCCAACGTCACGTTCAAGATCAAGATCAAGATCGACTTCAACGGCTGAAGCGGGGGCGTCGGCTTTGGCGTTTCCTGCAGGGCGGGTGGGCCGGGATGGCACCGTGGGGGACGGCAACAACTGCATCCTGCGTGCCTCGGCGAGCGCCCTCCTTGGCGCTCGACGCCCCCACGCTCCCACCCCGGCCCTCCCACCGCACGATCGCCGGTGACGGCGGAAGCAACAACGGCAACGGCAACCGCAACGGCCTCAACAACAGCCACGACATGCAGGGGCTGCGATGGCAGAGGGCGGTGTTGCTGTTGCTGTTGCTGTTGCTGTTGCTGTTGCTGTTGCTGTTGGTGTTGCTGTTGTTCTGAGGTGGCGGGCATCCACGTGGGCTGTCCACGGGCTGGCGAGGGGGATGGGCGGGGGCGTAGAGCGCCATGGAGGGCGCTCTACGAGGCACGCAGGATGCGGGGG
>Ga0207767_1000798_pt1 | contig 11402 bp, 8 predicted proteins | sample HigsolmetaGSP17D_FD_184845 | JGI IMG/M metagenome (GOLD analysis project Ga0207767, IMG submission 184845) | High solid enriched microbial communities from the Joint BioEnergy Institute, USA - SP1-7-D (SPAdes) | ecosystem: Engineered > Bioreactor > SSF (Solid state fermentation) > Aerobic >... | reverse complement strand
CAAAAAAAAATTAAGAAATTGAAGTATTATCAGGTACTGACTCGGTGCAGAAAACATGAGAAGACGCATTCTCGTCCATGGAAGTGCACGGAACCTTCGTGCAAATACTTCCAGATCGGGTGGCCAACGGAAAAAGAGAGAGACCGTCACGTTAACGACAAGCACTCGCCGTGCCCGGAGTTGTTCAAGTGCAAATTCGCGCCATGTACATACCAGTCGAAACGTGAGAGTAATTGCAAGCAACACATGGAGAAGGCCCACGGCTGGGTCTACATACGGTCTAAGAATAACGGCAAAGGCAGCAAGAAGAACTCTGTTACGCAGCCTACACCGCAGACGCCCAGTATAGCAACTCCAATTTCTAACATGACCGATCTCCCAACTCCTGTCACCGGTTCCGCTCAATCCCCATATGAGCCGGTGAATGTGTATCACAGCAACCCTCCATTCTCCTTTGCCGATCCGCCAGCCAGCCTCCATGAGGATTTTCAGCTCTTCCCGGATAGCAGTCCCTTTGAGGATCGCTCTGCGTGTCTGAATGACTTCAGCCCGTTCCCGACCTCGATGGATTTTGCGGCGTTCCAGGCCCAACTCGAGGCCGGTGACCGCAACGACCTTGTTCCGGCTATGGATCTACCTCGTCTGTCCCTGGACACGAGCGCAACTGCCACCGATTCAATGGGCATTTTCGAAGACTCTCCCATGACTTCCACCGACAGCAGCCTCAACTTTGATATCGACTGGAGCAACTTGGACTCGAGCAACATTGACGATGAATTCACGGCGATGAACATGCAGCTGCTGACGCCAGCGCGTTCTGTCGAGGCACATGCCATGGACTCTTTCTCCCGCGACCCTTCGATCTCGGGTCCATCTTCCCTCGTACAACAGCCGGCCAAGATTCCCACCCTGTCGCCGGGAGGCCAGGGCAACCTGATGCTATATTCTCCCCACTCCAGTAACGTTGACGAGGGCTTTTCTGACCTCTGTGAATACGGTTACGGCGATAAGCCTGTCGGTGACTTTACGCTCTACGAGAACGGCTGCAATGCCAGCGAAAACACTACGGGTGCGTCGCACCACAGCAACTTTTCAAGCATTGGAAATGCCAGCCAGATGTTCCCTCCCCTAAACACGTACAACAATGTCCAGTATGTGAACCATCCTTGGGCGGGGCAGGATTTGGTCGACCCATCAAATGCGACCGGAGATATGGAGATGGAAGACTATTTGGGCTAAAAAATAAGCCTTCAAACGTTCATGTTCCACCCCCGTTTAATTTCTGTTGTTTCATCTTGCGGTTACCCTGTGTAGCGCGGGACGGCATTGCCGGCCCTTTCCTGTTTCTAGTTTCATGACTTTTCGCCTCGTTTCGTATGAAGACGAAATTAATGGCGTGATTGATACGATGCAGTACCTAAGTGTAAGGTTCGTTTGGCAGGATTCGAATAGGACTCGCCTTCTTGGCATGGGTTGAGTGCTGGTATTTTCGGTGTGTGTTGTCTGTTTCAGTGCCTTTTGAGAATGCCAGATTCAAAATGGAGGTTCCCAGCTCCGCTCTCACAGACCGGGAAAGATAAGATGCGGGATTGAATGGGTCAGAATGATCAGCGAGTCGGCATTGATACTATTGACAGGTAGAACAATTGCACCAATTTGTTGCAGAAATCCAAGCCTCAAAATAGATAATGCCCGTACTCTGTGAAATGTTCGAGAATCATCGGCAGAAGTACTTGCTCATTCTGTAGATGCAAAATCAGAAATCATACATTTGTGGGTACAGAGTAACCAACCTGAAGAGTATAGCACGTATGAACTGAGGGACCTAGGGACGAATAAAGATGTCGATTTGATCTAACTGCTTCGGACGGTGAGATGAAAAGTGATGAGAACCAGAAAGAAGCATTCTCGAAGACTACAGGGCCATGATTTATATATATATATATATATATAGGCAATTCCCTCCTTTGAACCACCCGCCTGAGAGAGATCCCTCCTGCAGGAACGAAAGAAGCTTTTGTGCTGAAATCCTTTGTTTGACCTTTATCATAAGATTCGCTGCCGCCTGAGATCTTGAAACAGATGTATTAAAGAAACGGGTTTATATGACTCTTTGATGAAGCTGGATGGATGAATGAATGATTGGGATCATCTGACAGATCGGACCCGGGGTTGTCAGATGGATGAGATAGGATGATACCTTGTAGCGGAAAGAGGATAGCGGATAGGCCTGGCGAGGCTGCCTAGCGTGTAGTCCCGTGGTCAATAACGAGTGAGTGGGTGAGTGGGTGGGTGGTCGGAGTGTGAGACCGCTTCATCATTCAACAAAATATTTGTTGTACGTGTACATGTACTGGCCGCATCTATATACAGTATGTAACCTCATTCATCCAGTGAGATGGGAGAATGGACAAGCAGCAGTGGATGGGCATCGTTTCCCTTGTTCTGTTCATATCGAGGAGTAGCGATCGAAGTGATCCGCAGGACCGTAGGGCCGGATTGATGGGGTGATGGAATCATGGAGGAATCATGGAAGAGAGCAGATAGTATTACTGCTGCGTACTTAGGTAGCCAGGCGTGAAGCATATTGATACTTGATCGAGAGGACAAGGGCGCCGAACTGAACCGATTTAATGATAATATACACACAGTTAGTAGACTCGGCGATATCTCGGGCAGAAAGAATACATGGATGTAGGGCTTCTTCCTCAAGGAGCGTTCTTTATCTCTTCTGGTCAAAAAAAAAGGTCAAGGACCCGGTCCGAAATTGAACACGCAGTAGCACCGTTGGTCGATCAGTGCGTCCACCGCCAAGTACATGAAGTGACAGGAACACAGCAGACGAGACGCAGCAATGAGCAATTGAAAGAAAATATCGAATCCAGCTGATGCAGGGTCTGGTCTCTCATCATATACCCCTTCTCCTTTTTTTTGTTTATTATTTTAAATGCAACAGCCTCTGGCGTAAGTGGCTGGCATGGCTGATTCCTGAACGGTGCAAAAGGCAGTCTTGACTCTTCAAGCGAGCGGGGGGGGGGGGGTATGCCGGATTGAACAGGCGCATAAACCGTTTCGGGACAAATGGGGAGAAGCCCGGTGTACGGAGTAAAAGCCACGGAGATCGTCGGCCCCGCTCGGGCGCAGAGTCTGGCGAATGATCTTGCAGACCGTGATGTTAGTTGTTCCTTATATGTGCTAGGGGTCCCAGATACTATAGTTATATAGGGCCCGCCGGCGCTGGCTTCGAGCATAGTTCTTGGCTTCTACTCTGTACACCGTACGGAGGACATGTTCTTTTTGGGATTCCGGGGGTCCCGGATAATGCAATAGCGCAGGTCACATGGAAATCGGATGACTGATGACCGGGCAGGGGTATCTAGACGGAAGGTTGACAACATCACGCCACGGGGTTTGAGTATTTCGGGCAGAGATATAATAAGACTATTGAAGAGGTATCTGAGGATAAGGGGTCTCCTGAGCTAAGCATCGATGACAGCACGACGAAGAGGGTGCGAGTTGACATGCTCAACTATATACCAGCGTACGGCAATGGCAGATCAGTCTCCCAGAGAGCATTCTAATCCTTCTTACCAGGAAACCAGATGAATTTCATAACCGTGACACGGGACAATTCTTAACAGAGCTTCTCTTGGCTCTCTTACCAATCACGGACAGCAGCTGGGGACGGGTTTGAGACTAATTAACTCCTGTGGAAAAGAGAAATGTCCACGTAGATCTGTCATCACTCTTATTGCCCTGGTATGGATTAGGAGGTAACATTGGACGATCGATCTGCGTACCGGGGTTGGATTGTCCAGGATGGCAGAATCATCGAGAATAGGTACTGTACCTAACATGGAAAGCTGGGCAGCTCCTGGTATGGCCAATGCGTCGCCCAGATAGGTATTATTAGTAGGCATTAAGCATGAGCTGGAGACGAGTCCCGGCCAGACCATCCGCTGCTAAGACCGTCCAACATGGGAGACTCGCAAACGCCGAACGACAGGGGCTTGGAGCTGACGACAGCCAGTGCTCTTGTCCTCTCTCGGGTTGCCTTTGTCGTAGGGAGCAGACGACTTGGAATCAGCTGTATCTCTGCCCTACGCGGCGGGCCCATGGGCGTGTTCGGTGGAGACGGGGTCAGCAGCGCACCAGCGGCCACAGCCCGTCGATTCCCACGACCTTGGCCACGTCGGATGCACGCAAGCAGCCCAGAGGCAGGACGAGAGGGCGTGCGCTCCAGCCACAGGGGCCTCGTCGGCAATAGTCGTCCTGTTGAGGCGCAAGCGTGCGACAAAGCGCAGCACCGTCGTCTTTTTGGGGCGTCTGGGCGGTCCGGCCGCGTCCGGTGTGTGGAGAGCGTTCGGGCGCAGGGCGAGAACGCCGTCGGCTTCGCTGACATGGCGGGGCTCCAGGTCGAGATCTCCTCGGGCTGGACGCGTCAACCGAGCTGCCCACCGTGCAATGGCAGTTATAATAATAGATCGAGGATGCGGCGCAGAGACGTCGGGGTGGGAACGCTGTAGGGCACGCGGGCAGCTCCATTGATCGACCGGCCGTGGCTGAAGCTCTCTCCGGGTTGCTCAGCGTTTGTGCCCTCGGGATACCTGCAGGCGGCACCTTGCCTTGCGCTGGCCTGCTCGTCTCGACGGAGGCAGTATTTGAAGATAGAGGCAGCGTCTCTGTTGGGACGCGAGAGGCGGCCGGCGGAAGAACGAGGACGCGCCGCCCGCACCGCTGGGTGTCATATCCGCGCGACGTCATCTGCTCTCACCTCTCTCCCTCGCCCGTCACCTCGACCGTTGCACACGGAGCTCGTCAGCAGACCGGGATCGCCTCTCGCTCTCCTGACGGCCCTTGCAACGTCCCTCCGGACCCCATCCGGCATCTCCGCGCAGGATGTCGTTGCAGCAGAGGGTCGACGGCCTCGAGAACAAAGGAGCCGTCCCCAACGGACACCTCCATCGGCCGACGGTCGACCGCACGGCGTCCTCCAAGAGCGCCGGTTCCGGAAGCCCCCCGGGCCAGATCCTGACCGGAAAGCAAGAACACTGTTTGGATGCCCCGGTTCCATCCTCGTGGAGTGTGGTTTTGCTGACCAATTCCAGACCTCAAGCGCGAGCTGATCGCCCGCCAGGTCCGCAGTGAGATCGCAGAGCTCAACTCCCCCACCGCCCTGCGACGGTTCGGAGCGCCGTTCAAGTCGGAGTTTGGCGAGGTTGCCCCCGTCGATTCGGATCTGCCCATCCTACGATACATCTTCGTGCATCATGTGCGCAAGTTCCCGTTCCTCGACCAGGCCAAGGAGAAGGAGTTTTGGCAGGACAAGCTGCAGGTGGTGCGTTTTTTTCCCCTTTCCCTCCGGACCAGCGTTTGCTGGAATGTGATCTGATGTCGGTTGACAGTTTCTCGAATCCTTCGCGAACAAGCACATTTCGTCTACGGAAGACCGCCTGGAAGAGACGAAACGTCGGAAGCTGGCACGAAAATGCGAGAAGCTCGTCGAGTTGATGATGGTGTCGGGCATATCCACCGCTTCGGGATACGAAGAGCGCATCCGATTCTCTGAAATAGAGGTCGTGGATCGCGGCGCCAATGAGCAGGGACTGCTGGTCAACGTACCGGAGGGCCATGCCATCAATGGATGGGACGTCAACGTGGCTGGTGTCAGGATCACATCTGTCAGACGGACAGTGAGGTATCACCAGCATGCGGTGAGCAGAACGTGGAGAGAGTGGTCTGGCCGTTACTGATCGTATCCAGGAATTTATTCTTCGGGTTCGCCGTGAAGGTAAGCCCGACGTCTACGTCGGCAGACGGTACGGTGAGTTTGCGAAGCTACACCGTAGGCTACGCACCGAGTTGCCAGGCAAGATCCTGCCGCCTCTTCCGCGGAAGAACAAGAGTTCGACGACGTCCAGCTTTTTCAGCAATGGGGACGATGATGCTTCGTCCGTATCTTCAGTGTCGACCCAGGAGGCGGGTCAGTTGGACGAAGGGGCATCCTCTCGTACGCTGGCTCCAGAAAGTCTCACACTCACACGGTCGCGCTCGAGGTCATCGTTGAATCCAAAGTCCCCAAAGTCTCCAACATTCCCCAAGTCTCCCACGTTTCCCAAGTCCCCCAAGTCGCCCAAGTCGCCCAGGTTGTCAGGAGAGCTCACCAGGGAAGACGTCGTGCTGTACAGAGAGGAACAGAGGGTTTCTCTGCGCGCGTTCCTCCGAACACTCCTGCAAACCAAGCGGATAGCCGAGTCGAAAGCCATGGAAGAATTCCTCACCGCGCGGCCCATTGTCCTGAATCAGGAAGAGTTGATTGACATCCAACGCCGAAAGGAAATGGATGCCGCTCGTGTGGAAGAGCAGAAGAAATTCTACGAGATCGCAAGGCAGCGGGCTGCCGAGTTGGACGTCTACATGGAGAGGTTCCGAAGGGAGATTGTGGAGAGGAGTAAGTGATACAGCACCATTTCAGGCCGCGCAGAGCTGACCCTTGTAGATGGCTTGACAAAGCTCTTCGCGGAGATCCGGGAAAAGCCCACCATACAGGATCTCAGCCCGGAATACCAGAAATTCGCAGAGTGGCTACGTATTGAGTATGCGCTCCTTGATCCTTTTCTGAACTTCTGATCTCCTTTTGGCTGACTATGCAGGGTTGCTGCAACGTTATACCACCTCTTTCTGGCTGAAGACAACTCTCCCGAACTCTTTGCCCAATTCAAGAAGATCCACTCACTGGTCCCCTATACTCTATTGAAGAACGTCATCCGCATAGCAAATCCGGCGGCTGTCATGTCGGGTGTCCTAGATCTCTTCCTCGCTCAGCCGTTTGGTTCGCGATCTCTTCTGCAACGGATCTTCTCCATGACCTTGAATGACGGGATCAAATCTTTCCAGAAATCGATAGATGAATTGGCGGCGAAAATAGATGACACGGTCTTGACTCAGAAGTTAAAAGCCTTTGTCGACGCCGACGAGGCCGTCAAGACAGAGATCCGCCAAGAGGCTGCGGCAGAGGATGTAGATCTGGTCGTGGCCATTCTCCGAACCGAACTCCTGTCTCCGGGGCTTACGCCCCAGCAAATCGAAAAGGTGTTCAATTCATATGTCGCGTGGAATAACGCGGTTGAAAATGTATGCTCTAGCCCGTCTTTCTTCCGAAGAGCATCCGAGAAGCGCTAACTGTATAGGTTGACCTTGAGATGAAACAGGGCGCACAATGGTTCGCATATCTAAAGCAATTGCTCAAGCTTTACACGAGGCAGCGTGACAAGGCCATGATGCTCAGCATCATAGAAGAGGTATGTATTCCTGGATGTTGTATTACTGTACAAAGCTGACTGTTTGCTCAGCCTGTCACACTCCACCTGTTCCGTGACCTCTTCACGATCTTCTATGAGCCACTTGTCCGCGTTTACAAATCCGCCAACGTGTACGACAGCATCACGGACTTTGCACAATTTGCGGATGACGCCATCGCTGTGATCGAGAAGTGTCAGCGACAGGACGTATCCGCTGATCCGAACCAGACCGTCCAAGCTTTTATCGATCTCTGCGCCCGTCACGAGCACAATTTCTACAAGTTCGTCCACGAGGTGCATGTCCATGACAACGGCCTCTTCGGGGCACTCATGGCATGGTTGGAGGACATCCTCGAATTCCTGCGCAACGGACCTCGGGGCGGAAAGAAGCTGGATATCAACGCCTTATTCCAAGGGGCTGTGGACAGCGGGCTGATTGACAAGGACGTGGCACTCGAGGAGATCAACGCTCTCGTGAAGTGGCAGGAGGAGAGGAAAAGGTGGCATCACAATAAAACCAGGCAGAAGATGGCGGCCGACGGGACGGGTAATGACTTTATCCCCGGAAGTGGGACATTTAGGGGAAGCGACTTTGGCTTAGATGAGGTATTTCTCCTTCCTTTCCTCCTTCCCCCATCTTAACGGTGTCTAACTTGATTTCATCAGGCCGATCTTGAGGACCTCGCCATCTCAGACGACGCGTCGGATACATCGGATGAAGACTCCGAGGACGACGATCTCGATCCTATCGCGGCCGAGCGGAAACGCCGCGCGAGGAAGCAGGATCACCTCCGCCGCACCGCCGGCGAACCGACCAAGCCCGAAGTCAAGGAGATTCTGAAGCTGCAGGATTCGTTCCTGACGATGTTGAGGATTGTTCTGGCGGAGTAGCTTCTAGAAGCAATAGTATACATAGTTTTATCTTTGAAGATGGAAAAATCGGTAAAGGGTTTAGGCAAGGCACATGGGTTTAGGTAGGTAGGCAGGTAGAGTTTCGATGGGTTGATGTCGTTTAAATTAAAAAAAGTAATGATATCATATATCACTTGCATGCATGGGCATGGCATGGCATGGCGTGGCATGGTATGGTGGTGATTGTATACTTAAGTTAGATAGAGTACCTAATTGAGGTAGGAAGGTAGGTAGAGGAATCAATTGATGATACTATATAGACTTCCTTCCAATCACATCATCTCAGCGGCACTTCCCTCCTCTCTCTGCCTTTTTTTTCCCTCTCTTTTCGCGTAATTGGTGACTTCTGCATCTGTTACCTGAAAAAGGGCATTTTTTGTATGTCCTCTTAAGTTGATAGATAGAAAATACGGAACCAAAAAAAGAAGGCATCTCACGACATGTTCTCATTTGATTTGATGGCGGGCTATCTCCTGCTGTAGTACTATTTTAAAAGAATACACCTTAAAAGGGTTTTGGTTTACCGCGAGGATAGCATCTCTGTTCTATCTACATAATAGACTAAGATACTATTCCATAGAAGCCAGTTAGATAGTTCATGGCCAAGGGGGTTCAGCACCTACGATCATAGATAGGGTGTGGAAAACAGGGCTTTCTGTCTGCCTAGCGGTACTTAGATTAGCCACGTACGTAATAAGCGCGATAAATTACCTACAGGACATTCTGAAGTGCTTCGAGGATGGCCGCTTCTTCCTGGGTGAGAGTTGCGCGAGCGTTGCTCTGAGATGCCGGTGCGCGAGGAAAATCGCCGACGACATTACTAGGACGAGCACAATGTACCGCCCCTTTCATAGGTTATCTACGGGTTCTTAATTAGTAGGAAATTCCATTATGATTCCAGCTGATCTCGTTCAGGCTCTTTCGAGTCCATTTCCCCGTGAGAAGTATCAGTCTCATCTTCCGCATCCTCAGAGATCACCAGTAGAGATGTTTCCAGCGTGGTATTCCCATGCGGGGTCGCATATCCCCACCGGAGCAGGCAATTCATCAAATCGGTGTAGTTCGGAACGTTGGAGTCGTAGAGCTTGGTGAACTGGATCTTGAGCGTTCCGTCAAAATAGCCCTGGAGGACTCGAGCCCGAGCTGGTTTCAGAAACGAGATGACAAGTACCTGGTGATGATGATGATGATGCGAACGTCAGTGTTGTTGAATGACTGCCCTCCAGCCAATACAGTCTTCAGAGATCGCGAATAGAAACAGAGGATACAGAAAGAACAACAAAAAGGACAGAAATGGAAAACAAGCCGGGAAGATCATATGGAATCTGGAAATATGCGGCTCTGTGTCTCTCTTCTTCGACATCTTTATTTCAATGCCTGGTAACGCATACCCGCCCGACATCCAACTGACCAGTGCCACTAGCTCGGACACGGATGGGCGACTTTCATCTCCGTAATCATCGATCGTGATCACAACTTGACGATGAGGCTGACTTCCTCCGCGAATCTCCAGGGCCGCGTCCGTTTGGAATCTTTGTCTTCCGCCGCGGAGAGGATACCACCGGCCTTTCTTAACAGGATCTCCACTTGTTCCAAGCTCCCAGTGTCAGCATTTTATCTGGTCAACATGTTTATTTGAGATTGAGGAATAGTAATCATACCGAATAAAGTCCCACATGGAGGAGTACTTGGAGGACAGCGCGGATTTGTACCTCACATAGGCGCCTTCAAGGTACTCGGGCCATCCCTTATCCCCGTAGAGCTTTCTCTGCTTGCTCCTGCAGCTTTGTGAGAACATATCCTCGGCTGGATCTATTCCACTGTTTGCAATTTCTTAGACTTTCTGAACAGAAGGCGTGAAATACTTTGGAGTTGTCACCGAGTGAGAGGTTTCCCCAGTGACCAAATCCAGATCGGACAGCTGTATTCCCAGCTTCTGCAGTTGCCAGATTACCCTCGGTGACGTTGTCGAGAAATGAGAGCGTATCCTTGAGTCTGTTTTGCCAGTACTCGTAGCAACTAGCCCGTCGTTGCAGCTTCTTTGACTTTTGGCTGGGATGCATTTCGGAAAAGAGAGAGAAAGATGAAGACAGGATATATAATCGAAGGGAGAAGAACGTTGAGGGTGAAGAAGCCAGCATCGATGCTATGTCAAAGAATCTAAGCGATACAGGTTGCAGTTTACAGCGTCTGGCAACCTTGAGCCAGACCTCAATGGGAGAAAATCTGCTGGGACCTGCAGCTGGATACGAACTGACAGGACTATAGGGTGCTTATCACTGATACTTAATCTTCTAAAAATGAAATGAGAAGTCATCTGTGATGCAGACTCTTTCCAATCGTTTATCAAGAGGAGTTCTCTGATAGCAGGAATGTTGACACAGCAATGATGCCATGCTCTCCATAGAACGTATCCAGCTGTAGGTTGCTCACCTACATGGAGTTAAGCCTAATTTTTTTTAAAAAAAATGGGAGAAATTTTGTTCCACCCATGGATCCATGTCTTGGAACCCAATTTTAACAAGTAATAATACAGACTTTCCCTGACATGAAGTTGATTACCATAAATATGTCTCGACCTAGCTCGACCTAGCTAAGTATATCTCAGAGGTGCGCAGCAAAGGGGGAAACGGTGAAGTCTATTGAGCTATATAAGGATCATGGCCTTGCAAGGTCCATGATAGCCTATGTGGCATGCAAATATGAAAGAAACATCAGTAGTATCTCAATATTTACTTACATAGGCACAGTACACTGTTCCATAAAGGTCCGTTCCTGGTGAAGTATAACACCTACGACCATAGGGTGTGGAAAACAGGGCTTCCCGTCCGCTCAGCCGTACTTAAGCCACACGCCGGGCGGTTAGTAGTTGGGTGGGTGACCACCAGCGAATCCCGTCTGTTGTAGGTTTCTCTTTTTAAGGCCTTTTCATTATTTTTTTTGGCCCTGGCCCTGGGGGTATGGTCCTACGGAGATAGAGATGGAGTGGTAGATAGAACTCCGGATGGTGTTGGACTTCTCTGCAAGAGTCGAGAAGTTATGCGGAGATGTAACGTAATCCACAACCGAGCGAGCCACCTCAGAACCCCTAAACCTTGCATCCATTGGATCATCATCAAACCCAATTTTCCATCCAATATGACATCAAAACAACCAGATTCAACTGTTAAATTAGAAGATCGCATATCT
>Ga0207767_1000797_pt1 | contig 11460 bp, 9 predicted proteins | sample HigsolmetaGSP17D_FD_184845 | JGI IMG/M metagenome (GOLD analysis project Ga0207767, IMG submission 184845) | High solid enriched microbial communities from the Joint BioEnergy Institute, USA - SP1-7-D (SPAdes) | ecosystem: Engineered > Bioreactor > SSF (Solid state fermentation) > Aerobic >... | reverse complement strand
CCTCAACACCCATCAATGCATGGTGTTCTTCGACTGATCGTTACTCTCGATGGTGAAGATGTTATTGATTGTGAACCCATATTAGGCTATTTACACAGAGGAATGGAAAAAATCGCGGAAAACAGAAGGTAGAGTGGAGGAAGTAGATAGAAAGATGGTAGAAGAGGGTAGGAAGGGGGAAGGGATAGGATAGTTATTTAGACAAGATACTCGTAAATAGCTTAAGTTAAGAAATAAAAAAGAATAAAAAAACGGATACATAACATAAAAAAAAGAATAAATAAGACGAGATTCGCCCTCCTCCTACATATTTAATTTCTTCTCCTATACAAAAACTAACAAGACCCACTCCATTGGTAATTCCATCAATGATACCCTTATCGAAAAACTCCGTTAGTTCGGTTAATCCTCTTATACCGAGAGTAAAGACCCTAGTATAAAAAATATCCATATAACCGCGATTATATGACCAACTGTATATCTTTTTTTTTACTTGATCTAAAAAGAAAAAGTATTTTTTCGGACTTTCCTTGTAAAAGGAATTTATTAAATCCAAATTCTGAAAAAAAGAATAAGGGGATCCATATAAGATATATGCTATGAATAAACCAAAGATAGCTAGACTTACAGAAGAAATAGCATTAGTAATAAATTCATATGAATTTATAGAAGAATTAGAACTTTCTTGAGTCAAGTTTATTGAGGCAGTTAACCACTTTGATAATAGGGTTAACTCCGCTATTCCATTATCCATTGCTCCATTATCAAAAGAGATTCCTATAAATCCAATGAATAAAGTAAAAAGCAGTAATATCAGAAGAGGAAATAACATAGTATTTCCCATTTCATGCGGATAAGCAAAAGTGTTTTTAGCCCCAAAGGACGTACTAAAGTATCCTATTCTATTTCTTGTATTACCTTTAATTTTGGGTCTATTTTGTGAAAAAAAAGCAACTCCATTCTTTGTTGTTGATAAAATGAAATCCCTATTAACTCTTTTGGGTATCTTTTTTCCCCATAAGGATATTGAATACAAGTAACCCTCTTTAGTGGTACTGTAATTTTGAAAATGAACACGCAAATACCCATCAAATGTAAGTAAATATATCCGAAACATATAAAAGGCAGTTAATCCTGCAGTAAAGGAGGCTATTATTCCAAAAAAGGGCGAATACAACCAACTATTACTAAGAATCTCATCTTTGGACCAAAAGCAAGCAAGAGGTGGAATACCACAAAGAGAAAGTGTACCCCATAAAAAAGTTGTTCTTGTAATTGGAATGTATTTTCTTAAACCGCCCATAAGAACCATATTCTGACTTTTTTCTGGTGAATATCCAACAAGAGGTTCCATTGAATGAATAATGGATCCAGATCCCAAGAACAATAAAGCTTTTGAATAAGCATGAGTGATCAAATGAAATAAAGCAGCTTGATAAGAACCTATACCTAGAGCTAACATCATATAACCCAATTGAGACATTGTAGAATAGGCTAAGCTTCTTTTAATATCTCTTTGAGCAATAGCTAAAGTAGCTCCTAAGAAAAGTGTTATTGTACCTACTAAAGAAATTAAAGTCATTATCAAAGGTAGAGATATGAAAAGAGGAAAAAGCCGAGCTAGAAGAAAAATCCCGGCAGCAACCATAGTTGCTGCGTGTATAAGAGCCGAAATGGGAGTGGGTCCTTCCATAGCATCTGGTAACCATACGTGAAGAGGGAATTGTGCAGATTTCGCAACTGCACCAAGGAATAATAAAAAAGCACACAAAGTAGTAAGTAAAGAGTTAATTCCATTATTAGGAATCCAGTTATTAGCTATTTTGAACAAATCCCTAAACTCTAAACTACCTGTTATCCAAAAAAAACCTAAAATTCCTAATAATAAACCAAAATCTCCTACACGATTAGTTACAAAAGCTTTTTGACAAGCACTCGCGGCGATCGGTCGTGTAAACCAAAAGCCTATCAATAAATAGGAACACATTCCCACGAGTTCCCAAAAAAAATAAATTTGTATCAAATTGGAGCTAGTAACCAATCCCAACATAGAAGTAGTGAAAAAACTTATATAAACAAAAAATCTCAAATATCCTTCATCGTGAGACATATAACCATCACTATAAATAAGAACCAGGATTCCTACAGTAGTAATTAGTATTAACATAATAGAAGTAAGTGGGTCAATCAAGTATCCAAATTCTAAGGAAAAATCATTATTGACGGTCCAAGACCATAGGTACTGATAGATAGAACTTCCATTTATTTGTTGAATAGACAGTTGAATGGAGAATACCATAGCTATACTTAAGAATAAAACACTAGGAAAAGCCCATATGCGACGAAGATTTCTTGTTGCTGTCGGAATAAAAAAAAGGCCAAACCCCATTGACATAATAACTGGAAGTGGGAGAAGAGGGATTACCCATGCATATTGATATGTATGTTCCATAAGAAAAGAAATTGCAATTTTTACTTTAATTTTTCTATAAAATAAAATTGTTTCCGATTCACCAAACCAATTCTTATCTCTTTCTGAAGGAATAAATAAAAAGAATAAGCAAAAATGAAGAATGGGTTTAATTGATTAAATTAAAAAAGTTAATCAAATAACTTCGTTACCTAGTTATTACCTAAATAAGGATATTTATTAAAATAAAAAAAAAAAGGTTGCATTTTTTTACTTTCTATTAATTTTTATATTTCTTTAAAACAAAGATGAAACAGCTCTCTTGTTTCGTAACTGATTAATGGAATTCCAATAAAAAGAAAACCCATGTTTATAATAAATTATCAAATAGTCGTTACTTCATATAGAACTGAAATCCTAATGACTATAATTACCTAAGTTTTAGAATGCCTTGTTTAAGAGACATGGAATACTATTCTGAACTTAATTAACTATTTTAATTTTCCCTTCTTTTTATCCACTCGTCTTATATAGGGGATAGGCTTCCATACCATATATCTATATATAGAGTATACTTTACTATATAAATATCTATAAATAGATTTAAACGGAAAACCTTTCTATATATTCTATATTATTAAAACAAAGTATAAAATATATACGGAAAAAAATTTACTGAAATTCTTGTCTTATCCAGATAAGACAAGAATTTCAGTAAAAAATAATTCAGAATTTCAGTATCTTTCAATATCTAAGTATAAATACCAAAGATGTCTTTCACATACAACTAGAAAAAAGTAATTTCCTTTTTGAATGGCAGTTCCAAAAAAACGTACTTCAATGTCAAAAAAGCGTATTCGTAAAAATATTTGGAAGAAAAAGACTTATTTTTCCATAGTACAGGCTTATTCTTTAGCAAAATCAAAATCATTTTCGAGTGGCAATGAGCATCCAAAACCAAAAGGTTTTTCTGGGCAACAAACAAACAAATAATAAGGTTTTGGAATAATATGAATTGACCTATCAAAAAATAATTCCAATTATTTAATATGAATAATTTGGATTAATTAATTAATTAATTAATGTACTTTTATGTGTCGAATTACTCAACACAAGATTCTTAGAACAAACCCCTCCTATATCCGCTATATGGAATAAAAGTTTTGGTATACTGTGTGCTAAGTATTCTTGATCAATAAACTTTTCCTATTTTTATAATAGAATTCTCATATTTTATTATGAGAATTCTATTATGAAAAGTGGAGTCTTCTTGCAATAAAACTTACCACTTACATCTATTTTCTCCAAAATCATTGGTTTAAGGTTAGTAAATCCTATTGAGCATAAAGACTTTCATTCTATAAATTTTTTCCATTTTATTTTTATTGAAAAAATGTAATTTTAGGGAGAAACTAATTAGAAAAAAAAATTTAGTTCTATATTGCAACTTATAAAAGAGGAGTTCCAAGTCTTTCAAGCGGTGTTTCCATTAGGCAAAGCAAGAGTTTATTGTAAAAAAAATCGCAACGATACTACATAAACGAAGTATATTTTAATGAAGACTCTAATGTTCCTAAATTTTATGGACTTTCCCAATCTCGACGATTCGCGAGATAATAGCTATTATTCTTTTAAGTTACCTATTATTTGAAGTTAGCCGCCATGGTGAAATTGGTAGACACGCTGCTCTTAGGAAGCAGTGCTCAAGCATCTCGGTTCGAATCCGAGTGGCGGCATTCTCGAAAAAGAATACAATAGATTAGAAAATGGATTCAATTCGAAATTTACAATTTTGTAATGAGACCTTCCCCTTATGCTATTTGCAACTTTAGAACATATATTAAATCATATCTCCTTCTCAACCATTTCCATTGTGATTACGATTCATTTGATAACCTTATTAGTTCATGAACTTGGGGGATTACGTGATTCGTCAGAAAAAGGAATGATAGTTACTTTTTTCTCTATAACAGGATTCCTAGTTTCTCGCTGGGCTTCTTCGGGACATTTTCCATTAAGTAATTTATATGAGTCGTTGATCTTCCTTTCATGGGCTCTGTATATTCTTCATACCATTCCTAAGATACAGAACTCTAAAAATGATTTAAGCACAATAACTACGCCAAGTACTATTTTAACGCAAGGCTTTGCCACATCGGGTCTTTTAACTGAAATGCATCAATCCACAATACTAGTACCCGCTCTCCAATCTCAGTGGTTAATGATGCATGTCAGTATGATGTTACTAAGCTATGCAACTCTTTTGTGCGGATCCTTATTATCTGCCGCTATTCTAATCATTAGATTTCGAAATAATTTCTTTTTCTTTTCTAAAAAGAAAAAAAATGTTTTACTTAAAACATTTTTCTTTAGTGATTTCTATGTAAAAAGAAGTTCTTTAAAAAGCACCTCTGTTCCTTCATTCCCAAATTATTACAAATATCAATTAACGGAGCGTTTAGATTCTTGGAGTTATCGTGTCATTAGCCTAGGATTTACCCTTTTAACCATAGGTATTCTTTGTGGAGCAGTATGGGCTAATGAGGCGTGGGGATCCTATTGGAATTGGGATCCTAAGGAAACTTGGGCATTTATTACTTGGACCATATTTGCAATTTATTTACATAGTAGAACAAATCTAAATTGGAAGGGTACGAATTCCGCACTTGTAGCTTCGATAGGATTTCTTATAATTTGGATCTGCTATTTTGGTATCAATCTATTAGGAATAGGTTTACATAGTTATGGTTCGTTTATATTAACATCTAAATGATTACATAAAAGAAAACCCTTCATAAAGGGTTTTCTTTTATGTTTTATTTGAGAACCCCTTGAACGCCTTATCAAAGGGTTCTCAAAAATTCAAGATAGATCTAATTAGACTTCTTCATTAATAGACCGGACTGGTAAAAAACCTATTTAGGATAATAATTGGATACGAGAGCCTCCACCCTGTCAATGGATAGGGAGAGAACAAAATCTGGATAAATACCAATTCCTATTACTGGTAAAAAGATACAGATTAAAATAAAGAGTTCTCGTGGTCCAGAATCCACAAAATTTGCGTTTGGAACATTAAATAGCTTGTATCCATAGAACATCTGGCGTAACATAGATAATAAATAAATAGGAGTTAATATCATTCCTATTGCCATTACAAAAGTAATTAGCATTTTTGGCATTAACAGAAATTTTGGACTAGTAATTAGGCCAAAAAAGACTACTAATTCTGCGACAAAACCACTCATTCCTGGTAAGGCAAGAGAAGCCATTGAAAAGCTACTAAACATAGTAAAAATTTTTGGCATTGGGATAGATATTCCTCCCAGTTCTTCGAGATAAACAAGACGCATTCTATCAGAAGCCGTTCCTGCCAAGAAAAAAAGTGTAGCACCAATAAATCCATGGGATAATATTTGTAAAATAGCTCCATTGAGTCCAATGTTGGTTATGGAACCAATTCCTATAATTATGAAACCCATGTGAGATACAGAGGAATAGGCTATTCTTTTTTTGAAATTTCGTTGACCAAGAGAAGTTGAAGCTGCATAGATTATTTGGATCGCTCCTATTATTACTAACCAGGGCGAAAATAGATAATGAGCATGAGGTAACAATTCCATGTTGATCCGAATCAATCCATATGCTCCCATCTTTAATAAGATTCCCGCTAAAAGCATACATGTACTATAATGCGCTTCCCCATGGGTATCGGGTAACCACGTATGTAGGGGTATAATTGGCAATTTGACAGCATAAGCAATAAGGAAGCCAAAATATAAAAGTATTTCCAAGGTTGCAGGGTATGATTGATTAATTAATCTTTCCAAATCTAATCCCAGTTCGTTGGAACCATAACCATATAAGCCCATACCCAGAACTCCGATTAAGAAAAAGATGGAACCGCCTGCAGTATACAAAATAAACTTTGTAGCTGAATATAGACGCCTCTTTCCCCCCCACATGGATAAAAGTAAGTAAACAGGAATTAATTCTAACTCCCACATGATAAAAAAAAGTAAAAGGTCTCGCGAAGAAAATAATCCTATTTGACCACTATACATTGCTAGCATCAAGAAATAGAATAATCGCGAATTCCGAGTAACTGGCCAAGCTGCTAAAGTAGCTAAAGTAGTGATAAATCCTGTCAATAAAATAGATCCTAATGAAAGTCCATCGATTCCCAATCTCCAGTGGAAATCGAAGATATCTATCCATTTATAATCCTCCTTTAATTGGATTAAAGGATCCTCCAGTTGGAAATGATAGCAGAATGCATAAGTCATTAGAAGGAATTCTAATAAACAAATGGATATAGTATACCACCTAACTATTTTGTTTCCCCTATGAGGTAAAAAGAAAATTAATGAACCTGCAAATATCGGCAAAACAACAAGTATTGTTAACCAAGGAAAATAACTCATGATAAAGTGGTAAAGACAAGATACGTTTTGACCAGAAAAGCCCGTGCTCGATTATTTCGAGCACAGGCTTCTTCGGTAAAGAGGAATCAGACGATTCAAATGAAGTTTTTTGTAACGTATCAATAAGATAAAGCCATGCTACGGGTTGTTTCAGGCCCTAAATAAACGCGTACACTTAAAAAATCCGTCGGGCAAGCGGATTCGCATCTCTTACAACCCACACAATCTTCAGTTCTCGGGGCAGAAGCTATTTGCTTGGCTTTACATCCATCCCAGGGTATCATTTCTAATACATCTGTTGGACAAGCTCGTACACATTGAGTGCATCCTATACATGTATCGTAAATTTTTACGGAATGTGACATTGGATCTATAAATTTTTCTTTTCAACATAAAAATTTTCGATCTGGTAAAAATAAAATTAGTATTATATGAGTAATATGTATTGTAGACACCAGACGAAGCAATGGTTTATCCAAACTTCAAAAATAGTAATCTATTTTTGAATCCGTTTGTGAGAAAGCGTGAAAAGAGCCAAGAGACTTGAATTTTTGACTTCAACAATCAGAATTATACTAATTGTACATATGAATTCGAATTAGCCAATAAATTGGCTATCCTCTTTTCAATATAAATTATTGCAATATTGAAATTGCAATATCAATGAATTAAAAAAATTCCTTTAAGTTAAAAAAGAATACTATGCAATAACCTACTTAAAGAGAATTTATATTCTCAAATAATACTAAGAAAATAGTATAGTATTGATTTCTATTCATCTTAATATTCAATATTGTTATATGTGCGCCTTTGTTTAGAGGATTGTATGTCTACTTAATTAAAAAGTCCAATTATTCCATAGTCTAATTATTCAATAAATTAGATTGATTGATACGAGTTGATTTCCTATTACGATGGATAGAAGAAAGAATGGATAGTCCAATAGCGGCCTCAGCAGCCGCAAGGGCTATCACAAAAATTGCGAAAATGTCTCCTTTTAATTGGCGACTATCAAATAGATCAGAAAATGTTACGAGATTTAGATTAATTGAATTAAGTATAAGTTCAAGACATATTAGAGCTCTAACCATGTTTCGGCTTGTGATCAATCCATAGATACCAATCGAAAATAAATAGACACTCAAAAAAAGTACAAGCTCAAACATCATTAATTAACTCCTTATCAATCCCGATTCATTTCAATATGAGGACAAGAATTGAACCGATTTAATTAATTACAATAGAACAATTACACAACAAAAGAGAAAAGAAAGAAGTTATTTGTTGGCGGTAGATGGTTTTTACTAAATCAAAATTGTGATTCTTTAGTTATTTATTTTAGATTTGCAATTCTTATAATTTTTACTCTTTCTAAGTTTTCTTATTGCCGAGCCATAGTAATTGCACCTATTAAAGAAACTAGAAGAATTATGGAAATGAGTTCAAACGGAAGATAAAAATCGGTTGCTAAATGAATCCCAATTTGTTGAACATTATTTATGAGACCCTGTTCTACTATTTGGTTTGATCTTGTCGTCCAAAGAATTCCATACCATGATGTATCTGGGATAGTAGTCATTAGTGAAAAAACAATAGTTATACAAACGATTGAAGTGAACCCATCCCCAATAGTCCAATAATTCTTATCTTTAGACCATTCTGAGCCATTTACGAACATGACAGCGAATATGATCAAGACATTTATGGCTCCCACATAAATAAGAAGTTGTGCCACAGCTACAAAGTAGGAATTTAATAAAAAATAGAATAAGGATATACAAACAAGAACTAATCCCAACGAAAAGGCAGAATAAATGGGGTTGGTAAGTAATACTACTCCTAGACCTCCTAGTAGAAGAACAAAGCCCCCAAATAGCATAAGAATCTCATGTATTGGTCCAGGTAAATCCATTATGGATAAAAAGAAATTAAAATAGTATAAAATTTTTCATGAACTGACTAAAACTAAAGGATTCAAGGAAGTAAAAAGGGATTAGGATATTTTTATAACAAAAAAAAATATGAGTTTAGTAATCAGTAATAGTTCTTGAATTCGACGATTTCTCTTCGTCTATTTTATTTTCAGTCGAATTCCTAATTGTTTGAATTGTGTAATCTTCCATTATGGAGATGGGTAACCGGCTTAAAGCAATTTGATTGTAATTCAATTCATGACGATCATAAGTAGAAAGTTCATATTCTTCAGTCATTGATAAACAGTTTGTCGGACAGTACTCAACACAATTGCCACAAAATATACAAACTCCGAAATCAATACTATAATTAAGCAACTGTTTCCTTTTAATATCCTTTTTAAATCTCCAATCCACAAGGGGTAGATCTATCGGACATACCCGAACACATACTTCACAAGCAATACATTTATCAAATTCAAAGTGGATTCGCCCCCGGAAACGCTCCGGTGTAATTGATTTTTCATAAGGGTAATGAATCGTTATAGGTAAACGATTTGTGTGGGATAAGGTAGTTATGAAACTTTGACCAATGTACCTTGTAGCACGTATTGTTTGTTGACCATAACTCATGAACCCAGTTATCATAGGGAACATATTCATTCTATATCTATGAAAAAGATATGTTTCTTTCTCTTGTTTGACAGAGCCTTTGTGTTGAAAATATTCTTACTGTTATTGTATTATTTTCTTTATAGTGAAACAAGTTGGGAAGAAGTTGTTAATAAGAGATTGCCCAAGGAAATAGGTAAAAGAAATTTCCATCCAAGATTTAATAACTGATCCATTCTCATCCTGGGTAAAGTCCATCTTATTGTGATAGAAATGAAGAGAAATAAATAAGCTTTAGTTAATGTAATAAAGATACCCATTGTTATTTCCAAAATTCCAACTGCGTTATTCATTTTGAAAAAATCAAAAAAGGATATATAGGGAATAGATAAATCCCACCCACCTAAGTAGAGAACTGTTACAAATAAAGAGGAAACTAATAAATTTAGGTAAGAAACAAGATAAAATAAAGCATATTTTATACCGGAATATTCGGTTTGATAACCTGCTACTAATTCTTCCTCCGCTTCTGGTAAATCAAAGGGTAATCTTTCACATTCTGCCAAAGAAGAAATTAGAAAAACCAGAAAACCTATAGGCTGGCGCCAAATATTCCATCCAAAAAACCCATATTTAGACTGTGCTTCAACTATATCAACTGTACTTGAACTGTTAGATAATCATAGTCGATGATAACATCACAGTTCCCACCGCTATTCCAAAACCGTACATGAAACCTTAGCTTCATACGGCTTCTCTATGATCAGAAAAAAAAGAAGACTGTTTCGTTTCGTTATTAGCCTCCGGAGCGTAGATAGAATTAGGGAAAATAAAATATATTGAAAAGTCCTAAATTAGACCAAAGGAATTCTGTCTGCTAGAATAAAAAAAAGCGCTTCCGAATTGATCTCATCCTTTATAATATAAGAAATTTTTTTCTTTGTTCAGTAATAACTTAATCTTGGAATAAAACACTTGTTATAGTAATTAAATTAATAAATGAAAAGATTTAGGCATTAGTTTATAAGGAATTCTGTATGAATATGTATTAGAGGAAGGAATAATTCCAATTTTTTTGGATTGCACTCCATATCTTTTGTCCTACTCTTCTTTCCCTGGGTAGGGGGTATTTAAAAAGAAAAAAGGGATAAAGGGTTAATTCGTTCTTTATAGCCATTTCTTTAACAAGTGAATAGGAATATACTCTGGATCGGAATCTGAAGAAAGTACTACTTGATAATTTCCACAAATTTCAAGTCCTTATTATGATTCCTTTTATGGGGAAAAATCTCTAATGTCTTAGATTCTCCATTACTAATCCTTTATGTACTTTAGTGTTTCTAACCCTTCACTAACTTTTGATGGATTCTTCTTATTATTATAAGTTATAGTAATAACTAGAAATGTTCTAGTAATGGAATTCCATATTGCGAATCCTTTATTCTTGCCTGCTTCAAGATATGATGACTAATTTAAAAAATCAACCTTGGGATAAAGAGTTTATACTGCTTATGTTTACTTCAACTTTTTCTTGTACGTAGGAAATGAGATTTTTTATTTTTACTACAAATTTTTAAGCTGTTTTGTTTCACTCATATAGCTATCTAGTTTAAATTATCAACCCGAATACAGAATAAGAAAAGGAAGATAAATAGTTAATGGATTTTAGAGGAAAAGGATCCTATTTTAACGAATCACACGTAGAGATATTGCTAGCACACAAAAAGTTAATGGTATTTCATAACTAATGGATTGAGCAGCAGCTCGTAGACCGCCTGAAAAAGAATATTTATTATTTGAGCTATATCCTGCCATAAGAAGACCAATAGGAGCAATACTTGAAATGGCAATCCATAAAAAAACACCAATACTAAGATCGGCTAAAACAAAATGATATCCCAAAGGGATAACTAAAAAACTTAATAAAATGGATATGACTGCTATAGAGGGTCCAATGCTAAATAAAGGAATATCTCCTCGGGATGGTAGGATATCCTCTTTAAAAAGTAGCTTAGTCCCATCTGCTATAGCTTGAAGCAGTCCGAGGGGGCCAGCATATTCAGGACCAATACGTTGTTGTATCGATGCGGATATTTCTCTT
>Ga0207767_1000793_pt1 | contig 11695 bp, 9 predicted proteins | sample HigsolmetaGSP17D_FD_184845 | JGI IMG/M metagenome (GOLD analysis project Ga0207767, IMG submission 184845) | High solid enriched microbial communities from the Joint BioEnergy Institute, USA - SP1-7-D (SPAdes) | ecosystem: Engineered > Bioreactor > SSF (Solid state fermentation) > Aerobic >... | reverse complement strand
CCGTATTGCCGCCTGCCCGCTTGGCCTGGTACAGCGCCGCGTCCGCGCGTGCGAACCAGTCCTGCCAGTCGCGCTCGACCGACAGCACCGCGCCCCCGATGGCGACCGTGATCGCACCACCCGGCCCCCGGAGTTGCGTCTCGACCGCGGCGCGCACCCGCTCGCCCGCACGCGCGAGCGCGCCTTCCGAACCGACCGGCAGCAGCATCACGAATTCCTCGCCGCCGAAGCGGTAGACCGTGTCGCCCTGGCGCAGCTCCTCGCGCAGCAGGCGTGCGAGATCGACGAGCACCACGTCGCCGGCGGCATGGCCGTAGGTGTCGTTGACGGCCTTGAAGCGGTCCAGGTCGAGCACCAGCAGACCGACGCGGCCGCCCTCGCGTCGCGCGATCGCCTGTTGCAGCTCGGCCTCGAGCATGCCGCGGTTGGCGATGCCGGTCAGGGGATCGAGGCTGGCCAGCGCCTCGAGCGAATCGCGATGCTTGATCGCCCGACGTGCGAATGCCATCGAAAAGCCATAGACCAGCGTCCAGGTCACGATCGTGCTGATGTCGTTCGGCCCCACGTCGGGCCACAGCAGCGTGATCGATGCACAGGCCAGCAGCAGGCCGCCGGCACTGGCGGCCACGCGCAAGGGCGCCAGATAGAAACTGGTCATCAGGATGACGTAGATCCATCCGCCCGACGCTGCGCCGAGCAGCCACCCGGCAACGATGCCGAAGCCGGAATTGATGATCGCCATCCATGCGCCGGCGCGTTCGGTGTGCCCGTCGCGCCACGCCATGCGCACGACACCCAGGACCGTCACCACGACCGCGGCGTCGAACCCCGCGAGCCACAGTTCCCCGCGCAGCATGCGCCAGGTCATGAAGCCGCCAATGACGACCGACGACACCGACCCGAGCAGGGTGATGATGGTGAGGCGGAAGTCGTTGCGCAGTCTGGAGATCATCGGGTGCCCGTCCGGAACGCGCCGATGGCGCTCCCCTCACCGCCCCGACAACGGACCGGCGGTGTCCGTGCGGCCAACGTGGCCCGGAGGAGCGAATGCGACCGTGAAGATGCCGGCGCCTCCGCCAGTCCGTACGCCCCCACCACGACGGTCGATGGTCCTGCGACTGGTGCCCGGAGCCGGGATCGAACCGGCATGACCTTGCGGCCGGCAGATTTTAAGTCTGCTGCGTCTACCTGTTTCGCCATCCGGGCGGGCGTGCGACAGCGTGCCCGAGCGCGCCGCCGATTGAAACCGCCGCGCCGGCGATCGACGCCGGACACGAAAAAGCCCCGCTCGCGCGAGGCTTTTCGAACTGGAGCGGGAAAAGGGGCTCGAACCCTCGACCTCAACCTTGGCAAGGTTGCGCTCTACCAACTGAGCTATTCCCGCATGAAGCCGAATTGTAACCCGCCTGCGACACGAGCGGTGCGCCGGCTGGAGGCCTGGGTCGGAATCGAACCGGCGTACACGGATTTGCAATCCGCTGCATGACCACTCTGCCACCAGGCCGGTGACCCATCGACGCGGCGTTCGCCTTGCCGACAACATAAAACCCCGCGTACTGCCCGGGGTTTCATGTTCGAAACTTGGAGCGGGAAAAGGGGCTCGAACCCTCGACCTCAACCTTGGCAAGGTTGCGCTCTACCAACTGAGCTATTCCCGCTTGGGAGGCGAAATTCTACCCGTCGCCGCCGGGGTGTCAATACTTGTTCTTCTCCGCTGCGCGCATGATCGGCCACGCCGCGCGCAGATACAGCAGGCCCGACCACAGGGTCAGGATCGCGGCGATCGCGAGCAGGTAATCGCCGATGACGAAGATCTCCCGGCCCATCCACGGCAGCGGGCGTGGCGGCTGGTCGGGCGTCACCGAATACAGCAGGCACAGCAGCGCGACCATCTGCGCGACGGTCTTGATCTTGCCGATCGCCGCCACGCGCACGGTGGCGCGCTGGCCCAGTTCGGCCATCCATTCGCGCAGCGCCGAGACGGCGATCTCGCGGCCGACGATGACCGCCGCCCAGAACGCCATCCACGGCGTCGGATGGCCCTGCACGATCAGGAACAGCGCCACCGCGACCATCAGCTTGTCGGCCACCGGATCGAGGAATGCGCCGAACGCCGAGTACTGGTGGTACTTGCGCGCGATCCAGCCGTCGAGCCAGTCGGTGATCGACGCGAACGCGAACACCAGCGCCGTGGCGAAATTCGTCCACTGGAACGGCAGGTAGAACACCAGCACCAGCACCGGGATCATCAGGATCCGCAGCAGCGTGAGCCAGGTGGGTATCGTCAGTTTCATCGAGCGCCTGCGGGGGAGTCAGTCGTGCCCGCCGCCGCTGCCGGCGTCGAGCCCGTGTAGGGTCGCATAGATGCGTTGCGCGAGCGCCGCATTGACGCCCTCGACCTGGGCGATCTGCTCCGCGCCAGCCGCCTTGAGGCCGCCCAGGCCGCCGAAATGCTTGAGCAGGCTTGCGCGCCGGCGCGGACCGATGCCGGGGATGTCCTCGAGCCGGCTCGTGGTGCGTGCCTTCTGCCGGCGTCCGCGATGCCCGGTGATCGCGAAGCGGTGCGCCTCGTCGCGGACCTGCTGCACCAGCTGCAGGCCCGGCGACGCCGCGCCCGGCTTGAGCGCACGCCCGTCGGGCAGCAGCAGGGTTTCATCGCCCGGCTTGCGTGCCTCGCCCTTGGCCACGCCGACCAGGCAGATCCCGGTGATGCCGAAGCCGTCGAGCACCGCGCGCGCCTGTGCGACCTGGCCGGTGCCACCGTCGATCAGCAACACGTCGGGCAACACGCCCGCCCCGCCCGGCGCGGCGTCGGGGTCCTCGCCTTCGGCGACGGATGCCCGCGCTTCGGCAGCCTTGCGGAAGCGCCGGGTCAGCGCCTGGTGCATGGCCGCGTAATCGTCGCCCGGCTCGATGCCGGCGATGTTGTAGCGGCGGTACTGCCCGCGCACCGGGCCGGTCGCGTCGAACACCACGCACGACGCCACCGTCGCCTCGCCCATCGTGTGGCTGATGTCGAAACATTCGATGCGCTGCGCCACCGTGGCCAGGCCCAGCATCTCGCGCAGCGATTCGGCGCGCGCGTTCTGCGCCGCCTGGCTGTCCATTTCACTGGCCAGCGAGATCTCCGCATTGCGGCGTGCGAGATCGACGTAGCGCGCGCGATCGCCACGCACGTTGCACCTGATCTGCACGCGTCGCCCGCCGGCTTCGCTGAAGGCATGTTCGAGCAGGTCGACGTCCTCGATCGCGCGGTCGAGCACGATCTCGCGCGGCGGCGACTGCTCGGCGTAGTGCTGCGACACGAAGGCGGCCAGCACTTCGGCCGGATCGTCGCTGCCATTGGTGCGCGGGTGGAACGCGCGCGTGCCGAGGTTGCGGCCGTCGCGGAACGACAGCAGCAGCACGCAGGCATGGCTGCCCCGCATCGCGACCGCCAGCACGTCGAGCTCGGCGACCTTGCCGTCGACGTACTGTCGCGCCTGCATGCTGCGCATGTTGCCCAACAGGTCGCGCAGACGCGCGGCGTTCTCGAAGTCCAGCCGTTCGGCCGCGGCCTCCATGTCGCGCGTGACCTCCTGTGTGAGCTCGTCGCTGCGTCCGTCGAGGAACAGCGAGGCCCGACGTACCGCGTCACCGTAGTCCTGGGGCGAAATCAATCCGACGCACGGCGCGGTGCAGCGGCCGATCTGGTGCTGCAGGCACGGCCGCGAGCGGTTGCGGAACACGCTGTCCTCGCAGTTGCGCAGTTTGAACAGCTTCTGCATCAGGTTCAGCGTCTCGCGCACCGCGGTGACGCCCGGATACGGGCCGAAGTAACGCCCGGCGACGTTACGCGGGCCGCGATGCACGGCGATGCGCGGCCAGTCGTCCTTGGTGACCAGCACGTAGGGGTAGCTCTTGTCGTCGCGCAGCGAGACGTTGTAGCGCGGCTTGAGCGACTTGATGAGCTGGTTTTCGAGCAGCAGCGCCTCGGCCTCGGTGCGCGTGACCGTGGTTTCCATGCGCGCGATCTGCGCGATCATCGCCATCGTCCGCGTGACCTTGGGCGTGGCGTTGAAATAGCTCGCCACGCGCTTGCGCAGGTCGCCGGCCTTGCCCACGTACAGCACCGTGTCGTCGGCCGCGTACATGCGGTACACGCCGGGTGCGGTGCTCAGTCCTGCAACGAATGCCTTGCCGTCGAAATCCGTTCCGCGGTGTGCCTGGCGTGCCCCGGTCATTCGCCGATCGGCACGTGCCGCACGGCGCCGCTGACCGGATCGAGCCGCAGCACGGCATGGCCGTCGGTATCGGCGATCCACACCGCGTCAGCGCCGACCACCAGTCCGCCGGGCGCATGCAGCCGCTGTGGCAACTCGAAAGTGGTCAGCTCGCCGCCGCCTAGGCGCAGGCGCCGCAGGCTGTCGTTGCCGGCATCGGCGATCCACAGCACCGGCGCATCGGGTTCGAGCGCGAGCGCCTGCGGATGCTGCAGGCGCGCGTCGGTCCGCGGCCCGTCCACGCGGCCGAACTGCCACGCGTCCTGCCCCACCAGCGTGGACACCGCGCCGGTGCGCGTGTGCACGCTGCGCACGGCCGAGCCCGTGGCATCGCAGACGTAGAGCGTCTGCTGCACGCAGGCCAGCGACACCGGCTCGGCGAAGGACGCCATCTCGCCGCTCCCGTCCATGACACCGAGCCTTCCACTGCCGGCCAGCAGCTCGATGCGCGACCGCCCCAGGTCCAGGCGCCAGACGCGGTTGTCGCCGGCGCAGGCGATGTAGAGCTTGTCGCCCGCGAGCACGATGTCGCGCGGCTGGTCGAGTGCAACGCTGCGCGGGTCGGTCAGCGGACCGTCGACGGTGACGCCGGGGCGGCCGGCGCCGCAGACCGTGGAAAGGTCACCACTGCGCAGTTCGATGCGACGCACCGCGTGGTTGCCGGTGTCGGCGACGTAGAGCACGTCGCGTTCGACGTGGATGCCGTGCGGGCGAGTGAACGCGGCAAGTTCCATCGGCCCGTCGATGAAGCCGGGACTGCCGCTGCCGAACTGACGCAGCACGCGTCCGCTGGTGTCGCACTCGAGCACGCGGTGATGGCCGCTGTCGGCGACATAGAGAAAATTGCCCGAGATCGCCAAGCCCACCGGGAAGCGCAGCGGCAGCGGCGGCTCGCCGCTGCGTCGCATGCGGATCGGCTCGACGCTCACCGCCTGGGGCGTCAGCTCGCCGGCCAGCGCGCTGACGCGCGCGTCGAGTTCGCGGATGCCGCCTTCGCCGACGATGCGCTCGCGGATCCGCCCTTCTCCGTCGATGAGTACCACCGTCGGCCAGGCCTCGATGCCGTAGTGCTGCCACAGCGCCCAGTCGGCATCGTGGGCGACGGGAAACTCGAGCTGCTGCCGATGCGCCCGCTTGGACGCGCGCCGCGATTCGCGTTCGGCATCGAAGCGCGGCACATGCACCGCGACCACATTGAGCCGCTCGCGATGCCGCGCACGCAGATGGCCCAGATCGGCCAGACGCTGCTGCGACCACGCCGAGGCGAGATTGACGAACGCCAGCGCGCAGACCTTGCCCCGCAACTGCGCCATGCGCAGCGGATCGGTCAGGTTCAGCCACTCCAGGCTGGCCGGGAACTCGGGTGCGGTCGCGGCGTCGGTCATCGGCCGATTATGCGCGAACCGCCGTGGGCTGGGGGTCGGGACGTCGCGACGATCTCACAGGCCGCCCGGTCGACCAGGCGCCACACGGTTTCGAAGTCCCGGGCCCCGCCGGTATAGGGGTCCGGCACGTCGCCGGTGCCCTGCCCGGCATGCTGCAGCAGCAGGGTCAAGGTGGCGGTCGCGCCCGCGGGGGCGCGTTCGCGGACGATGCGCAGGGTGCTGGCGTCGGCGCACAGCAGGACGTCGAAACCTTGGTAGTCGGCCGCATCGAGCTGGCGGGCGCGCTGCCCGCCGATGTCGACGCCATGCGCCGCCGCGCAGCGGACCGCCCGCGGGTCGGGCGGGTCGCCGACATGCCAGTCGCCGGTGCCGCAGGAGTCCACCTCGATGGCGTGGCCCAGTCCCGCCGCGTCGATGCGCGCGCGCAACGCGCCCTCGGCCATCGGCGAGCGGCAGATGTTGCCGAGACAGACGACGAGCAGGCGCGTCACGCGCCGGCCGCCACGCGAGCCTGCGCGCGCGCCAGATCCTCGGGCGTATCGACGCCCGGCGGGAAGGGTTCGGGCGCGACACCCACGGCGACGCGATGGCCCGCTTCGAGCACGCGCAACTGTTCGAGCATCTCGACCTGTTCCAGCCGGCCTGGCGGCATCGCGGCGAAGCGCTTGAGGAACCCGACGCGATAGCCGTAGATGCCGATGTGCCGCCACCACTCGCCTTCGGGCATGCGCGCACGGCTGCGTGCGAAGGCGTCGCGTGGCCATGGCACCGGTGCGCGGCTGAAATACAGCGCGTCGCCCCGCGCGCCGCGGACGACCTTGACCGCGTTCGGATCGAGCAGGGTCTCGACCTCCTCGACCGGCGCGCACAGCGTCGCCAGATCGACACCTGGTTGCGCCGCCAGATCGGCGACCGCGCGGATGCCCGAGACCGGTGCGAAGGGCTCGTCGCCCTGCAGGTTCACCACGACGCGCGCGTCATCCCAGCCGGCCAGCGCGGCGCATTCGGCCAGGCGGTCGGTGCCGGAAGGATGGTCGGGCGAGGTCATCGCGACCTGCACCGGCGTGCCGGCCAGCGCATCGCGCACGCGGGCATCGTCGGTCGCAACCCAGACCTCGTCCGCGCCCGCCGCCAGCGCGCGACGGGCCACGTGCAGGACCATCGCCTCGCCGCCGATGGCCTGCAGCGGCTTGCCAGGCAGTCGGGTGGACGCGTAGCGCGCGGGAATGGCGACGACGAAACCTGTGGATGTGCTCATGCGGGGATTGTCACAGATACCCCCGTCATTCCGGCGAACGCCGGAATCCAGCGACTTGGTACGTGTCGGGAAAGCCTGGAGACACTGGATTCCGGCCTTCGCCGGAATGACGGAATGGAAAATGCGCGGAAGCCCGCTTCAGTGCGCTTGCGGGCATACGCGCTGCGCTCAGCGCAGCTTCGCCAACCGGTCCTGCAACGCGATCCAGAACGCCTCGGGCAACGTCCCCGACACCGGCACGCTGTAATGCCGCTCGCCGGCGAAGCGCATGCATTTCACCGCGTCCTTCTCGGTCATCAGCACCGGCAGGTCGCTGCCGAAGCGCAGGTCTTCGGGCGTGTAGCGGTGATGATCGGCGAAGGCATGTGGCACGACCGCGATGCCGTGTGCGCGCAGCGTGGCGAAGAAACGCTCCGGATCACCGATGCCGGCCACGGCATGCACGCGTTGGCCCTTGAACCGCGCCAGCGGCAGCGGACGGCCGCCGACCAGCGGCAGCGCCTGCCCGGTCTCGAGTCGCATCGGCCACTCGCCGAAGGCGGCTTCGATGTCGGGATCGACGCCGACGTTGAGCACGCGGAAATCGCAGTCGGCGCTGCGCGCGGCCGGCTCGCGCATCGGGCCGGCGGGAATCAGCAGGCCGTTGCCGTAACGGCGGCGGCCGTCGATGACCTCGATCTCGATGTCGCGGCGCAGGCGTCGATGCTGCAGACCGTCGTCGCAGACGACGATGTCGCAGCCCGCGCCGATCAGGGCCTCGGCCGCCGCGACGCGGTCCGCATCGACACGCACCTTCACGCCGGTGCGCGCGGCGATCAGGACCGGCTCGTCGCCGCCCAGCTTCGGATCGGTGACCGGCTCCACCCAGCGCGGCGTGCCGGCCTCGTCGCGGCCGTAGCCGCGGCTGGCGATGCCGGGCGTCCAGCCGTCGGCCTTGAGGCGTTCGACGACGGCGATCGCCAAGGGCGTCTTGCCGCTGCCGCCGGCGATCAGGTTGCCGATCACCAGCACCGGCCGCGACACCTTGCGCGGCCGCACGAAACGCTGGCGCAGACGCGCAGCCGCGCCGTAGACCCGCGCCAGTGCGCGCGCGTGCAACGGCGGCACGCTACCGTCGAACCAGTACCGCGGCGTCTTCATCAGCCCTCGCCTTCGCGAAACTGCATGCGGTGCAGGCGCGCGTAGAGCCCGCCGCGTTCGAGCAGTTCGCGGTGCGTGCCGTGTTCGACCAGCCGGCCTTCGTCGAGCACCAGCACCTGGTCGGCGTGTTCGATCGTCGACAGGCGGTGCGCGATGACCAGCGTGGTGCGGTCGGGCATCAGATGTTCGAGCGCATCCTGCACAAGGCGTTCGGATTCGGTGTCGAGCGCTGCGGTCGCCTCGTCGAGGATCAGGATCGGCGCATCCTTGAGCATCGCGCGCGCGATCGCCAGGCGTTGGCGCTGGCCGCCCGACAGACGCCCGCCCTTGCTGCCGATGCCGCTGTCGAGCTGCTTGGGCAGTTTCTCGACGAACTCCATCGCGTTCGCGCCGCGGATCGCTGCATCCAGTGCCGCAGGCGTGGCGTCGGCCATTTCCCCGTACGCCACATTCGCGGCCACTGTGTCGTCGAACAGCATCACCTGCTGGCCGACCAGTGCGATCTGCCGGCGCACGTCGGCGAGCCTGTAGTCGTCGATCGGATGACCGTCGAGCAGGATTTCGCCGCCGGCCTGCGGATAAAAGCGCGGAATCAGTTTGATCAGCGTCGACTTGCCGCTGCCCGAGCGGCCGACGATCGCGGTCACCGTGCCCGGTTTCGCGACGAAGCTGATGTCCTGCAGCGCCGGCGTGTCCTGCCCCGGATAACGCGCGCCGACGTGGTGGAACTCCAGTTCGCCGCGCGCCCGCGCAAGTGGCCGCGTGCCGGTGTCGCGCTCGTCGTCGGCATCGAGAATCTCGAACAGGCGCTCGGCCGAGGCCACGCCCCGCTGCAGCATGTTCTGCACATTGGTGAGCTGCTTGAGCGCGGGAATGATCGCCATCATCGCGATCATCAGCGCGACGAAACCGCCGGCCGTCAGCCGACCCTGCGAGGCTTCGTAGCCGGCGATGACGATCAGCAGCGCCAGTCCGACCGACCCCATCAGCTGCACGACGGCCGAGGAGATCGCGCGCGTCGCCTCGACCTTGAGGTTCAGGCGCATGTGCGTGTCGGCGACGGCGCGATAACGCGCGTTCTCGGCCGCCTGCGCGCCGTAGATCTTCACTTCCTGCTGGTTGCTCAGCGACTGGTCGGCCGCCTGCAGCAGCAGCGCCGAACTGTCCTGGATGTTGTGGCTCACCCGGCGGTAGCGGCGCGCGACCTTGCCCATGATCCACGACAGCGGCGGCGCCAGCACGAAGATCGTCAGCGTGACCTGCCAGCTGGTCCACAGCATCACGACCAGCGAGGCGATGATCTGCAACGACTGCTGGATCATCACCTTGGCCGCATCGACCGCGGCCTGCGAGACCTGGTCGGAATCCGAGCCCAGGCGCACGAGCATCGACGGCACCGGCTCGGCGTCGAAACGCATGCCCGGCAGGCGCAGGTACTTGCCCAGCACGCGCACGCGCAGGTCTCGGGCGATGCCGCGGCCGGCCTTGGCCATGTTGTAGTCGGCCAGATACCCGGCCACGCCGCGCAGCACGAACAGGCCGATGATCGCGGCGGGCAGCCACAGGTTCACGCCCGCGTTCGCCCCGACGAAGGTCTCGTCGATGATCGGCTCCATCATCTTGGTGAAGGCGCCGCCGGCCGCGGCCTCGATCAGCATGCCGATCAGCGCGACCGACAGCAGGCTGCGGTACCCGGTGGCGAACTTCAGCAGGCGGCGGTAGACCGGCCACGCGCGCTCGGCGCGCGCCGGCCCCGGTGTCGGCGCATCCCGCTGCGCCTCGTCCACGACGATGCTCATCTCACTCCTCTTGCGTGGCGGCAGACGGCGCTGCGGCCGCCTGCGGCGCGGTCGCATTGGCGATGCGCTTGAAGCCGAGCTGGCCCAGCGCGTCGTAGGCGGTGACGACCGCCTGCCACGGCGTGCGCGCATCGGCGCGCAGCAGCACGGTGCGCTCGCGGTCGTCGCCGGCGACCTCGGCGATCGTGCGCTTGAGCGACTCGACATCGGTGCGCAGCGCTTCGCGGTCGTCGACGAAGTAACGGCCGTCGGCGTTGATCAGCAGGCTCAGCGTGCCGGCCTGCGCGTCGTTGCGCTCGCCCGTGGCCTGCGGCAGCTCGAGCTTGAGCACCGAGCGCGCGTCGAACGTGGTGGTGATCACGAAGAAGATGATCAGCACCAGGATCACGTCGATCAACGGCACGAGGTTGAGCTCGGGGTTGTCCTCGGCCCGACGGTCGCGGATGCGCATCGCTCAGCCCTGCACCGGCGCCTGCGCCGGGCGGCGGTTGCGCGGGTCGATGACGTCCATCAGCGCGATCGCCTCGTGTTCCATCTGCACGATGTAGCCATCGATGCGCGCGCGGAAGTGGCGGTGGAACATCAGCGCCGGCACCGCGACGACCATGCCCGCCGCCGCGCAGACCAGCGCCTTGCCGATGCCGCCGGCCAGCTGGTTCACATCGCCCACGCCGTGGTCCATGACGCCCAGGAACATCTGGATCATGCCGACCACCGTGCCGAACAGGCCCAGCAGCGGGCCGGCCGCGGCGATCGTGCCCAGCGCGTTGAGATAGCGCTCCATGCGGAAGGCGACATGCCGGCCGACGTCCTCGACACGCTCGCGGATTTCCTCGCGCGGGCGGTTGCGCACGTCCAGTGCGGCCGCCAGCAACGCGCCCAGCGGTGCGGTGCCGCGCAGCGATTCGATGTGCGCCGGATCGAGCGCACCACGCGCGGCCCAGGCCCGGACCTCTTCGCCCAGTCCCGGCGGCAGCACGGCCTTGCGGCGCAGCGCCCAGAACCGCTCGACGATGATCGCCAGCGCGAGCGCCGACAGCAGGAGCAAGGGCAGCATCGGCCAGCCGCCAGCCTTCACCAGTTCGAGCACGCCTACCCCTTCGGCCGATGGCCGGTCCAGTCAGGCGACTAGGATAGCCCAGCGCGTGGATCGGACCGGGAGGCGCCGCAGCGTCAGGTCGGCATCGCCCATGACGGGGCGGGAAGCGGTGCCCCTGGTCTCGACGTCGGGCCTGCCTGCGCGGCGCCTTCTGCATGTCGGACTCCCATCCGGGAGCGACCGCCATTGCGATTTCGTCGATGTGTCGGCAGGCGGACCATCCGAATCGCGCGCAGGCGCGCGGCCGCGGGCAACGCCATCGTGTCGACGCCACCTCACCGCGCCGCGTGCGCCTCCACACGTCGCGCGGCGTCCCACAACCGTGGACGGCGGGTCCGTTCCTGGCGCACCGTCAGCCCGCCGGCCTGCAGCCCGAGCCGCGTCGCGCCACCGCCGGCCGTGCTGGCCACCGCGGTGCCCGATCGCATCCAGCGTTCGACGACCTCGTCGTGCGGATGCCCGAACCGGCCGCCGTGTCCCGCCGACATCATCACCACCGCGGCGCCGGTCGCCCGGACGAAGGTGGCATCCGACGAACTGCGGCTGCCGTGGTGCGCGGCCACCACGACGTCCGCGTCCAGCCGCGCGGCATCCCGGCGCACCAGCAGACGCTCGACCACCGCATCGATATCGCCCGGCAGCAACGCCGCGCCATGCGCGGTCTCGATCCGCAGCACGCAACTCGATGGATTGCGGAACGCCGGGAAATGCACGTCCGGATGCAGGAAACGGAACGTCACGCCGTCCATCCG
>Ga0207767_1000789_pt1 | contig 11762 bp, 9 predicted proteins | sample HigsolmetaGSP17D_FD_184845 | JGI IMG/M metagenome (GOLD analysis project Ga0207767, IMG submission 184845) | High solid enriched microbial communities from the Joint BioEnergy Institute, USA - SP1-7-D (SPAdes) | ecosystem: Engineered > Bioreactor > SSF (Solid state fermentation) > Aerobic >... | reverse complement strand
ATCTTTTTTTTTTTTTTACAAAAAATGTCACTTTTCAAATGTCCCGGACAATTAGTTAACATTGGATTCCTTTGTGGTTAATGAAAAATTAAAGGGTATTCGGCTTTCTCTTCGGTTCCGTCGTCGCCGCCGCGTCGGTCTATTATTACATCCTCGAGGAGTACAGGGTGTCGAATGAGATTTTGACGGAGGATATCTATGTATGTGCTTCCCGTTTATTTCCATTTGAAATATTAAAAATTCCCCTCCCCCTAAACTCCCACCCCCACGTTGAAGAGCTTTCTTCCTGTCAAGCTCTGGACAAAAAGTCAGATACATACCACCATAACGTAGTTTTCTGTTCTCTCCATCTTCATTCACGGAGCACCTATTTTGCCTTCTAGATCTGAACCAGGCTGACTGAACGATAAATATACAGGCCCTACAAGCAGCGACGCAACGGCTCAACTCGTACATTACTGAGCTAGAGGCGAAGGTGGACCAGCTGCAAAAGAAGAAAGAAAAATGACGATGGCAGCTTGAGGCACTCTCTTATGTATGATGGTACGGCTTGAGCTGCCATCTTTCTTCTTTCACTTTACTATTCCCTATCGCGTTTGGTTGGTTGGTACGTTGGTTTAGCATAGCTTGTCAGTAGGGACAGGACAGAAGGAGCGACATCCTTGGTACCGGATTTATTATCACCGGAATTTTTTTCCCCTTCTACTTATGTTGTAACATGTCTTACTGCTAGGTTTCTGGGTACTTTGGGAATACATACTCCCTCTTCATGATTGTCTATCTCTTGACAGCGGAGGTTAACGAGGGCTTCTCAAGGACATATGGGTAAGGGGCGATGGTCCCTGATGGGCTTGTAATATATTGTCGTTTTGTAACAGGCTGTGGAACGGAACAAGAATCAATTGGATACTGGCATTTTACTGGACTTCACTTCTATAAATATCATTGGCATCTATCAGGTGCGAAAAGCGCCAGCCTAGAGAACCAGCTAGGTTCAATGGACAGATAAAGAACTGCGACTATAGGGCACAGCAGTTTGCAAGGACGAGATATGATCGGACAGGCATAAAACTAGTCGGGCAACGAGACGGGGACAAGAAGGGCAGGCGTAGGAAAGAAGAGTTCTTGTGAATTCTCCGTCGGCAATGTACGAGCGTCAGGTGTTATGAACGTTTGACTTCAGCTGGGCAACTCTTGGCTTCGTCAGACTCTTGCTCGCGGAGGTAAATTGACGCCTCTCTTGGGAAGATTCTTTTGTAGATGGCACGGAAGAGCAATTTAGTTCTTTTGTCAGCTTTGCTCCTCTACATAGATATCCGCGTGATGAACCTACAATCTCTGCGATGCACCGCCATGAATGCCTGATAAGTTCATCAATCACGAGCGTAAGAATGGTAGCTTTTCTGCAAGAGAATAGGCACTTGTTCGATCGGTCACCTCCAAAGCTGACTTGTTCGAAACACCGCATAATTCCGTAATATATGCCGAACATAACGCACAAGTACCAGAGCCATCGTAGAATATCCATTAGATTCTTCGGGAAAGGTAGACAAGGACACGCTAACCATTCGGTATTCGGCGTCTGATATCACAGTAGGTCGAGCTCTCAATCAGCGAGAGACACTTACCGAACATTTCATAAACTCGACTTGAGCGATAAATAAGAATCCGAATGGAATGTAAATAGAAAGTTCTTGTCTAAGTCGATATTGCTCTGGATCCATCGCGAAGGTCTCGTTGACAGCATGGGCAACTTTTCCGAGAGACACAACCGCGGCTCCCAGGATCGTATAATAGGTAGCCAGACTCCGATGTTCTTCGTATGTTGCATATCGAGCTGCGAATACAGCAATGGTCGTAAAAACGCTTCCTAACAAATAACGGGATACACCACTCGTTTCACCCAGCCATTGGACCAGTCTATGGGTAACAGCAGAGATCGCAGCGGCCAGCCAGTAGAATGCGTTCCATTTTAGAGAAATCATTATTCACCCAGAATGTGTCGAAATATCTCGCGCCAGGCTTTCCAAGGAGTAGCTGTAGCTTTCGAGACGGAAAGTAGCCTTCAGAAGGAAAATGACCGGGTACCGGCAAGCAAGGTACATAATCTGAGGGGTTTCAGCAAGTGTTTGACTACCTATTACACCGTGCAGACAGTCAGTTCATGAAGTCTCTTCATGACGATGATGTAGTAGACAACAATACCTACCTGATTTAGGAAAACGAAAACCGCAATTTCCAGATGTCTTAGTCAGGAATCATGGTCCCCCTTCAGAACCACGGATATACCGTGAGCGATGATGGGGGAGTCCAAGCTGGACTCTCCACGCAATAGGGTACTGGGATTTTCAGGTCGCAGTCCTCCTCGTGAATTGACCACTCTCATACAACAAACCCAATTCACTGGACCATGGCGCCTAGTAGCCTGACATTTGCCATGGGCATGGCTTACTCCACAAATCTCGGGTACCTATATACCTCGAAACGCAGAAGCCTGAAAAGAGGAGGGTTGCGTGGCTAGTTCTCTCCATCGTACCAAGTTTCGAAGCGCTGGACAGCCAGCGCCACGACGGAAATCACGATAACCATGGCAAGACCTCCACCAGGGTTACGGGATTTTTGTTTGTCAATCAGCCTACGATGTGAACCATGAAGAGCGCAGTTGTCTTCACGACGTCGGGATGACAGAACGACATGGTTTTAGGTGCGGACAAAGAATATGGGGGGCAAGGATATAGGCGTCGTTCGGAGGTTTGCGGCAAAGAGAGAAACGAGAGGTCTGGGGAGACAGTGTTTTTATTCTCCATTGCTTGATTTGATACTGCATTTAAGAGTAGAATATAAAACAGAGGCATATAGGGAGGAAGAAGGAACACGGAAGGTCTCCCTATTGCCTGCCCTGTACCTTCCGCGGCATCTTCAAACTTGCAGACACACAGGAGATCTACGCAGGTACCACCTAGACAACATCAAAAGCAGGAGAGAGGCACAATGAGACATCCTCTGTATTGCGAAAACGAATCAAATGGAAGGGTGAAATTCGATCGTCAGCAGAACACTGTCTATTGTAGGGGGTTTAGCTTTCATTTTTTTTCACTTATTGACCTTGGTAGAGGAAATGTAAGAATAAGCAATTAAATTGAGGCTTTCTTGTGGTGGAAGCTCCTTAGAATAGTGGAATGCTTGATTTGGGGTTGCGGCGAGAGTCTGTATGTACCGCGGCACATCGGAGGACATGCAAACATGGCAAACAGTTGAGGGCGGGCGGGAGGCGATCCATCCTTATCGCCCGCTCCGAGATCTGGAACTTCGAAGAACGCGCCAAGAACTCAAGTCAAAGACATGATAATAATCATGACTTTGGGCAACTGACATGTTTCTCATGACAGCAGTTCATAACCTACCTTGACCAGATCTCCGTGGAATACTTACATCCTCAACCATGCCTCACGTGGAAGTTCTGACGAGTTCCGCCCCAAGCACCACCCCCGGATGGACCTACGTCCCCGATACTGGCTTCGATCCCTCTCAGGCCGCCATCCAGCCCACCGTTGGAAGGAAAAGAGGGATCCGCGAGCCCGGAGGCCGTACGGACATCACATCCAGACAGCAGACTGCGATCGTGCGTCATCTGGCAGAGCTCGATAGGGAGAACCACAGGGACGTCCATATACCTATTCCAACGAAGCAGAAGGACGCCGCCAGAGGTATGTACGATGAAGTCCTTGATGATGGATTTCGTTGAGGGTTTTTTTGATAGTTTACTGATATTACTTGTCGTGAACCACTATAGCCTCGAGAGGCAAACAAACCCCCAACGTCCGCCGCATCCTCCAGTCCCAAAAGACGTTCAGAAATTATCTCGATGACGAGGAAGCTGCGCTCGCGCAAGCGCAGCAGCACGCTGCGCAGCGCTCCAATGTCTCAAAAGTGACAAAACCCTCACGGAGAAGCTCTACACCAGCAACTCCCAAACCTGAGCCCTCGTCGCGACAAAAGAAACAACAACAGCAACCTTCCGCCGCCACTACACCCGCCGAAACAGAACCAGAGCCCACCCCATCTGAACAGCAAGAAGAACCCTCCGCGAATCAACTGATCAAAACCGAGTGGGACAACGACCCTCTCCTCAAGTCGTACATCCCGTCCGCGCCCTCGGAGCGCGTCATGCAAGCCCTCCTCGCCGAACCGCCTCTGTCTTACAACGCCGCGCGCGCCGGTCCACCCTTGCACCCCAAGCCGCCTCGCTATTTCTGCGCTATCTGCGGGTACTGGGGCAAGATCCGGTGTAAGAATTGTCACGTTCGGACGTGTGGGCTCGAGTGCTACAAGATCCACGAGGAGTCGAGATGCGGAGCATTCTTCTAAATATGAAGTGATATGAGGAGAACCATGGCGAAAAACTCTGTCGAGCAATATCCAGGCTGAATTCTGGTGGCCGATTCCGTCCTCGCCATCTACCCTCGATCCATGAAGGTCATAGTGGCTGGAGCCATATGAAGCGCGAAAGTTCAGAGAAGCACCATAGGTGCTGCAGGCCATGCGGTCTCGTCATGTCCTTAACAGCCTGTCTACCTAAGTAGATACATATGACGACCCTGTGTCGGCAAACTAGCGTCTAGCTGGTTGATAACTTAGGGACATCGACTATGGTCTTATAGATGAGAATCCTTTGGGGTTTAGCAACATTGAGGACATATCAGATGTTCCGGAGAACAGAGGATATTCTCCGTGCGGCGTGTTACGAGCAGCCAGCTCTATTGGACTCAGCGGATTCGCTTCAGGAAACAATGCTGATATATTTCAGCTGATCATCTGTTGGGATGCACGAAGTTGCAGAATCACCAGCGAGCTACAGATACTTTTTCCGTGTGAAAAGCAGGAGCATAGATACCCGAATAGGCATTATAGTCTGATATTAAGAATCAAATGAACGATAATAGAATTTGATATCATTTGCCACACCATACTATATTGTAGTTAAATAGATGTCACTCATGATAGTTCTTTTTTCTCTCTCTGTACTTTGAAAAGAATTTGTTCAAAAGGAACTCAATGTCAGCACTTCATCTTAATCCCAGCCCTCTTCTCCCCCTCCCTAATCTCAAACATAACCTGCACCCCAACAAACAGAGCCGCACAAGCCGCAGCCAGATACGCCAGTCCAGAATACGACCCCACGATCCCCGCCAGCAGACCCTTCAGGCCGTCGATCCCGACCGCGAACCCGACCAGGTTGGCGATCATCATCATGAGGATGTTGCCTACGGCGCCGATGCCGCAGAGGACACGGTACGCGGTGGGGTGGGAGCGCCATCTGTGCGCGGGGAAGATGATGGCCGCGATGACCTCGGGCAGGACGAAGAGGGTGATGAGCCACCCCCACATGAGGAGGCGGAGGTTGATGTCGTGCCAGAGGGCGACGAAGGTGAAGACGATGAGGAAGTTGAGGATGGCGCGGGCCTTGGAGAGTAAGGTGGGAGGACCCGCAGACTTCCCGCCGTGATTATTCACTCCAGGTCGGCCGCTGCTGCTGCTGCGTCCTCCTCCACCTCCTAGAGGAACGTACAGGTATCGGACAACCCAGCGGTTGAAAGACCGGTGCCAGCCGCGCCAGAAGGCGGCGGCGGAGTAGTTGTTTGACATGCAGCGGACCATGTTCTCGGGAGGATCGATCCCGTCGAGCAGGGCCCAGAGGCGGAAGAAGCGCCAGGGGATGAGCAGCTTGAGCCAGATAATGTGGAGGTTGAAGAAGCCCAGCATGCTGAGCTGAGCTGGGGTGTAGACAGACCAGTTAGGGGACGATTTGGAGATCGCCACAACGTAGATGTAGTGCAGGACAAGCTCCATGCAGAGTAAGGTTAGGAGGAAGCGGATGCCGTAGAGGAGAATGCGGGTTTTTGTGAGTGATGCTGGGGGGTATCTCTGTTGGGATATGTAGTCGTTGAAAGTCAAAATCGGCCCGGTCAGGTAGAGAGGCGAGTAGAGCACGTAGGCTACATAGTTCAAGGGATTAAAAGCTGATGGTTCGGCGGGAATGGCGACACGGTCACGCTCAGATAGTGCGGCAGGATCGAGTTGCTTCTTCTTAAGGAAGTCAGAGATGGTTCGAGTTGTATGTAAGATATATACACATACCTCGATGGGACTGCTCGAAGGATAGTCAAGACTCCAGTAATAATCCATGTTGAAGCTGATGAGCCGGAGAACTGTAATGTTGAAGAGGATCTCCCAGCGGGGTATCAATCCGCCCTTGCTATCTAGCCATTCGGCCCAAAGAACAAAGCCCGACGGCTCTTCTCCTGAAGATAAAAACTTTGCGATCCTTGCCAACGGGTAACCTGCGCATAGCTCGTTTGCAAATAAGATAGCAATATTGAATACCCAGGTGGCCGTCGGGATATAGGTTCGTGGAAGCTTCGCGGCTATATTATAGTTCAAATAGAGAATTAGCCACACCTTGAAAGCAGATACCCCGTGCAGCGCGGTTATGAACAGGAGCGCAAAGTAGTAATCGAAATGTGTCCTCTGCTTTAACCGAGCGTCTGCCACGGCAGTCGTCGATGGTTTGACATCTTGTGGAGCAATCCAGGTTTCGACTGGAAAGAAGGCATTGTACGCCCGACGGAGGAGGGGATGGACAATTATAAGCACAAGGAGATATGGTATGTTATCGCGGAAGCTCGAGTACTGCGCATCGGAATTGTCCTGCGAGTAGAAGCGGCGCCGTTAGCAGCTGCGTTCGACCACGGCAAAAGAATTGATACTTACAACTTTGCGACCAGGTATCCATCCTGGAGAAAGAAGATGAGAATAAGTCGAATAAGTCGGGTGGCTCTCTATAGACAGCTGGTCAATATCCTCTACTCTGTCGTCCCTCGTCTGAGGGCATATTCAACGTCGCGCTGCACTGACCTTGCGAAACATCGATCACCGTCTTGAACATCTGCGGCACCGCGACTATGAAGACAATGTAGTAGACGAAGAACTCTGGGGTTCTCCATTTCGACGGCGAAGCACTGTTCGCAATCGCAACCGCCCTAGCATCCTTGCCATCAGTGGGCGTAGCTGTCTTCAGCGGAGTATCTGCGGGGACGGTAAAACGAGTGTCCAAGGTATCAAGGGAGTAGAGCCTCCGAAGCCAGTAGAGGACGCTCATCGTAGCACCAGCATCGCGCGCGCGTCCCCTGGCAGAAGCGTAGCGGTCTCGTCTCGTTGAGCGTGGAGGCTGCGGCGCGGATGCGGAGATCGAGGGCACCGAAGACTCGGCGCGGCCGTAGTCTGGCTCAGGGGCACAACGGTCATTGGACGACATGTGAACAGGGCATTTTCAATTTCAACCCTTCCACAGACCGTCCCATCAGCACTTCTCCAACTCTGGTTGAGCGATTCCTCCGCCAAACCACAGTGAACATTCATTGCTTTCTTCTTTTTTCCGGAATTCTATGTCATCTAGGGACCAAGCCTAGTAATGGGGCATCATGAACCACCAGAGGATCAGAAGAATACTTAGATCGTCGCGTCCCTTGCTTGAACTCAAAATGCATTCATCAGGTGTTATCAATTCACCGATTTTATGAAACCTCAAAGCTTCTCTGCGGTGTCTCTTATTAGTCAGCTTCGAATCAAAATGAGCCATGCAGGAACAGGAAAAGAAAAAGGAACCTTGCAAGGGTCTCCACTCCAACACCACATGTGCAACCATATACGCATATTCATTTCCCTTGCTCTCGTTGTTCCACTTGATTCTTTTTTTTTGCTCTTATCCCGCTCCCTATCTATCATCAGGTCTGCTCCCAACAGCCTTATTCACGGTAGTGGCACACCGTAGCAGTCGACTAGCCTGCAACAAGTCGCACTTGTGCCCTTCCTATCAACGTGTCCTGCGGCAGCTAACATGTAGCTGTAAGTGCTCTGACCAGGCCTTGATAAGGTTTTGATACGGTTTGCTTTGAGCGGTGTGATGTGATCCTTCCAGAAATACTGCGTCCAGAATTACTTATTTCAGGGCGATATTCCGTCATCCTTGGCGGGAAAAGCGGAACCACATTTTCCCTCGAGAATCTTATCCTTCCCGAGTCGTCATCTGTTCTTCTATTATTGCGCTCAAGTTGTTTATAGCGAACCGATCGGGGACATACGAACAGAAAGTTATGCCAGATACCAGTTTGGAGGTTATCGGGGTAATTCTTCGATCGAAGAAGTCGGAGCAAAACTCCCGATACAAGCAGACGGCATCGTCACTACAGAATACAGTGATACACAGGGCCCATTACCGATTACGGAGTACTTCACAGCTGCCGGACCAGGTTCTCAAGGGATAACTTGTGGAGACATCTGCGTATGCGGCACGCTTGGGCTGCAGCTAGAGAATTAGACGGTCGACCATTGCGGCGTCCTCAGTGTAGGTCCGCATTTAAGGGACAGTTTCTCCCTTTATCCGCAGTCACCTGCCTTTAATGTCTCCCGCAATATATTCTTTCCGTTCAGACTCCTCGCCGTCCGTAGCTCCCTCAGGTACGAAATACTAATGTGCGGCTTCCTCGGCAGAACAGAAAAAGGTTACTGTGGATGAGACATCTCGCATGACTCGAGAGTCGATGGCTCGATGGACTTTCCGATGAGGGGACGTCTAACCATAGCTCCTGCGGATCCGGTGGGTCAGTGATGACAAGTCCACTGTCCATCACGACGGGAGCTATAAATAATAGCCGCGGTTACGGACTGTTCGGATGGTTTTTTTTGGTTCCGATACTGGAAATTTTGCTGATATGCTGCAGCAGGAAATAATAATGCATCTCTCGGTGTAATCAACGGAAAGGCGAGCGTCACCGCCAGAACCAATTGGAGTTGTATACTCGATCGATGAGAACAGAAAACTGAAGATAAATTGACTTTGCTGTAATTAGAAATTATTTGGAGAAGGGAACATTCAGAAAGAATTAGCCATGAGGGTGATTTGAGTGGAATTCACAAGTAATCCTGTCAAACAGGAAAACCCGACATTACTGACCCTTCTCCTTTCGATTTCTCCGAAGTCGCGGACTCCGAGAGCTTGATTCAGGGGTGGGTCGCGAGGTCCTGACTTCGAATATGCATTGATCAAGCAATCTTGTTTCTGAGATCCACGAGTGACAACTTAGGGGAGGACCCTGCGAGCTTGCCTGATCTGGCAACAGACGATTGTCGCCCTCCTACCTCGCGACGAATCAGAGCAATGTGATCACGTGACAACCCCCTCTGCGCAGCAAACAGCCAAATACGGAGTTGCAGATGGATGATATCATCGTCATCATTATCATCACCATCAGCCGAGCAACAAAAATCACCGTAGGAAGAACTACACGTCTACCACTGCCTGAGTTACAACAGCGGAACCATGTCAGCCAAGCGGGTATGCTTAATCTCCCGTGCACCATCTGCAGGTTGCTCCTCTGCTAATCGCCGATCGCCAGATCGCGTTCAAAGTCCATGGAACGGTTCAAGGCAAGCCGCCCGGCCCCGCTCCGTCCGTTTCACTTCCTAGGTCGCTAACCTGCCCATGTCTACAGGAGTGAACTTTCGGTATGAACCTGGAGCCCTGTGACCCAAAGGTTCTTTTAGTCTTGTTCGTTTCTAATGCAAATATCTGTTGTACTCTTTAGTGACTTCACCCAGCGGCATGCAAACGAGTACGGCCTGACCGGCTGGGTCAGAAATACTGCAGATGGAAAGGTATATATACACGATGCATATTTCTTCACATCTCCAAATCTGACCGTTCTCCACCGCCCGAAACGACGCTAGCGCATCTGGGTATCTAGGTGCAGTCCTTTGCAGCTACTAACTCGGAGCAGGTCGAAGGCGAGGCCCAGGGTGACGAGGAGTCGCTCCAGAAGCTGCTGAAGGACATCAACAAGGGACCGCGTCTCGCGCACGTCGTGAAGCTCGAGAAGAAGGACATTGACCCTCAAGAGGGCGAGAGTAACTTTGTCATCAAACGATAAATGCTTTTCCAAGTTGAATCACATGCTGCCAGCAGCCATCCCTTCTCCAACACCTATATTTCTTACTAGGTATTAATAGAAATAGCCCACCAGCCACCACGACATTAGCTGAATGGAGGCTTCGTTTCTGATAAACGAATCACAAGCTTTTTGATACCTACGTATCTTGCTCCCTAGCTTTCCCCTGTATGTTCTCCTCACTTCTCCTCACGGTCCCTCACTACTCCTCATGTGGCTCAGCGGGTGTTATATCTCGGGAAAGGCTCGGGGATCATCGCCACCATACTGTGTCCGGGATTGACTCGGTCCCCGCAAGGCTGAAGTTCACAATAAGAGTTTACTCCATAATAATGTGGACAGAACACATCATTTGTAATTTACGTCACTTCGGGTACTGAAAAGAAAGGTCGATTTCAAATCCGTTTTTCGCTGTGGAGAGCGGAACAAGGCTAAGCAGACCGGAACGCCTGATCCGTGAAGTTCGAGGTCATTTGCGGTGTTTTTTCAAACCCCGGACGGCCAGCCGTCTATTGTTGGCAAGTTGCATCGTGCCCGGCGAGCAGTTTTCGGCGAGGGTTTTGACGCATCGGTGTTCTTCAGACAGGCCTCTTTCGGCCCTTCGGGGGGGGCCGTTGGCGCCCGTGCCGAGTCGGGATCTTTGCACAAGGGACCGGTGACTGAGTCATGGCCACCTCCTCCGTCCCGGGATCTCCCGATGTCATGTGCCCTCGCTTGACACCGCCTTCCGCGTAAGATACCGTCACCGCGATACGATCGCCCTCAAGACGTCGCCGTCAAGTCTGCTAGAAGGCGCGCCAGTGCCACAATGGGGAGCGTTTCGAGCGCGCTTTCGACTGGGTGCATGTCTTATCTGATGTTGTGGACTGTCCTGCCTCACTGGCGTCGATGCGCGTCCGAAAATAGACCGAGAAAACGGCCAGCAGAGCCTATGAAATGCCTCGAAACAGCGCTGACCACGCTGCACCCTAGCCAGAGCGGCGCAGGGCGGAAGTTCCAGAACAAACGGGGACCGCCAGCGTTACGGTTACGGTTCCGGTTGCCGATGGGCGGTCCTCCAGACAGAACTATACAGCTCCCTGGGGAATATCGGGACTCACTGCTGTGTCTGCGCCAGAATGTTTTCGTGCGAATTTTCGAGCTTCCTTTCGTATCTCTCCCTTTTCCCATGTGTTCTTCGTTATAAATATCTCTTGCTTCGGGTCGCTCGTTAGGATGTGTACATACTCTACTTCTTCCATACCAAGTATCTAGTCTTATATCAAGACAACAAACAACACGACATCCTTCTCATAACATACAGATCGTCTCTGGCTGGTCATCTTCATCTTATCCCTCTACGTCGGATCTACCTATTTGAATACCCAAAGAGATCTATAAAGCCCTACCAGAGAACACCGTCGTCCCATCCTTATATACATCCTCCATCTATACATCTACACATGTACTCGACCACAACCACGGCGCCCATCAGGGCTGCCTCGATATTCCCCAAGAGCGGTCTCCGTGTCGGGACCTTGAGATGCTGCTACTCGAGCACATCGCCAGCGGCAGCAGCAGCACTGCGTGCACGCACTTTCTTCGCCTACAACCACAGCAACCGGCAGATCCAGAAGAGAGATTCCGGGAAGCGGGTGTTCTCGACGACGCCCCGGACGCGGATCAGAGATTTCTTCCCGCCGCCAGAGACGGAACACATCAAGGACTTGGAGTCGGCATGGGGGCATCCTGTGTAAGTTTCTCCCTTCTTTTTCAATC
>Ga0207767_1000787_pt1 | contig 11811 bp, 9 predicted proteins | sample HigsolmetaGSP17D_FD_184845 | JGI IMG/M metagenome (GOLD analysis project Ga0207767, IMG submission 184845) | High solid enriched microbial communities from the Joint BioEnergy Institute, USA - SP1-7-D (SPAdes) | ecosystem: Engineered > Bioreactor > SSF (Solid state fermentation) > Aerobic >... | reverse complement strand
CTGCTGTGGAACCGCAACGGTGCCGGTGCGCTTCGCCAGATGGCCGACGCCCACGCGCAGACCGGCGCAAGCATGATCGCCGTGCAGGATGTCGAACGCGAACAGACCGCCAGTTACGGCATCGTCGCGACGGACGATTTCGAAGGCCGCCACGGCCGCATCACCGCGATGGTCGAAAAGCCCAAGCCGGCCGACGCGCCGAGTACGCTGGCCGTCGTCGGTCGCTACGTGCTCGACGGCCGGATCTTCGAACTGCTCGAAACCACCAAACCGGGTGCCGGCGGCGAGATCCAGCTGACGGATGCGATCGCGGCGCTGCTCGTCGAGCAGCAGGTGCACGCCTACCGCTTCCAGGGCGTCCGCTTCGACTGTGGCACGCATCTGGGCCTGATCGAGGCGACGATCCGCTACGCGCTCGACAACGAGAAGCTCAGCGAACCGGCGGCGGAACTGATGCAGAACGCACTGCGCGAGCTGGGCGTGCGCGAACTGGCCTGAGGCGCGCGTTCGGTTCGCGGCACGAACGCTCCGGCATTCCCGGAGCGTTTTCGCAATCGCACCGGCATCCACGGGCTTGCGCCGTACGTTGTCGTCCAAGACCCACGTCAACCGGTCGATCATGAAAAAGCGCGCCCGAAAGCGCGCTTTTTCGTCCGCCTGCCGACGCCGCAGCGTCGACCGGCAGGGTGATCAGGCCAGGCCGGCCTGCTTCATCACTTCGGCGGCGTAATCCTCGACCACCTTCTCGATGCCTTCGCCGACGGCGAGGCGCTGGAAGCCGATCACTTCGGCGCCCGCAGCCTTGAGCACGGCCTCGACGGTCTTGTCGGTGTCGAGCACGTACGGCTGGCCGTACAGGGTGACCTCGTTGACGATCTTGTTGATCTTGCCGCTGATGATCTTCTCGAGGATGTCGGCCGGCTTGGCCTTGTCCTTATCGGACATCTTCGCGAGCTCGATTTCCTTTTCCTTCTCGACGAAGTCGGTCGGGACGTCGCTGGCCTTGTTGTAGGGCGGGTTCATCGCCGCGACGTGCATCGCCAGGCCGCGCGCAAGGTCGGCATCGCCGCCCTTGAGTTCGACCAGCACGCCGATGCGGCCGCCGTGGACGTAGGCCGCCACGTTGTTGGCGCTTTCGACGCGGACCATACGACGGACCTGCAGGTTCTCGCCGACCTTGGCGATCACCGCAGCGCGGGTTTCCTCGATCGTTTCGCCCGACTCGACCTTGACGGCCTTGAGGGCTTCGACATCGGCGGCGCCGGAGGTCAGCGCGGCCTGGGCGACGGTGTCGGCGAAGCGCAGGAAGTTGTCATCCTTGGCGACGAAGTCGGTCTCGGAGTTGATCTCGACCAGGACGGCGACGTTATCGTTCTGCGCCGCGGCGATGCGGCCTTCGGCGGTGACGCGGTCGGCCTTCTTGTCGGCCTTGGCCAGACCTGACTTGCGCAGCGCTTCGGCGGCGGCGTCGATGTTGCCGCCGGTTTCGCTGAGCGCCTTCTTGCACTCCATCATGCCGGCGCCGGTGCGCTCGCGCAGTTCCTTGACCAGGGATGCGGTGATTTCCATTGGAGACCTCTGAAATTCGGGAGATGTCGGCGGGCGCAGCGCCCGCGCAGATGAATCGACGCCGTCGACGCAGGGCGCGCACGGCGTGATGCGCGCACCGCCCAGCATGGGCGGTGCGCATGTCGCGGCCGTTACTCGGCCGCCGGTGCCTCTTCGGCCTTCTTGCCGCGCGGGGCGCGAGCCGGCTTCTCGCCGCCTTCGGCGAAATCTTCCTCGCGCACGGTGGCGGCGCTCGGCGCGGCGGCCTTGCCCTCGAGCACCGCGTCGGCGGCGGCGTTCGCGTACAGCTGCACGGCACGGATGGCGTCGTCGTTGCCCGGGATCGGGTAGTCGACCAGCGCCGGGTCGTAGTTGGTGTCGACGACGGCGATCACCGGGATGCCGAGCTTCTTGGCTTCCTTGATGGCGATGTCTTCATGGCCGATGTCGATGACGAACAGTGCGTCGGGCAGGCGGTTCATGTCCTTGATGCCGCCGAGCGAGGCTTCGAGCTTCTCGCGCTCGCGACGCAGGCCCAGCACTTCGTGCTTGACCAGCTTCTCGAACGTGCCATCGGTTTCGGCCGACTCCAGCTCCTTCAGGCGCGACACCGACTTCTTCACCGTGGCGAAGTTGGTCAGCGTGCCGCCGAGCCAGCGCTGGGTCATGAACGGCATGCCGCAACGCTCGGCTTCTTCCTTGATCGCGTCGCGCGCGCTGCGCTTGGTGCCGATGAAGAGGATCATGCCGCGCTTCTGCGCGATGCCCGAGATGAAGTTCATCGCGTCGTTGAACAGCGGAACGGTCTTCTCGAGGTTGATGATGTGGATCTTGCCGCGGGCACCGAAGATGTACGGACCCATCTTCGGGTTCCAGTAGCGGGTCTGGTGACCGAAGTGGACGCCCGCTTCGAGCATCTGGCGCATGGTGATCTGGGGCATTGCGGAACTCCTGACAGTGGAACCGGCCGCCGCTGGAAGGTATGGGCGGGTGCGCCGCACGCAGGCGGGGCGATGGTTCCGGGGTTGGGCCTCCCCGTCGCCTCCGTGACCGAACCTCTTGCGAGGCACCCCGGCACGGGCTGTTGCGGCAGGTGTGGATTTGCCGGTGACGCCCGGCATCGGCGGCGGGCGGACCCGCACAGCCGGCGGAGTATAGCAGCGACGCTGGCGCGGTGCACACGCCCGGCCGCGGTCAGTAGGTCACGGTGACGGTGACCGTGTCGGCGTAGCCGCCCGGGGCGACCGTCTGGCCCGATGGCACGCGACCGTACACCGTCAGCGACTGGGCGCTGCCGGTGCCGGTCCCGGACGCGGTGTCGGTCCCGGCGGCGACGCCCCAGCGGTCGGAGCGTCCGGCGTTGCGATAGAGCTCGTAGCGCACGTAGTTCGCAGTCGCGCCCAGACGCATGCGGCGCAAGGCGCCCGAGGCGTGGATCCCGTTGTCCAGGCCGACAGTCCACGGCGTGCGCCCGGTGCAGCTGAAGGTGATGGTCGCGATCTGGTCCCGTGGCGATGCGATCAGGCCCGGCATCGTGCCGAAATCCAGGTCCGTCGCGGTGGACAGTGTGCAGCGGCTGGCGACCGGCGCGCTCGCGGTGAATCCCCAGCCTGTGCTGCCGCCACCGGTACCGCCCGCCACGCAGCTGGGCGGCGGCGGGGGCGTGCCGATCAGGGCCTCGCTGTAGCGATAGGTGATCGTGGCGTTCGCCGCTCCGAACGCGTTGGCATAGGTGCCGGCCGCAGCCCCGGCCTGGGCGGGCACGCGGCCATAGGCGGTGGCGATGATGCTGCCCGACCCGCCCAGGACGGGCACGCCGTAGCTCAGGTCCAGCTCGACGGGGGTGGGCGTGCCCGGCGTCGCCGGTCCACCCCAGATCGCCGTGCGCGCCGCATCGCGGTAGATCTGGAAGCCCAGCGGGTCACCGAACGCGTTCGTCATCCTGCGCGGCGTGGTCTGGGACACGCCCGCGCTCCCCCCGTCGAGGTTGAGGCACATGCGCACGCGCGCGGTCGCGACTGCCGACAGCCCGAAGGTATTGCAGGTCACCGTCACGGTGGCCGTGCTGTCCACCTGGGTGGGCCCGGCGCCTGGAAAGGACATGGGCGTGGTGCTCGCGGTACAGACCGTCGCGGCGGTCACCTGCCCGGACGGCGTCAACACCGCCAGCGCGAGCAGCCCGAGGATGCACGCGCGCATCACGGCCCGGTCTCCGGGCGACACGGCAGCGGCCCGATCCGCGGGATCGTGGCGGACGCCGGCGGCAGCCTGAACGTCGCCAGGCACGTGTCGGCCCCGTGCCGGACCCGGATGCGGTTGTCGTCGTCGACGAGCCCTTCGAGGTAGGTTTCACCGCCGTGCCCGACGATGGCGCCGCCGCCGGCGTCCGGCGCGCCGATGACCTCCGCCCCGACCGGCAACGGCATGCCCGCGTGATCGTGCAGGACGAGCAGCGCGGCGCGCACCCGCCGCAAGCGGAAGCGCACCGTCGACCCGGCCCGGTCGGAAGGGGTGGTGCGCTGGGCGACCTGGTCGATCCGGATGTTCGGCGGCAGGTGCATCGGGTCGATGCCCACCCGGTTCTCCTGCCATGCGCGCAGGGGCGTCACCAGCAACCGGCCGTCGGGCCCGGTCCGGCCGACCTCGCGGTTCTCCAGGCGCACCGGCACGTCCGCCAGGCCATCGGTCGCGACGACCGCGAATGCATCGTCGATGCGCCGGGACGCGAACAGGCCGCCGCCCATCCAGACCAGTGCGCCGTCGGCCTGCGCGTAGACCTGGCGCTGGTCGCCCGCCTGCCGCGCACCCGCGAGCAGGCGGCCGTGCGCATGCAGCCAGCCGGCTTCCGCCAGGCCACCCGCCTGGCCGCCTGCACGCGCCTGCACGCGCCATCCGGTGCCGCCGTCGCCGGGCACCGGACGCGCCACGTCGACCAACAGGTCCTCCCCGCCTGCGTAGCGCTGCGCGGCGACACTCAACTGGCGATCGCGTCCGAGCGGCACCAGCACGCCGACATATGCGGTGCGGTCGGCACGGTCGTCCAGGTTCTGGTTCACGCTGATGCTTGCCGACCACCCCTGCCGGAAACTGCGGCTCCAGAACGCGCCCGCATACCGGGCAGGGGCAATGCCCGGTTCGGCGCGGTCCAGGCGCAGGTAGCTGAGGCTGAAGTTGCCGGCGCGGGAATCCGACCATCCCAGCAATCCACGCGCGCTCCGCCTGGGCGGCAGCGGCCCGTACAGGGATGCGATGTCGCGGTAGTCGCCCCGGGTCGTCCGCCGGTCGAATGCCAGATTGAGCCGGCCAGGCTGCCAGCTGTAGCCCAATGCCGTCTGTGAACCGGCCAGCCCATCGAACCGGCTGTACACGTGCGAGGCGTTCGCCACCCCTGCCATGCCCATCAGCCACGCGGCGCCCGCGCCACCGGTGCCCAGGCCTGCGCCGCCTTCGGCGTGCAGCTCCAGCGTGAGCCGGTCGCTGACGCCCAGGCGCAGGCTGCCGGTGCCCACGAGGTCGGGGTAGTAGGACGCGGAGCGCACGCCGTAATCCTCCCGGACCCGTCCGGCGGAAATCGACCAGTCCGACAGGCCGGCGGCGAGCAGGCGCTGCGTGGCGTAGAACGGAAACTCGAGCGTCCGCGTACGGCCGAGGCCATCGGTGATGACCACCCGCGCATTGCCGGCACCACTGATGCCGGGAACGGTCGTCAACTCGAAGGGGCCGGTGGGCACCTGGCCCTGGTACTGGCGCAGGCCGTCGACGTACAGCTCGACGGTCGACGGCACGGACACTTCGCCGAGGAAGGCCGGCGTCGGCGTGACGATGCGGTAGGGCTGCAGCGCGAAATCGCGCCCGATCCGGACGCCGCCCAGACGCACCGGCCGGGTCCACTCCAGGAAGCCTCCGATCGTGTCGCCCAGCGTGAAGGTCACCGCGGCGTCGGGGAATGCCACATCCCAGCGCGTGTCCAGCCGCAGGGCCTCGTGCAGTCGCTGCGGGCGGCCTTGCGGGTCGCGCGCCTGCACGGCGCGGGTGAGCGCCGTGGTGCTCCATACGCCGGGGCCGACACCGAACACACGCAACTCGGTCGCCGCCCCGAGCTGCCGTCCATCGGATGCGCGGCTGCCGTAGAGGTCGTAGTTCAGCAGGGCGCCCGGACTGCTGTCGGCCGCGACCGTCACCACGTCGAGCGGCCGGCCGATGCGCGCGGTGTCGAGCGCAAGCTGTGACAGCGGCGCGTCGATGGCGACCCGTTGCGCGGCGCCCTCGTAGCGCACCTGGACGCCGGGGATCGCATCGAGCGGCAACGGCGCGGCAGTGGAGGCGACCTGCGTGAAACCGATCGCACGCAATGTCGCAGGGGTCGCATACAGGCGGCCGCTCCGGAGCACGAACGGCAGCAGGTCCGGGCGCGGCATGCGGTTGAGGGTCACCGCGAGCATCAGCGGCACGTCCGCCGCGGGATCGGGAGGCGCCGGTCGTCCCAGTGCCTCGACGGTCAGTACTGCGGGCGCGGCCTCGTCCGCCAGCGCCGGCGTCGTGATCGCGCCGAGCAGCATCGCTTCAGCGATCCGCGACCAGCGCACGCGGCTGCGGTTCGCCATTGAGCTTCGCTTCGACCCGGTCGTTCGCCGAGGCGCCGGGCGGCAAGGGCCAGCGTCGCGACTGCCCCGGCATCACGTAGCCGGACAGGCCGGGGGCGGCGACACGGGTGCGCCCGCCCGCATCGACCAGCGCGAGGTCCGCGAGTTGCGCGCTGCCGGCGCCGGCATTGACGATCTCGATGGCATCGGGCGCGACCCGGACCCTCAGGCTCGGCTGCGGCAGCGCGTCGGCCGATTCGACGACGAACACGGGGATCGAATAGCGCAGTGCGAAGCGCAGGCCGGGGCCGGTCGGTGCGGCCTGGTCCACCGGCAGTTCGTCGACGACGATGCGATAGCGGCGCTCGCCGCCCGCGGGCGGCGGTGGGCCCGTGTGGACGACGCGGACCAGTTGCTCGCTGTCGGCCGGCAGTCGGAGCATCGGCGGGCTGACCACAAGTTCGTCGGTCGGTTCGAGCACGTCCTCGCCGTTCTCCTGCCACCAGCGGAAGACGCGGACCTGCGCGTGCAGGGCATCGCTGCCGGTGTTGTAGAGGGTGAGCCCGTCGGCGCCGCGGTCGTGCTGGATCGTCACGCGCGTGGGCGCGACCTGCAGGCTGGCGGCCTGGCACAGCCAGGCGGCCAGCAGCAGGACCATGGCGAGCAGGCCGGCGGCGCTCCGGGCGCGCTGCGCGCGCATCAATAGACGACGGTGGCCGTGACGATGTCGAGGTAGCTGCCGGCGGGGGCGTTGGCGCTGGGGACCCGCGCATGCACCGGCACCGACTGCGGCGCGCCCGTGCCGGTGCCCGCCACGGTGTTGGTGCCGACCAGGCTGCCCCAGACGAGGGTGCGCCCGACATCGCGGTAGAGCTGGTAGGGGACGAACGCGGTGCCGTTGCTCATGCGGCGGGCATCGACGCCACCGGGACCGGCATTCTGTCCGTTGTCGAGCGCGATGTTGTAGGCGGTGCCTGGCGTGCAGACCACGGTCAGTTCGCCGTCGAGGTCGAGATTGGCCGCCGTGGACGGCTGGGTGCCGAAGTCGATGTTGGTCGCGCCCGGCGCGCTGAAGGCGCAAACGCTGCTGATCGCGATGCGCACCTGGAAGGTGGTGCTGGTGGACTGCGCGGCGGCCGGGAGTGCCAGGGCGCCGGTGATGACCAGGGCGAGCGCGAGGACGGAACGGGTCGGACGCATGGGATTCTCCGGTGTGGGACGGCGTGCTTGCGGGGCGACCGCCACGCCTGCCAAGTCTGGCAAGGGCCCGGCCGGCACACCCGTGCGCGGCGTCGATCGACGCGGATTTTCAGAAACGTCTCAAACGCGCGATCCCCGACCGGTTTGCGCACGATGCGATGGAACCGCGGCGTTGCGAGCGGCTTGGGGCGGATTCGGCGATAATCGCGTCATGAGCATCCACACCAAGACGCCCGAAGAAATCGAGAAGATGCGCATTGCCGGCCGGCTGGCCGCCGAGGTGCTGCAGATCGTCGCGCCGCATGTGAAGCCTGGCGTGACCACCGACGAACTGGACCGCATCTGCCACGACCACATCATCCGCGTGCAGGGCGCCATTCCGGCCAACGTCGGCTACAAGGGCTATCCCAAGACGACGTGCATCTCGGCCAACAACGTCATCTGCCACGGCATCCCGAGCGAGTCGAAGGTGCTCAAGGACGGCGACATCATCAACATCGACGTCACCGTCATCAAGGACGGCTGGCACGGCGATACCAGCCGCATGTACTTCGTCGGCACGCCGTCGGTGATGGCGCGGCGCCTGGTCGAGGTCACGCGCGAGGCGATGTGGCGCGGCATCCGCGAGGTGAAGCCAGGTGCGACGCTGGGCGACGTGGGCCACGCGATCCAGAAGTACGCCGAGAGCGAGCGCTTCAGCGTGGTGCGCGAGTACTGCGGCCACGGCATCGGCAAGGTCTACCACGATGAACCGCAGGTGCTGCATTACGGCACGCCCGGTGCCGGCGTCGTGCTCAAGGAAGGCATGACCTTCACCATCGAGCCGATGATCAACGAGGGCACGCGCTTCACCAAGGTGCTGCCCGACGGCTGGACCGTCGTCACCAAGGACCGCAAGCTCTCGGCGCAGTGGGAGCACACGGTCGCGGTCACCGCCACCGGCGTCGACGTGCTGACCCGCATCCCGGGCGACGACAACGACGCGTTCCTCTGACGTGGGCGAGCGCAGCGCCACCCAGGTCACGGGCGCCGACTGCGGCGACACGGCATGGGTGGCGGAGGCGCGGGCCGCGCTCGCGGCCCATGACGCGCGACTGGCGCAGGGCTTCGATGCCGGCCAGCACATCGACCGTCTGCTGGCCGCGCGTGCGAACGCCGTCGACGGCTGGGTGCGCAAGGCCTGGGCGCGCAGCATTCCCGGCGACGCGCCGCTGGCGCTGTTCGCGGTCGGCGGCTACGGCCGCGGCGAACTGTTTCCGCATTCGGACATCGACCTGCTGGTGATCGCCTCATCCGAGGCACAGGCCGAACACGCCGAAGCGTTGGGCCGCATGCTCGCGCTGCTGTGGGACTTCGGACTGCCGGTCGGACATGCGGTGCGCAGCTTCGAGGAATGCACTGGCGCCGCCGAGGACGTCACGGTGTTGACCGCGCTGCTGGAGGCGCGCCCGCTGCTGGCCAACATCGGCGAGGTCCGCGCGCTGATGGACGCGATCGCCGACACGAAGGTCTGGCCGGCCGACGATTTCTTCCACGCCAAGCGGCGCGAACTCGAGATGCGCCACGCGCGCTTCGGCGATACGGCCGACAATCTCGAACCCAACATCAAGGACGGCCCTGGTGGCCTGCGCGACGTGCAGAACCTGCGCTGGATGGCGCGGCGCGTGCTGGGCGTCTACGGCACCGAGGAGCTGATCGCGCTCGGGCAGCTGGGCGTGGACGAGCACGCGACGCTGGAGCGCGAGCGGCGCACGTTGTCGCGTCTGCGTTTCGGCCTGCATCTCGTCGCGGGCAAGGCCGAAGAGCGGCTGCGTTTCGACTACCAGAAGATGCTCGCCGCACGCCTGCATCACGTCGAGGAGGCGGACAACCCCCTGGTCGAGAAGATGATGCAGGAGTTCTACCGCAGCGCCGCGGTCGTCCAGCGCATCAGCGAGCGCATGCTGCAACGCTTCGAGGAGCAGATCGAAGGCGAGGGCAGGCTGCAGCCGCTCGATGCCGAGTTCGGCAGCCAGCGCGGCTATCTGGTCGCGCGTGACGATGTCTGGCCCGGCGGCGATATCGGCCGCGTGTTCGATCTGTTCGCGATGTGGGCCGATCATCAGGAACTGCGCGGCCTGCATTCGCAGACCGCGCGCGCGCTGGCCGAATCGCTGCACGCGCTGCCGTCGTGGCGCAGCGCATCGCGCGAACTGCGCGAGCAGTTCCTCGGTCTGCTGCGCGGGCCGATTCCGGTCCGCACGCTCGAACGCATGGCGCGGCTCGGCGTGCTGGGCGTGTGGATTCCCGAGTTCGCCAACGTCACCGGGCGCATGCAGTTCGACCTGTTCCACGTCTACACGGTCGACCAGCACACGCTGGCGGTGCTGCGCAACATCGCCAGCTTCGCGTCCGAGGCGCCGGACGAGCGTTTTTCCAGCGCGCATGAGGTCTGGCCGCAACTGCGCAAGCCCGAGCTGCTGCTGATCGCCGGCCTGTTCCACGACATCGCCAAGGGCCGTGGCGGCGACCATTCCGAACTCGGCGCCGTCGATGCGCGCGAATTCTGCGAAGGCCACGGACTCGGCGAGACCGACACCGCGCTGGTCGAATGGCTGGTCAAGCGCCACCTGCTGATGTCGACCAGCGCGCAGAAGCTCGACATCTCCGATCCGGCGGTGATCCACAAGTTCGCGACCGAAGTCGCCGACCGCGAGCGCCTCGACTATCTGTACCTGCTGACCTGCGCCGATATCGCCGGCACCTCGCCCAAACTGTGGAACGCGTGGAAGGACCGGCTTCTGACCGACCTGCGCAGTGCGACGCGGCTGGCGCTGCGGCGCGGGCTGGAAAATCCGGTCGCCGCGATCGAGCGCATCGCCGAAGCGCGCGACCGGGCGCGCGGTCTGCTGTCGGCGCATGGCGTGGGCGACGCCGAAGCCGATGCGCTGTTCACCCGCATTCCGCAGGAGAGCTTCCTGCGCGGCCGGGCCGACCAGGTGGTCTGGCAGGCGCTGGGCCTGCGCGACACCGTCGACGGCGATGTCGTGGTGCGGGTGCGGCGGCTGCAGGCGGGCGCGCAGGCGCTCGAAGTCTTCGTGCATTCGCCCGACCGCGACGGCCTGTTCTCGGCCATCGTCATCACGCTCGACCGGCTGGGGCTGGTGATCCAGCAGGCACGCGCGCTGGACGGACCCGGCGGCACGATCTTCGACGTCTTCCAGGTGTTGCCGGCCGACACGCGCCAGTCGCTGGAGCTCGGCGCGATCGAACGCAAGCTCACCACCGTGCTGTCGGGTTCGCTCGACCTGCGCCCGGCACGGCGCGCGCAACCGCGGCACCTGCGGCATTTCCGTGTGCCGCCGCGTATCGAGTTCAATGCCAGCGCCGATGGCCGCCACACGGTCTTCAGCCTGGTCTGCACCGACCGCCCGGGCCTGCTGGCCGACGTTGCGCATGTGCTGCGCCAGCACGGCGTGCGCGTGCACGACGCGCGCGTGGCCACGTTCGGCGAACGCGTCGAGGACGTGTTCCGGCTCAGCGACCGCGCCGGCCGTCTGCTGGACGAGGACGCGCAGGAGACGCTGCGCGCCGCGCTGCTCGCGTCGATCGACGGCGACATGGCACGATGACGCCCCGTTTTTCCCCACGAAGTTCCCCACATGACCCAGAGCCTGCAGACCACCATCGAGGACGCGTTCGCGCGTCGTGCCGAACTGACCGCCGCCGAGATCGGCGACGTCGTCAAACCGGCGGTCGAGCAGGCGATGACCGGCTTGGAAACGGGCGAACTGCGGGTCGCCCAGCCCGACGGCAACGGCGGCTGGCAGGTCAACGAGTGGCTGAAGAAGGCCGTGCTGCTGTATTTCCGCAGCAACGACATGGCGGTGATCGACGCGCAGCCGGCGCCGTTCTGGGACAAGGTGGAGGCTCGCTTTGCCGGTTACGACGAGGCGAAGTTCAAGGCCGCCGGCGTGCGTGTGGTGCCGGGCGCGGCCGTGCGTCGTGGCACTTACTTCGGCCGTGATGTCGTGCTGATGCCGAGTTTCGTGAACATCGGCGCGTACGTCGGCGAAGGCACGATGGTCGACACCTGGGCGACCGTCGGCTCCTGCGCGCAGATCGGCAAGCACGTGCATCTGTCGGGCGGTGCCGGCATCGGCGGCGTGCTCGAACCGCTGCAGGCCAGCCCGACGATCATCGAGGACCACTGCTTCATCGGCGCGCGTTCGGAAGTGGTCGAAGGCGTCGTCGTCGGCCACCACAGCGTGATCGGCATGGGCGTCTTCATCGGCCAGTCCACGCGCATCTACAACCGCGCCAGCGGCGAGATCAGCTACGGCTACGTGCCGCCGGGCAGCGTGGTCGTGTCGGGCCAGTTGCCGGCCAAGGACGGCTCGCATTCGCTGTACTGCGCGGTGATCGTCAAGCAGGTCGACGAGAAGACCCGCAGCAAGACCAGCGTCAACGAGCTGCTGCGCGGTCTGGCGGACTGAATTGT
>Ga0207767_1000779_pt1 | contig 12042 bp, 9 predicted proteins | sample HigsolmetaGSP17D_FD_184845 | JGI IMG/M metagenome (GOLD analysis project Ga0207767, IMG submission 184845) | High solid enriched microbial communities from the Joint BioEnergy Institute, USA - SP1-7-D (SPAdes) | ecosystem: Engineered > Bioreactor > SSF (Solid state fermentation) > Aerobic >... | reverse complement strand
AAAAAAAAAAAAAAAAAAAATCTGCTATTGAGTACATAGGTTATGCATGACTGTTTGTTTCTCACTTCCTCCTAGTGAATCTTGGAGATCACTAGCTCTATACATAAACAAGGTTTCGCAACTACACTCGGAAGTTAAGATCCAAGAATTGTAAATTAAGGCCCTCTTAGCTCAGCGGTAGAGCGAGTGACTGCAGATCACTAGGTCCTTCGTTCAAGTCGGAGAGGGGGCTAATTTTTTTCGTTCACGGAGAACATGACAGTTCACGTGATCTGACAAGATCGCTAGCTTGTTTACAGGAAGCAGATTCAATCTTATTTTCTTTATACATTGTTCAAAATGGATGTTACGAGCACCTGTTTATATTTATAGATTCTGCTGAATGGATAGACTTTGAAGAAAATGTCAAAAAGTTAACATAGGTTGAATGCAACCGTGCAATGTTTCCCGAGTGAAAGGGGTAGGTGAGGGGCTTGGAAAAAGTGATAGGCAAAAAACATTTACAAGCCCCCTCTCCGATTCGAACGAAGGACCTAGTGATCTGCAGTCACTCGCTCTACCGCTGAGCTAAGAGGGCTTGCTTGCAGAAAACCAGCGGCATAGATAATTTCTCTGTCCAGGAGATCTGGAATCATCTGCACAGTAGTACCTAAGTGGAGTTTGGATACATGACATGAGCTGTTTGGCGCCGTCCCTCAGAACACAGTCTTGTTCTGCTCCAAGATGCGGTCCAAAGGAACCCATAAAGGGTATAGCAAGGGTCATAGAAGGGGTCTTCGAAGGGGGTTTGAAAGGGACATAATAGTGAGATTAACATCTAGGTAATTACACCTTCCATATATGTCATAAATCCTAAGCAAGGCCAGCCTAGATCATAATAGAGTAGATAAAGCTAGTAATGTTGGCTAAAAAAGGTAGAACCATAAATTCACGGTGGACTACAACTTCCGAAACACATACGATTTTCAATAACACACACACACTGCACATATACAAAGTATATCGTCAGGGACTACAGAAATCAACGCTATGAAATTCCTAAGCGTTCGGTGATGCTGTTATATCTATCACTCAGTAATAGAATGCCAAAACCCCCTACAAGTTACAGAATGCAAATACAAACCGTGTGGAAATACAAGATGAAATCGTGTCAAAAGGTTGTGTAACTCGAAAAGGGACAGCCACTAAATGAGGCATGACACCAGATGATGTGGAATGAAAATAAATACTAAAAATCAGCGCTGAAAAAAAAAAGAAATCAGAATCTCTGGTACATTTGCCAAGCTGTTTGCGAGAGACATTCAGGTTAGATGCAGAATCAAACATGCGCACACCAAAAAGACCATAAGACCGGGGAAAAGTGAAGATAGAACCGTCCAGTGGCAATCAGAACTGAAGAGTGAAAGAGAAGAACAACACTTGCTCGATAGAGAATCAACCCTGCGGTTCTTTCGCTGATCTCTCGAATCATGTCAGCCGGATACGGTCCATCTAAAGTGCGTACAGAGCCTGATCCCGATATTCGCTATCCTTTTCCCGGTCGGTTGTTTCTGAGTTCTGACAAATTCGCGTATGGAATAAAGTGAAAAGAAATGAATAAAGACAGAGCTCCCTCGTAGACAATGACAAGAGAAATCCGAGAAGGTAGCAAGTCATTGGTATCAAACAAGCCCCGTCGAGTTACCAACCAGGCCCGATCCACGCAACATCCCACCCCTCTATTTAAGATCATAGATTGAATCGAAGAATGTAAAACACCAGGCGCTTAACTAGTATCAGATTAGCAAATATATTTGAACCAGCCCGGCCCAGCCGGGAACCCAAGACAACCGGAAAAAAGAGAAAAAAAAAAGACTTACAGAAATCCTAAAACCTGAACTCATCGCTTTGCTTGGTCATCCCTCTTCTCCTCTGGTGGAACCTCCTTTTCAGGTTTTGCAGCAGGTCCTTCCTCAGAACCCTTCTGTTCTTCCTCCTTCAACGCCTTGTTCTTCTCCTGCTGAATCAGCTCTTGGACGGCTGCACCATCCTTTTCCCATTCTGCTGTGGGGTCCCTAAATTCCTCCTTGATTCTCCTTTGCCGTTCAGCTCTTTCTTTTTCTTCCTGCTCACGCGCTTTTCGCTCTCGCTCCATTTCCTCCATATGTCGGATGTCCTCAACACTAGGCTCGTAAAGATGCCAGATAGTGTAGTGTGGAAGACCAACGACGGAGAACTTCATACGCTTCGCCATCTGAACTCGTGCATCAGTATCGCAAAGAGAAGCAAGAGCGGGACCCAAAGTCCTTACCTTGCCAAACGCTTCGGTTTCAGCATGCTTCTCAAAGCTGAAAGCAGGGAAGTGGACCCCTGACCGGAAAACCCTTGCCTTGGCCAGAATACTGACCCCTCCGACGCCATCGATCTCCATTTCCATATCAGGGTCACCGTATGGATCCCGGAGGTATGCGAGATGTGGCCGCCACGTCGCATATTCAGCATAACCTTCAACAATCACAGCATCCTCATCAAGGGTATCAGCAAGCGCCAGGGCAGTTTCTGACTCTTGCCACGAGTTCAAATCATACGGCTGCTCTCCACCCAACCAATCGGGGAGAGGTCGCCAAACGTCTACGTAAAGTAGAGCGACTCATTAGCTCTAGTAATAGAATATCGGGTAGAACCTACTCACTCGGTACGATGACGTCCTTGTTATGCCTCATGAGGTCCTCCAAGATGGTATAAGGAGCAGTCTCAACGTCTGCATCTCTCCAGTAGACCCAACTGTGCGTCGGACGCAAGGTCGCGCTCAGAAGCCAATTCCGCGCCTGAGCCATTAGCTTCCTTCGTCCGGCCTGTGCAGCAAAACCATGTCTGCTCTCCACATCCTGATTAACCGTCTGCCCAAAATCCTTTTGGAGGACCGAGACCTCGCCAAAGTGCATCTTAGGATCCGGGTCGCTCTGGAGCTCCTCGAGCATGCGTATCAGCACTTCCAAGGTCTTATCCTTGGAATCCGAAACCAAGAATGCCAGGTCTATGAGGTGATGGGGGTATGTAAAGTTGCGAAGGTGTGAGAAGAACATTGGCAGGTGAGGTTCTGCATCCCGGAGCGGCGTGCACAGGAGGACTCGCTCTTCGCGCTCCCAGCCCCTCGCCGTGCCCTGGACATTGGATAAGTCATAATAGCGTACTGTTTCGAGCTGAAAGTCTTCGGCGGAAGAGAGAAGACCCAGTGACAAAGTGGGAAGGATCGCGGCTCGCCAGGAAGGGAATATCAGGAACAGACAGAGAATGGAAATTCCGCCAAGAAGACATAGGCGTTGGATCAGTTGCTTTCGCCGTCGCAGAGCAGTCTGTGAGCGCGGTTGAAATCTGTCCCCGGCATTCCATGTCAGAACAAGGCGATATATTTGCCTGAGCCACCTTTTGAATGGGGGTTGTTCAGACCAGGCAATCTGCTTACCTGTGAGGAGATATGGAGAAGGTACCACTCTCCCCGCGAGGGTAGGCGTTATAGCCATTTGCAAAGGCCTTGTGCCTGTTCATATCTCCAGGGCCAACAGCATGTGCCGCAAGGGATTCAATGGGTGTCTCGCAACCTCCGTTTCAGGGTGCTTGCTTGGAGAAGAGGCCACGCGCTCGCCCCTGATAGCCCCGATCCCCACTGGTAAAACGCGCAAGCGTCCGCGGACCGCGCGAGAGAGTTAGAGATGGTATGAAAGGGTCGTAGAAAATGGAACAAATTAGTGTCGAGGAACGACCAGATAAGAAGCGAAGCAGGGGCGACGATATGGGGCTGGGACGCGGGAGGGTGACGCTTGTGGCCTCAGGCCAGAGCCTTTCTCGGACCCGGGAGTTGGACCGTGAGCCTCCGCCCCGGCGGCCCCATGCGGACAGGACGGACGCCCGCATCATCGATGTTCCCTCCCGGATCCGGACGCCAGCCCGCTTCTGGATACTCATCTTTTCTCCGTCCTGGGAATACAATTACTTCTTATCTCTACACAGCCGATAGACTCTGGAAAGAGAACACTCCCATTCCTTGCGCGTCGGGATGCAGGCTTGGCCCCCTATCGCTTCAACCCGATGGTCCTATCTGAAGAAACTCCGTCTACGCCCAACTCCAGGCCCGATGCTACAATGCAAACAATGCAAGACCTCATGCGCATGGCGACTCAACTGACGTGAATCTAGCCCTCATGCTTCTCAGGAATTGCCTTCAACTCCTTTGTCCCCATCTCTACCTGTCTCATTATCTTTCTTAGCAGCTTCTCCGTCTGCGACCCGTCTCGAAGTACCTCGATGACGGATTTGGCTTCATACTCATCGTCCAGAATATAGTACCGTTCCAGCCCCCAGGTTTCTGCCGTGTACCTTTGGAACGCAATTCTCGCAATCACCTTTGCCGGCACGTTCGCTGTGTTCATCGCACTCTTGGAAAAGAGCCGCAGAAACGGACGGAGCCCTGATCGCGTCTGGTGGGCAACTTTCACTGACATGGGGGCGGTGGTTGACAAGTGACTGTCACCAGCTAATCCTCCTGGGTCGAGTGTAAAGATATTCAGTGAAATGTTCCCCTTCTGCGAAGAAAGAAAGTTCAGTCAGACCTCGCGGCGCAATGCAAACCCATATTTGTTTTCGACTTACCACCACCAAACTCCGCCGCAATGCGTACATCGCGGCACTCATCAGCAGCTTACTGCTTCCGAACCTAATATTCCCTTCCTTCGCACCTAAAGGTGTGCCTGGCTTGGCTTTCTCGCTAATCGACTTCTTGTCGAAGTAGTCCAGCCTGCCATGAGATATCGATGAACACCCAATATTTATCACTCGAGCTCCACCATTTGGTGTCCCATCGCCTGCTCGGAATGCCTCCAGCAGGCTGACAGTCAGCAGGAACGGAGATAGACAATTCGTCTGGTAAACGGGGTCGTAACCGTTTTGCGTCGGGGCATCTGATATATACGATGATATGGCTGCGGAATTGATGAGGACAATGACGGGCGGAATGTCCTTTCGCCTAACCCTTTCCACCGTATTCTGAGCGAACGCAATCACCGACTCGAAACTGGTAAGATCGACTTTCGCTATTTCGAAGGAGCGTGGTCCAATCAGCCGTATCCGTTCGGAGACATTCGCGACACTATCTGCATGTAGGTCTCGCGCAAGAAGGAGCAAGTGTACGAAAGGCTGTGTCTTTGCAATTGCGATTGCTATTTCAGATCCCAGAGACCCATTTCCCCCGGTAATAATCACTGTTCCAATGAGCGGGGTGGCCATCTCGAGGGCAAAAGTAATTAAAATATCCTATCACCAGCGCATGCTTAGCCAACAAAATAAGAGAACGAGACAGAAATATGCAGAACTGCCCCAAGCGAGCTGAGGATCACCCCGACGCCGACAGATCTACCCCCTGACAGCCTGGACAGTGCGGCCCTGACAGAAATAGGTAGATCGATGATCAAGAAGCGGAAAATCGACCGAGGCGCAAGCTCCAGCCCCCAGATGTAAGCAGCCAATCTGGCTGAAGCCCTTCTCCACCTCGACGTATCGGAAAAGAAAACCAAGAGAGCGATTGACGCGGATCCGAGCCCCAAGGACCAAAGACTTTGTTGAATCTTGAGTCGATCAAGCTTTCAAAACACTCTTTGAAGTAGAGTCGAACCATCGCAAAGACCTGCAAAAAAAGAATGCGATAGTTCATATTGCTAGGGGCTACCTCGCCATCTACCAGGCCGATGATCGCTTCGGCTGCACCGGGCTGGTAAGCTTAGAATGGAATCTCGCGCCCCGGTGAAACTGTTTCACATGGAAACACAAGTGGCTGGTTTACTGTGTAGACTAAAAATGCTTGGGTAAAAACCTAGTAGCTGAGCTGAATGGAGAGACAACTCATTGTTCCAGGCTTGGGAGCTTTGGCCTCTCTGGGCAGTGCGAAGAACTGACAAACCATGCAAGCGATACACTACTCCGTGAGTACGGAGTACTAACACAGTGCCAGTGTTGTTGAGATGCAGAAATGAGCAAATTGCTACTACCTAGCACTAACATATGCAGCATTTCCGACATCCCGACGGACAGGATCCCTCATCTGCAGCCAAGCCCACTCCCGGCGTGAAGAACCTCTATGTCTGAGGTCAGCAAGCCACGGACGTCATCCGCTGGTCGCACCCGAACCCTTGTCTCCGACCACGCCCACGCCCACGCTCACGCTCACGCTCACCACCGTCCATGTCCGTTTTCTGCAGGGCCGGTGGACCATGTGATAAAAATAATCACAGTGCCGGTCACCAAGAGCCGGATCCAGACACGTGGCGCTTCGCTGCACTGTCCTTGCATCGAGTGCCTGTCCCTGCATTCCGTCCTAGGTAATAATGGAAGTACTGAGTACAGTGCGGAGTATATATGCGCGCGGTTCTGCTTTAAGCAAGGACAGAGGAACTCTCCGTCCCTTTTCTTGTCTCATGGGCCTCAAGCCTTCGTTTAATTCCCAAAAGGAAATAGAAGGAAAAAAAAAGGACTGACTGAAAGAAACCAACAGTAATGATCTAGATATCTTCTTTCCTGGTGTCATGAAATTCTTCACTTCTGCCCACGGAATCTGAAGTCCATTCATCCAATAGGACGTGGTAAAAGATCCTGCTTCCTTTATACAGTGGATAAAGGAAACCCTGATTACAGTATACTGCACTGTTCATCAAAATCCACCTGCATGCGGAAATGTGGCTGCAGAGCCCTCAACCGAGACAATCGTGTTGGATCTCAGACCAGGCCGTGCATTTCTAACATCTAAAGCTCTTTTGTCATGTCTTCTCTCTTTCGCCCTTTTACAGTATTCTTCCCCAGTTCCTGGAAGAATATTTATCTCCATTTCCCTATTATTCCCGCGCCCATGCTGCTGCTTTCAGAGATCCACTAGAGCTTATTTGCTCTGTATTACTTTATTACCAATAAATGGACCGTGCCACTTACTTGGAGAGGTCTGCAATAACAGGGTGAAATAAAGCTATTCTATCATGCTAATTGTCCTCTCATTCGCACTTGGTCGATTGGCTGCCCTAATAAACATCATTGAATTCTTTAGAATATAACTAGAATGTTGTAACAGCCTGCTCAGAAGTTGTAAGGCCCTTTACAGAAGGATATGTTGAGGGGCCGAATGGGCGGTTATAGCGTGGTAAGGTGAGATTACTGGGTGTGAATAATAGGAGTTACATTGGGCCAGGACTGAGCGCTGGGCCGTCGTGACCAGGGCTACGCCTTAGGTGCGGTAAGGCGCCTAACAGAAGTGCACTACAGTACGTGAAACTCTGGGTTCAGGGTGGGAATAGATGAAATATCTTCTCTAACTGCAGCTTGATAGCAACTTCTACATTCTCTGAACTCTGGACATATTGTTGTAAACAGCGCATCTCTCTATTCTTAATGCTGTTATAAAATATGGCATACAGAGCTCTATTTCATTGACTTGTCCGCCTAGATAATGATTATGCTTATTGATGATGTCCTTACCCTATGGTGTAAGGCATGTAAACTGCTGTACTCTTTTCAAGCAGCGTAAGCAGCATCTTGCACTGTCGAATGACAAACATAATGTTCAGAGAGTTCAGGTAATGCACTGTAAGGCCAGGATCTCAGGTTTGCATCACATGCCAGTGTTGTGTCCAAGTCCCCTTTGATCTCATTTCCCTCTATTCTGCTTTTTTCTGGCCAACCGTTTCTGGAAAGTACAGATCTGGATTTTTTGAAAATTCATCCGGGTCAACTCCAGATTTCTGTAACCTTCTCCACTTCATTGCTAAGACATTCGGTTCAACCCAGGAAATAGAGTCTTCAACCGGAGTCCAATTCATGTCCCTCTTCTGCAGTTTGGGCAATTAGGCTTTCGCCTAACATACCTAGGAGCTGTTTCAACCGTCCAACGGGGATTGTTGCCCTGAAAGGTTCCTTCCTTGCAACCATTACACTTAATGGCAACAACTTTTGGAAGCCCCTCACACTCTTCCGCTGTACGGAGCATAAAATCACTCCATTCTGCCTTTTTAGCACCCTTCAAGTTGGTCCTGCTTGGACGAACATATGGTATTCGGTCATCTGCTGGGATGCCCCATGCACATGCTGGTTTTCCAGGACATCCTGGAGACCCACAGCCATCTTGCAGATAATGAAGTACATATCTTGTAGGATCCAATTTCTTATAGCAGGCGAATAGATTATCGAGTATTCTCTGTTTGCAGAGGCTGCATTTCCGAGGCATGACGTTGTTCGGTGGTTCACCATTAAGGATGAGGTCCTTGATGGAAGTTCTGCTGTCTACATCGGTTGACTTGCTTAAAATAAGCAATAGCAACCTCCAATGCGACGACCACAATACCGCGATCAGCAACATCTATTATGGGCCTTTTGCGATGGAGGAGATTGTATGCTCTAATGACATCCTCTGTAGATGAGATAGACTTTCTATCAATCTTCAGCCCATCCTGAGCTTGAATCCATTGACTGAGTTGCTCTGGAAGCTCATCCCACTCTGACAAGTCAAGCATATCCAGTTCTGATGAGCAGAGAGGTTTAAATATGGTGTTTGCTAGATCAAGAATTGATCTACCTGGTACTAATGTCGAAGCTATATCATGCAAGGCTTTGTCCATTTGATCAAGTTCTAGCGAGATACGGAGAGGCTGTTCAACAGCCACCTTGAAAGCATTAGTAAATTAAGGTATTAGGTAGGAGGCATTGTTCAACTACTCACCTCACCATCATCCGCCGCATGGCCTTCTTCAGCCTCTTCAACGTCAGCTGTGCTCTCGACTCTCTTTTTGAATGATGAAAAGTCCTCTGACTTTCTATCTTGCATCACTTTTGGAAGAATGTCCTCAATTCCTTTGAATTTATATGAAGCGGCTGAGTGTAACTCGGCAATGGCTCATTTATTCAGTTCCTTTTGTCGTAATATTTGCCATTTGAATAGCCTTCCGTAAGTTCCAACCTTGTGCGTCACTTCGTAGAACTGTTCATCAATAAAGATACCACCAAGACGAGCAGCCACACTCAAATGAAGATCCTGTATCCTACCCTTGGTCTGTCGAAATCTCCTCCCTCCCTCACTATGTCCAGAAGCATATAGGAAGTTCTGAGGATGATGGACAAACACGACGAAGCGGACCAAATGTCATGACTCATTGTTACAAGCATTGTCGAACTCCAGCCAGAGCTCCACATCTTTGTAACAGCCCCAGAGCCTCAAGGAATGAGGTTGAAACATTTCATCCTCTCCCGAACACACCTGTCCCAACATATGTCGACCACCGCGGACATATGCTTTCGCAGATTAAATGTGAATGTTTCGTGGATCTGAAGGATCTCCGGAGGGTAGTATTCAAAGCCGTCCAATGCTTCTCTTCTCAGTAAGTGATTATAGAGAAGGCACTGTTCCGAAGAAAATCCGGCAAGGATCAATTGCTTGATACAGCAATTTGTCTCATCATCTGTTCTCTGAGAAGTTGGGTCAGCGACATAGAATGAAGGATTATGTAGGTTGCAGGCAACAAATGCTTTCAGAGATCCGCTTGGATCGATAACAAATTGAGGCAGACGTTCAACCCCCAGGCGCTTCCATGCGGTTGTCTCCTCTTCAACCATTCTATTAAATGCCTCCATGTAATCCCACATATCTTCTTTTGACTCCTTGCCACCTAGAGATCTATGCTATTAGTCGCCTGCTTATAGGTCTCTTCACCTTAACCGTACGATAACTGAAAACAGGGCATACGCTTCCATTGCTGTTCCAAGTCTTCCAGATAAGGCTTCAGCTGTTGAAGCTTCTGTAACTCTTCTTGACTTAGGTAGTCTTCTGGTTGCTCAAGCCATAGACCTCCAAAAAAAAGTGATACCTTTGTGGATGTTGAGTTTGTCGATGTTAAGATTGTGAGGATTCCATATTTACTGTGTATGAAGAGATGGTAGCCAAATTTGATTCATGGAATGATGATATCTTAGAGGAGGTTTTATAAGGAGAATGTGCTTGTTTGAAAGGCTGGTATGAAGAGTTTGTCCTTATGGCAGCTCAATCAAAGAACAGCATAATGAGTTTTCTAGTAGCACTGTTTATTAAATCCCAAGCAACAGGAAGAAGGGACAAAGGATGTGGACGAGGTGAAAGCAATATTTGGTCACTCACTCCACGCAGCCTTGACCTCAGACCCTTGAGGTAAACTGCTTTTGTAAAATAACATTGCCTGTAACACGCTCCGAATCATGTCTAGGCAAGCCAAATAATCTGCTACCAGCTACTTTGTTCTACAGCTTTAACCTATGGCTTCTTCTCCACACTCATTATAGCAGCAGTTTCTTTGGCATTGTTAGGGGAGTCCTCTAACATTGGTAGGATATTACAGCCCATGCCGTGTAGATAGGCTGAAGAGGGATGGGAATGGTGAAAAACTCCATACTCTCCTCACGGTATCTCTGTCCAGGTAGGATAACATCGTCAGATAGCTCCTGAATGGTGAAAAGATCTCAACTGCCAGATTTCGAAGCATGGCAAGACACGAATCTATACACGACAAGAGCAGCAGATCTCAAAAATCACTTGTTACGGACCTCATCAACGTGTGTACGCATCTGGGGCTCGAGGCCAAGTTTTGAATTGCGACGGACCATGATATGAATTGCATAGCTCGTGTAATTTTTTTATTCCTTGGTCTTTGTCTATCTGCTTACTGTATACACCTCCAGCCAGCCCCTACCACATAGATAATACCGCCGTAGTCAGAATACAAAGCAACATACTAACTCCAAACAGGCATTTTCAGAAGTTAGGGTAAATCCTATGGAGTATGGAGTAGATCATCTAACACGCCTGGGCTTGGCAGGGGTGGGCGCGGTGAGAGGCCAGTGTGGAGTTCCCATGAGCCACCATCCCCCTGCCTGTTAAGACGCTAATTTCAACATTTTAACAGCCAAGGGGATAGGACAGTGTTGGGAGTGCTGGCGCCGAGCGTCAGTAGAGGTCTTTGGCCGAATGTGCTCACTATTACTAAGCCCAACCTAGTAACTTAACGTAATCGGACACCGAGCGGGCCACGTAACCAACCAACGCGACATATTCATCAACTTCAACTACAAATATGCCACCAAAACAAGCAAAACAAGCGGATTCAGCAGTTCAGCAAGAGGGCCGTATCTTGCTTGCCATCAAAGCAATTCAATCAGGTCAAATAAAAAGCATTCGAGCGGCTGCGAAAGCATATAATGTGAAGTGATACAGGATATCTACAACTTTGATGAGACTGGCTTTTCAATGGGATTGATAGCAACTGCAAAGGTTGTTACTGGCTCTGAGATGAGGGGCCGGCCTAGAGCAATTCAACCAGGGAATTGAGAATGGGTGACTGTGATTGAAGGAGTCAATTCAGCTGGCTGGGCCCTGCCCCCAATGATTATCTTTGCAGCCCAGAATCACCAATCTAATTGGTATACAGAACTACCAAAGGGCTGGACAATTGGGACCAGTAAAAACAGCTGGACCACTGATGAGCTTGGGATGTGTTGGCTGAAGGATTTTTTTAATAAACATACCAAAGCCTGTACAGCAGGGAGATATTGCCTGCTAATTCTTGATGGCCATAGCAGCCATGCATCTGCTGAATTTGATCAATTCTGCACTGAGAATATGATCATTCCTCTATATCTTCCACCATATTCATCACATCTATTACAGCTGCTTGATATTGCCTGCTTTGGGCCATTGAAACGCACATATGGGCAGGAAACACAGATCTATATGCAGCACAGCATCAATCATATTGACAAGAAAGATTTCATTGCAATCTACCAGCAAGTGCGCCCACACGCACTGACAGCATCTAATATATGCAGTGGATTTGCTGCAGGAGGCCTGGTTCCATATAAATCAGAGCAGGTGCTTGACCAGCTTCATATTCAGTTGAAAACACCTACTCCGCCAGGCACATCCCATAGCAATCAATCATCTAGCTGGACTGCTGAAACACCAAAGAATGCTAGGGAGCTGGAGAAGCAGGCAAAGCTTATTAAGAACCT
>Ga0207767_1000776_pt1 | contig 12157 bp, 14 predicted proteins | sample HigsolmetaGSP17D_FD_184845 | JGI IMG/M metagenome (GOLD analysis project Ga0207767, IMG submission 184845) | High solid enriched microbial communities from the Joint BioEnergy Institute, USA - SP1-7-D (SPAdes) | ecosystem: Engineered > Bioreactor > SSF (Solid state fermentation) > Aerobic >... | reverse complement strand
GGCTCAGGGACGACATGGGCGATCCTTGGGACAGTTCGAAGCTCGCGAGGGGCTGTTGGAAAGAGTATTCTGGCAGGGTGGGCACGGAGGAAGGGGGAGCGGCGCCTGCGGCGACCGGCGCGGGGGTGGGAGTTCCGGGGTGATGCTGCGAGGGGGACGCATGGCGCGAAGGTGGTTGTTGGCGGTGGTGGTGGTGATGATGGTGCGGTTGATGAGGATGGTTGGGGGAGTTCGTATGGGATTGCGATGGTTGCGGCTGTGGTTGTGGTGCTGGCACTGTGACGTGAATGTCGATCTGAAGCTTCTGCAGCTCCTGATAGATCAGGCTGAGACCCGTGTTGATCACTGATGAGCCATGTTCGTTAGCATTGCGCTGCGGAGAGAATGGGTATAGATGGCCAAATGGAAATGGTTCAGACTTACCAGGATTCGCGACCTTGACCCGCTCCAGGGCGAAGATGCAGTACTTGAGCTTGTCAAGCGTGCCCGGAGCAGCGTACTTCAGAGCTTGGATCTCGAGCAGGAATATCGACGCCGCCGTGTAGACGCTGTAGGCGAGGGAGAGGACGACGTGGCCGTCGCCGAAGGTGCGGCGGTAGAGGTCGAAGAGGGACAGGATCGTGGTCGCGGACGACATGCATTGCACCAGGTGAGTCATGTCAGGGGTCTCCATCTTCGACACCAGCGACCGCGAGCAGAGGATCGGACGGTGGAGGAGGATGTTGATGGTGTGGTAGAGGCAGCTGCAGGGGTCAATCACTGTCAACTTCAGCCATCAGACGCTTGCTTTTTCAAAACATACTTCAGAGTGACAATGTGGCTCGGCGGACAGTAAGGAGGGAGGTCCGTGGCCACCAGTCGCAGGAAGTCCGGCAGGTCATCCCACCACTGCTTTAGATTCTTGCCCTGCTCCTGGACGCAGGCGTAAAACTCCGCTTCGGTGCTCTTTCGAACCGGGTCATAGATGTGGATGATAATCTGATTGAGGATCTCCGCGAGCCCACACATCCTCATAAAACACGACGTCGAGTGTGCCTGCGTAGGCGGATAATGCGTGCCCTCTGGGAAGATGACGCCGTGTGGCGTCCATGGTTCCACCTCAGATGTGTCGTCCACTGCACAGTCCAGCTTATCAGTACTCGAGTTCCAATTCTTAGGATTAAGGGTCCTCACATATCATCCTGGGAGGGCTGACGCGTGAGTTCTGCATGGCCGGAGACCTGCCGAAGTAGAGCGAAACGAGCTTGTCCCAGAAGTAACAGCTCCAGAAGAGCCGGTTTCTGATCTCAATGTCCTCGTCGCTAAACTGGACCGATCCGGAATACTTGCTGCTGTCTATCGTTATCCCCAGGTCATCCAACAGCCTGAACGCCATCCCGCTGTACAACCATGCCTGTGACCTATTCCCGCGACCGCACTCCTGCGCACTCAGCAGGAGCAGCGCTTGGATGGTAGGAATATTGACGTAACCCATCTTGAGACTGTCATAGAGGCCTTGGAGGGCGCGCTGGAAGAATTGCTGGCCGCCGTCGAACGCCTCCAGCAGTGGACCGATCTTCGGCTCCGTCTTGCACCATCGTACAGAGTGTGATAGTATGGCATTTAACAGCGTGTCGGAATAGTACGGACCGTCCACTTTCATGTCGCCTATTTCCGTCAGCAGTCAAACCCCTGCAGGGTATCAGGAGGGAATCACTAACGGGTGAACGCAGGCCGATAGACGAAGTTGAAAAGCGGCTGGATCCAGCACCAGTGGGAGTCGAGGAGATACTGGAACGGTTCCTGATGAAAGCATTCAGACCTCGTTCGAGTAAATATGAAGCAGAACAGATTCGATATACCGGTATGCTATGCTCGTTTGCCCTCTCACGCCACGCATTGTTGATCAATCTCTCCTTCCGCGCCTCGAGCTCGAGGGCAAAATGCGTGGTCGTCGACGTCTCGCTCACGATCCCGCTGGGGAGCTGGAAGAGACTGGTCGGCCCGTGGAAAGATATCCGGCCATCGTCCTCGACCTTCAGGCCTTCGAAATCCCTCGGCAGGTCGAGCTGGCCATCCCCCTCGTCCTGCTCGGACTTGACAGCTGGACTGCCACGAATATCTCGTGACGCGCCGTGGGAAGCGCCCTGCAGCTTCTCCGCATCTCGAGCCTGCTGCTGGCTCTGCAGCTTGGCCAAGGCATCTTCCAGCTGCGCGACGCGGGCTTCGAGCGTCTTGGTATAGGACAAGGTCGGCGCCCTTAAAAAGGCAGATGATGAGCACTGATTCGCCGGGCAGGAATTAGGATTTAAGCATAATTATACTCACAGGCTATACACGCAGACCTCCCCGCGAGCAGCGCACCGCGAGCACGACGGACTGGCTCCGTTGCATTTCACCTGGACGGATGTCAGCCATGACAGTTCGGAACCGCGCCGAGGGAGAGGGACCACCTTTCGCTTCCGACAGGCCTCGCAGGAGAAGGCGCTCTTCCTCGGGAGACTCGTCCTGACCGGCGCGTCCGCCATTGATAAGAAGCAATTGCGAGGCCGGAACGGGCTCGCAGGCGATCGAGCAGAGGATGATGCCCCTGAGGCTCGCCATCTGGGATTATTACTGGGATTATTATCAGCAACCCACGAGGGAAAAAAGGTCGTGGGGCGGACTAATTCGCGGGGAACAGCGTTGCTCAGCGGCGACGGCGGGGGCGTTCTCCAGCGAACCGCCGTCTGGCCACCTGTTGTTCGGATCCGCTGGGAGAGGAGAGTCGCGACGACGGCCCACTTGGCGGGCCACCCGACGCTCCGGACTTGGGATGTTAAAATGGTTTGGGCCTCGACCGTTTGCCTGAAGAATGAGAAGAGCGCCCTAGGAGGCTAGCGGATCCACGCCGCGAGTTGGGGCCAAAAAGTCGTCAACGGCCACGCTGGAGTCGGGCATGTCAGGCACGAGGACGCGTCCTCCTGCGCTCGGGATGCCGTCCTGGCTGGGCAGCGCATCCAGGCAAGACTCCGTGAATTCGTGGCGAAGCATCCCCTGTCGTCAGCTGCTAGCAGTCATAACTCACAAGGCGGGTAAACTCCGGAATGACTTCGGACGACGATCCTGACGGAGTCACCGTGTGGACTGTGGAGCCGCGGGCGGTGGCTGATGCTGACGGTGTGAAGATCCCGTTATCTGATCAGCACAGACGGCCCGTGGGCTGGGGAGGACGCATGTCTAACTATCCAAAATACTGATAATCCAGGAGATCCATCCATTGAGGTAGTATACAGGACATATGATGCATCATCATCACACAGGTCTCAACGTCTACGGTATAGCGTCAGAACGGGAGCCAGGGGGACAGGACAGGCTAGAGGCGGCATATGCATACTGCTAGTTTGGTGCCCGAAAGCGGTCGCTGGTTATTTGATATCACAGGAACCCCTTCTCCAGCTGCAGCAGCAGGTTATGCACCTCGTCGATCTTCACCTTGACGGCTCGCGGGTTCTGCAGGACATCCGCTCCCAGACATGCCTCCACAACCCTCTGCAGCTTCTGTCCACCCTCATCGACCTTGCTCTGCATCTGCCCAGTGATGTCCAGCTCCACGGTCCCGTCTGCAAGATTCCTCGAGCCAAGAACAAAGATGAGGTTGTACTTCATCTGCTTGGCCCGCTGGATCTTCTTCCCAAGGGACTGGCTGCTGGTGTCGACATCGATCAGGAACGTAGGGTCAACCGAGGAGAGTGGAGTTGGTACGTCAGCCTCATCCCGGTCCTGCAGGAGCGCGCGAAAGCCTGAGAACTTCGCCGCAGCCTCCTGCGCCAGACGAAGCACCGCCTCGTCCTGCTGGACGGTCAGGATGATACCCTGGCGGGGGGAGAGCCAGAACGGCCAGCGGCCCGCATAGTGCTCGATCAACAGGGCCAGGAATCGCTCCAGGGATCCAAAGATCGCCCGGTGGATCAGAACCGGCGTCGCCCTGCCCGGGGTCTCGGGGTTGTAGTCCTCCTCGCCCTCTGGGACCTGGTACTCCAGGCCGAACCGCTGGGGCAGGTTCATGTCGAGCTGGATTGTGGAGAGCTGGTGGTATTTCCCGTCAGAGTCCTGCAGCTGGATATCGATCTTCGGGCCGTAGAACGCGCCGTCTCCCTCGTTCACCTCCCACGGTCGGCCGGTGTTGTCCAGCGCTTCCCGCAGCTGCGCTTCGGCGCTCTCCCACATCTCCAGGCTCCCGATGAAGTCCTTCTCCGGCCGCGTAGACAGCACCAGCCTGTACTGCCCCAGATTGAAGGTCTTCATCACCATGTCGACAAACCCCAGCGCCAGCGCGATCTCCCTCTTGATCTGCTGCGGCCGGCAGAAGATATGGCCGTCGTCCTGGTGGAAACGACGCACGCGGGTGAGCCCGCTCAGCGACCCGGAGATCTCGTTGCGGTGCAGGGGACTGAAGTCCGCATAGCGCAGCGGCAGCTCTCGGTATGAGTGGTTCTGCGACTTGAACAGGAGGCAATGGCCCGGGCAATTCATCGGTTTCAACCCGTAGGACTCGTCTTCGCCCACCTGTCCCTGCGTCTCGCCGGTCGCGCCGCGCCCGCGCACCTCGTACATGTCATCCTTGTAGTTTTGCCAGTGGCCCGAGACCTCCCAAAGAGACCGCTTGTAGATGTTCGGGGTCAGGACCTCTCGGAAGCCGTACTGTCGGTACTGCGCGCGGAGGAAGGCGATGAGCTTGTTGACGACGTGCGTGCCGTTGGGGAGGAAGAGCGGCGATCCGGGGCTGTACGGCGACGTGATGAAGAGCTCCTGGACCGTCCCCAGGACTCGATGGTCCGCTGCTGGTATGTGAGGTTGGACGACGGAGGCATCGCCGCTGGCACTCCTGGCTGGGACTGCACTCAACCTGCCAGCCCGCGGTGCGGAGCACGACGAGCAGCCCCGGACAGCAGACAGCCGCTGGAAGGCTGCTCGATGCCACCGGACATCGTGGTAGATGGCAGGATGCGCTCGAGAAAAGGGCTGCTGCCGCAGGCAGAGCGTGTTGAATCGCATGGCGGGATGAGGTGATCGGAAGAGCTTTTGCCAGTCTGCTGCTGGTCTTCGGTCCCGCCGGCGGAGACGCGACCGACCACGTCCGCCGCCGCTTGCCCGCCTCGATAGCTGCTCCGTCCTCCATAGAACATCCAAAACAGTGATGTTTCTTTCGTGATATTCTTCCAGTTTCTGATGACATGCCCCTGGACTTGTCTGGAACCTACTTGCAAATAGACACATTCTGCTGATCTATCCTCGGGATGGGATTCCCCACCTTGTCATTCTAAGTGCCTAATCTACATACAGCGGGAAAACATAAACATCACAACTATTCAGCCCACTTTTCTGCCATTCTTGCGGGTTGTCTATCAGTCTTTTTAACGACATTACATCTACAACCTTTTCAAGTCTACAAACCTTCCACCATGTCTACGGGCTCCACCCGACTCCAGGAGAACTCCGTCCTGGGAGAATCATGGGTGGTGACGACCGCGAAGAGCTCATCGCAAGAGGAGGACACCGTCAGCCCTGACAATCAAGAGAGACGAGATCCATCAAGTCCTACATCGCAGAAGTTTGACGATCTATCCGCATCTATAACAAGCGCAGTTTCTTCTTCTTCCGTAATATCAGGCCCGGAGCTCATCATGCCGTCGATATGTGACGAGCCCATTTCAGAAGCATCCTGGATTGCGCCGAAGATGCGGTCCTCTCGACGCCGCTCGTCGCGTTCGTCTCAATCTCAATCTCAGAGCAAACGCAAGTCCGTCAGTTTCTCAGACATCCTGCAGGTGCAGGAGCAGGATCAGGGGCAGGATGATCAAAAGAGGAAGACTGAAACTGAAACCGAAAAGCCCTCTGAAGCCGCGGCCGCTGGTCCTCCTCCATCTTCTCCTCCAACGGCTGCTGCCAGAGCACAAGGGATGAAAGGGCAACTTCTCAAATACCTCTCGACGACGACAATCTTTCAAAACCCAGAGACAGAAAAGCTCCTCCGGACGGCGGTGTCATTCTTCCTGCTCCTCCCCATCCTCCACATCCTCGTCCTCCCGGAACTATTCTACCAATATCCGAGTCTCTGCAGCATGTTACCGTCTGCAGCAGCACTCTACCCCACGAGCTGCTCCACCCTACGCAAGCTCAACTTCATCAATCCCCATGCCACGCGCATCATACCCTCAAGATACGAATCCATCCTCACATCGCACAGACAACTCGAAACCCTCCTGAACAGTACCATGCAAGACCTCGCCCCCTTAACCAGCACCAATCCCTTCAAACATAGTGAGTCCGCCCTCCGCGACCTCCATGCGCAGCTAAAGACCACGTACCCCGAGGCCAAGCACGAGCTGGACCTCGAGTTTGAAGGCGCCTGGGCCGCCGCGCGCACCGCCTCGCGGGACTTTGACGCCCTGAAAGCAGAGCTCAGCTCGAGCGTCGATAGTCTAGCTGCGCAGGGGGCGCGGATCATGAACGCAAAGCAGAGCGGGAAAAGGGAAGATAAAGACAAAACAACCCCTAATGATGGGGAGAATAAGAGCCATCTCTCCCGTATCCTCTCCCGTCGTGACCCAGCAGGTATGGACAAAAGCAAGAGCACCCCGTTCCAGATAACTATAACCCGCCACGCCGAACTCCTCGACAAAGCGACCACACAGCTCCGATCCAAAGCGGACTCGCTCCTCCGGCGCATTGCGACGCTCGACGACCACCTCGAGTCGATCGAGGAGATCGTCTCCCGGGAGGCGCAGCGTGCTACCACCACTACCACCCCAGGATCAAGTTCAGGATCAGGATCGGGATCAGGATCGGGATCAGGATCCGACTCCTCGGTATCCCGACTTTTCTCCTCGCTTCCCGGACCGCTGCGTCAGCTGTTACCTGGTCCTGATGGGTCTTCGTCTTCGTCTTCTTCGAAGGAGAAGGAGCACGGTTCCCTGGCCTCGAGCTTGCGGCAAGCAGGGTCGCATCACCGCGCCGTCGGGGACGTGGTCAGGAAGTTGGAGGGGGAGCTGCAGGCGGTGCAGGTGCAGGTGGTGCAGGGGAGGCGGTAGCGATAGGATAGGATAAGGATAGATCATATGTGATGATGATATGATATTCATGATACCTATTCATGACGTTTCGGGTGCTTTTGTTTCAATTTTTTTCCTCATTTTTTTTCTGAAGAATGACGTTTATATACAAGTTCGGTCTGGTCTGGCCTTGCCTGGTCTTACTTACAGCGACAACGGCATTTCATCTATGCTTGTTTTTGCGTTTTTGTTTATGTCTATCTTTAATGAATGAATGGATGGATTACGCATGTATGTATGTATGTGAAGTACCTATGTATGGTACGTATGAATCATGAACGAAATCCAAGATCCAAGTGAGACTTCTTGAGGCTTTTTGTTTTTGGGGGGGAGGGGGGGAATGTAGAAGGAGACACGGGGGGAACATGACAATACAATGTAATGAAAGTGATGCAAGTAATGCAAGGCAAAAAAATAATGCAGGTAACCAAAAACAAATAAAAAAACAAAAAACCATTTGCTTTCGCCACAGAAAGATTACCAAGTTAATATGTTTGATATCTATGTAGACAATTTTTTTTTCATTTTTCTTTTGTCATTTTAAAAAAATCCCAACGGGTTTTTTTATACATAGCCCCCAAAGATAAAAAAAAAAGTTATTACTATGTAACAACAGGCCCTAGAGACTAGGCCTAAAAGGTTGTTTGGTTTATCTTGAAGACAGAAAAACGTGGTCGACTCACATAGCAACCTGGCGTATAGGCATTGCTAGTAACACAGGCTTGTTCTTACTATTATATTGCTCACCCCCTTGTTTTCTGTTCTCAAGATAAACCAACGACCCCCTTTGGTCTAGTCATCTAGGCCTGTTGTTACATAAAGTCCCATGTACACAGTACAATACACACACAAACCTTGTCCATTTTCCATTTTCCATGTGATGTCCATGTCCATGTTCATAGTCAAGTTTGTTCTTTTTTTGATTTCCAAACCCCAATATCGTCCCAGTATCAATATCATGCACAGAAGTCCAAGTTTGAATCAAGTTTCAAGTTATGTGCCAGCCAGCCAGCAAGTAGTAGCAGTCAAAAAGGCTTTTTTTCATATGTATGTATGTTCTGTGTCGTATCGTGTACACCGTACCGTGCCTTGTCTTGATACCTTATCTACCATTATTCAATCCGTGCGTTCTAGACCGACGTCTAGTTCGACTGCTCCATAGTCGATCGACCACCCGTCAATCGGAATACGTATCAGGTAGTAGGTAAATCCAACCTTATCGTTCCCCCTTTCCGAATGCAGATAGATTGGACCAGACTAGGCCGGATTAGACATGCGCGATCGCCGCAGCCACGAAGACGCACAGCGCCAGCAGCGGCCCAAGCCCGAACGACGCGCGGACGGTGGAGCCCGCACCGCCCGAGAGCGACTCTGGCGCGATCGAGGCCGAGGCCGAGGTGGAGGTAGAGGACACCGCCGAGCTGGATGCGGATGCGGACTCCGATGCACCACCAGCGCTGGAGCCAGTAGTGCCGGTTGAGGATGGGCTCGAGCTGGAGGCAGAGCCCGATGACGGCGACGAAGACGAAGAAGAGGCGGTCGAGCTGGGCGCGCTCGTGCCGGTGCCGGTGGCAGTGCTGGAGCCGGTGCCAGTAGTAGTGCCAGTGTTGGCCGTAGCGGTGCTGGAGCTGGAGCTGTCCCCGATCGTCGAGCGGACCGTGGTAGTGGTGGTGGTGGTGGTGGTGCCGCTCATGGTGCTCTGCGTCGTGGTGCCGTTGATAGCTTTGATGCTCTGCCACGACCCGGACGTGTCCGTGTACTGGTACTCGGACGCGGGCGTGTAGTTGGTGATATCGACTGACTGGACGTACATGGTGAAGGGGGCCTGGGAGTAGTCGGTCACACCGCCGGCCCACTCGATGGTGCCCTGGGGGTTGGACGGGTCGCCGCCGGCCCAGATGCCCAGGCGCAGGCGGGCGGGCGTCTGCGGGAAGCGGGAGCCGCCCTGGGCGTCGGCGTAGTTGAGGGTGCGGACGACGTTGCCATCGATGAGCCAGTTGATGGCGCTGGAGGTCCAGTCGACGGAGTAGGTGTGGAAGGTGGTCTGCGGGGAGTTGACGTTGACGAAGGTGGCGCGGTCGTAGGACGACGTGTCCCCTTTGCCGAAGTAGTTGGTTTGGACTTGGGTCGTGTCGCCGCCGAGGGCCTCCTGCGCGGAGTTAGCTGTTGTCTACTCTGGTTGTGTATGTCGATCATATAATCCCATTGTTCATATGCTTTATATAAGATACATACCCAGTCGATCTCGTCCAGGTCGTCCGACTCGAGGACAATGCTGCTGACAATGCCCGTCCCCGGAGCAACCTTCATCGTAACATCAACCCTGCCAAACAAGAAATAAAAGGCCGTCTCGATTGTGGGCGCATCACCCTGCTTCTGGATGGTGAACTCTGCGCCGCTGTCTCCCGTGTTGACGGTCCCTGCGACGGTGTTCCATCCTTGGAAGGGCGACGAGGCGCCTCTGAAGTCTATGTGGTAGGTTGAAGCGTCCAACCCCGGATCGGGAGAACATGAGGCTGTGAGGTTTTATGGATTAGCCTGGGGAAAGCATTTAAATTCGAGGGGCAATGGACATACTGGATTTGGTGGGATCGCAGGATGTGTACGTCTGAGCAGAAGCGAACGGCAGCGACGCTGCGAGAGCGGCCGCAGCGAACTTGGTAAAGGATGGCATGGTGTCTCAGCGGACTGACTCTAGAGATTAAGATACCGCTACTCGGATGGGACTGTCTCGAGCAACTCCAGAGGAGTGTCGATTTCTATACCGGCGACCAGACACCCAGTGAATTAGGTAGCGACCAAGTGACAACGAGAGAATCTGCGTGACCCTAGGGGAAAGGGACACAAAGGCGAGAAGGCAAAAATAGGTCGCAGACACAAAGGAACGGCAGACAAGGTCGCACTGCAGCAGCCCGTCCACCGTGATCCTGGGACTATCGCATGTTCCAGAGACCCAGCCAACCGCGAAGCGGCCTGGATCTCCTGGTGGCCCGTCCGGTCGATATTCAGGCGTGCCGGACACGATCTCAATCGATGCTCCGGGGGCGCCCAGACCAGATGAGGATGGCGATCCGTGGGTTTGCGTCAGAGCTGAGGCGGCCGTGAAGCATCACCGTCGCAACGCTCCATCGCGAGTGGAGCGGCCGAGTGATAAGCCCCCGGTAAGGGCTGCGCGGTGTCTCAGCGCCATCGCCGTGCCCCAAACAGCTTGTTGTCCCTGGAGCTTGCGTCGTCTCACATCCAGGGGCTCGACCAGTCGCTGCTACGTATGTAACCAGCGGGGATCCAGAGCTGAAGTTAGACAGGAAAAGACATCTCCGCAGCTGAATAGGAGGAAGAAACCAAGGAACTATTGGATGCAAGATTCCATTCCTGTCAGCACAGACACGGTACAGCCTCGCCGATGCTCCAAAGAAAAAAAAAAAGAACCATTTGATATCCTTAAGATCGAGTCGCCAATAATCTGCGGGGGCGATCGGCCCACTTTATCACCATCTCCACCGAACAGGCGATCTGCCGCAGCAGCCACCCGTGGAACTGCCAAGAGTTCCGTCCCCGGCGGAGGGGGAAAAAGAAATCACTGTCCCCGGGGAGGTTCGAACTCCCGACCTTGGGATGTCATGGGAGTTATGCTCCCATGTCATACTTGCGTATGAGACCCACGTGATAACCAACTACACCACAGAGACCCGTGATTGGTGTTATGATGCGTTCTGCAGCCACCCTTTGACGAATCCTCCACTGGAAGAATCCGAGCAGCGGAAGAATCCGAGCAGCTGAGGCAATGGTCGTCTGCACATGCAATGCGAGAGCAACAACTCTTCACTGACTAAATGCGTATTCCTTCAGAATGGTTCGCATCACTCCCGGAGTCTGATGCTAGAACAGGCAGCGATATTCCCTGAGACTCCAATGCAATTAGGCATACATGTGCGTATGCATGCACTGTGTTCAAATAAACATACAGCTTCAGTGATCTGACAGTGAGTGACGCTGCGGGCTCCATGACTTCTATAGCGCTGCTGTCAATTCCAAATAAAAAAATGCCTGCTGTGAAAATTGAACACTGTATTGCCAGGGACAGCGAGACGATGTTATCCGCACCTTGCGGGCTACTGTCGATGCACTGCAGCGTTAAAAACTTATCTGCGCTGGGGCGCCTGAGCGCGCGGGCACTACAGATGTTATACAGTAACCCCCCGCTAGTACGGATACTTCTTGGCAGCCTTGATATTCCGTTATACAGGATTTTCCGCTATATAGAATCGCCCTGAAAATAGCCTCATATATCCTTCTGTACAGCATTGTTGACCCTCCTGGCCAATAGGATTTGCTCAAATTGATCAAATTCACAAAGGATAGGCTGATACCCCTCATCTTGCTGTTCCTCATAGAGCCGAAGCTTCCAAAATAGGGCAGACTCATCACAATTGAAGATATCCTTTGGACTGTAGTTTGCAAGGGCTTGACAGATTAGTATCATTGCCTGAGAAGCATTCTCTTGGACATTTCCAGCTTCTCCATGGAGTTTGTGAAGTTTGATTGTATGTTGAGACTGGAACTTGTATAGCCATTCATTACTGAATAACGGCATCTCCTTCTTGCGATAAAGAGACATTCTTGACCAATAAAACTGTGCCTTTGCCCAAATAATATCTGCAGAATTTGGGATATCTTTCTCTGCCTGTGAAATCCACTTGTATAGCACTGCCTCAAGTTTCAGCCAATGTTCATGGTGAATTTGTTTGAGGGAGGTAGGGCCGTTTGAAGAAGGAATCAAGGAAGATGTATTGTGGAGAGATGATTTCCTGTACAGAAGATATAGAAATGTCAGCAAGACCCTGGATGCAAGGGTTACGTGGACGCAAGGAATAAAGATAATCCGATCCGGTCAAATCACCTGGTTGTTACAAGGGCATCTCTAGATCCTAGTCGGAAGAAGGAATTACTTATTTCCGGACAGTCATGTGACTGGATCAGTGCGATCAATTCTTGGCATACTGATCCAACTGATCCGGGGATCAGAGGATCAGTTCAAAGTCCTACTGATCCAAATGATCCAAGACTATGAGCTATTCCACAAG
>Ga0207767_1000775_pt1 | contig 12161 bp, 13 predicted proteins | sample HigsolmetaGSP17D_FD_184845 | JGI IMG/M metagenome (GOLD analysis project Ga0207767, IMG submission 184845) | High solid enriched microbial communities from the Joint BioEnergy Institute, USA - SP1-7-D (SPAdes) | ecosystem: Engineered > Bioreactor > SSF (Solid state fermentation) > Aerobic >... | reverse complement strand
TCGAGGCTACAGCAGCGCGGTGGGAGTGAAGGAGAGAGGCGAAGCTCCCGTTCAGTGAGCATGTCGCCGCAGCTTGGGACACGCACGCTAGGCCCGGCCCAGCGCCAGAGTCGCAGCCCTCAGCCCTATGCCTTCGCCTCGCACGTTTTCCACAACACAGCCTTGATAACAATCATCAGTAGTATTATGTAAAGAATAAATAATGTAGAATGATGCTATCCCAGCGTCCAGTAAAAACCACAGAGGCACTGCGTCCGCTCAGCTTTGCAAACTCCCTGCATCCATACTCGTCCACTTCGCGGAACACATGACGCCAAGACAAGACCGGCCTTTTGAATATCTTCAACGCTCGACTCCAACCGTCAGCATCCGCGTCGCCAGCCAATTGCTCGCCCTGGTGTTTTCTTTCCTCTTTCTAACTGCTCCTCTGGTCCTTTATTCCTCCTCGTATCCAAGATGCCCGCTGGAATGTACGTTTGAGGTCCTGGCTAGCTCCGGTCAATCTATTCCCCGCTCTGTTCCGCCTCAACCTTCGAAAAGTACATCGACTAACACTGCGCTCTTACCCCTCACAGCTTCAACTCCTCATACTACGGCAAGGACTACCGTGCCGGTGCCGCCCTCCTCCGTGCCCGCCGGCCCTACCTGTTCAAAAATGCCGTGACCGGGATCAGTCTGTTCGCATTCTGCATCGGCGTCTGTACGTCCCGACCTGCACTCTTTCCAGCGCTGTTGCGAAGCGTGTCGATTCTACTCGCTGGGGGGTAACATGTACTAATCATCCTCATCATTATTTTTGCAGACGCATTCACCATCCGCGCCGTCGGCCAGGACGACTTCTCCGACGTCAAGGTTCCCGATGCACCGGTGGTAAAGCAGGAGCAGAAGTAGAGGATCGATTACATGAAATAGATACGATACTCAGTCAGGACGATGGAGCATCCGCATCGCATTGATATCAATCTCGGAGAATCGCATGGTGCATTCGGGGTACGGAGTCTATACGTGTTACGGGTGGTTATTTGGTATATTCCCCGGTTAGGAAGTTCTATCGCATGAATACGAGGGAGTGATCGGGAAAGTTGGGTGCCGTCTCTTTTCGACCATGACGCCGTGGCTCTGGTACGAAATCAAAGAGTGATAATTCATCGAGGGAAACAAAATTACCATGACGCTAAAATCAAGTGGAACCTGAATAGCCATGCGGGAACAAGTCGAAAGAAGGGGCGGCTACAATATTTTATTATGAAATCACACATGAGAATGGAGAAGGAGAAAGAGACAGACACCCAGCTCATCCACCCTCCCTCCTCCCCCTTTTTTTGTATAGTTAGAAATACCATCACCCAGATATCCTGTACAATTTATAGCCCATTCTCCTCTCATCATTGTCCGTGTTGCGCGCACTTTTGAGCCCATGCGTAGTTTGGATATTCCAATTTACCGCCGGCTCAAAGAGCCGGGGCCAGATCTGGTGTTTTGCAGCGTCTCCCCCTCAAGGCGGGGTCTATGTACAGTACGGATATACAACCTGCTTCATCCATCTGTGCTTGCGTCTCCTACGATTTGCAATTGTTGCAGGGGTGCATGAACGGCATGTGTTCCCCGGCAACTGCTTGGCCTGGTTTCTACATCCCCTTTATCTTCCTATTCCTACCAGGTACCATTCGACCTGCCGTCCATCTAGAATCCAGTAAGTCCATCTTTATGTAAGATATCTAAGTAGGTATGTGGTAATAGCCATTACGGTTGTTGGAACCCTACATACCCTACATAATGCATGTCCTGCACCGGCATCTTACCACGCCATTGACACCTTTTATTTATATAGTCAAGATCGTCGAACCCAAGATCCCTAACCGAAACGATGTCTGAGAAACAGGCGATTCTGCCTCCTTCCATTCCCAGCCAGCTGGCCTCTTATTCCTTCATTGATCCAGAAAATCTGGGTGCAACGACTCGATCATTCATCCGCACTCTGTGCGACCTATTGGTTGAAAACCAGCAGAATGACCAATTTCGTTCTAAACCAGCCTGTCGCATTTACTAGATTATCTCACAAGAAATACATGCAAGAAATGCATGAGACGAGAGTGACACGCTATATCGATTGGGGGCTCCTAAGTCAAACCTGGTTCCATTTTGCCCAAAGAAGGAAGAATTTTTGGATCCTTGCCAGCCATCCGTCTGTGACAACCATCCGTCGAGAGAACGGTTTTATCTGGCATGTGATGGGCGTGAAAATCCATCAGAATCAGGTGAGTTTTTTTTTCTTTTCATTTAATTCTTCAAAGATGGTTAAAAGCGTTTCGTTTAAAACTTAGAAATATTTACTCAAGGTTTCATCTACGATCCTCGTTATGTGCCTTCCGGCCAGTCAGGGTCTCATGGGAAGAGAAGACTGAGGATACTTCCTTCTATTAGAATGGTCTTTGAGTTGATTAAAAATCTGGCAAGCAAGAGATACAAATTTTCTGCCATTTTTATAGGCGGTGGGGGGAATTCAGAGTCTTCCGACACCCCGTGACTTGAAAGATGTGGAAATGACCTGTGCCTGGCTGAAAGCAGAGATTTTTCACACGCTGTCGCTAGAAAGTGAAGAAGACAGGAAATATTTAGATATAAAATGGGAGGAAATTAGAAGATAGCTAAAGGAAAAAAAAATCCTTTTATGTACATAGTTTTCCTGCCCTTAGTATTTTGCCCCCTTAAACTCCAGAAACTGATGTCACTGAAATCAAAGCAAGGAAGAGCGACGGACATCATGCGGCTCACCGAACTAGCCTGGGTCTCTGCAATGCGTCTCCCAGTTTGTACCTGCTCGCGCGGAAATAGGAGTGCATCTTGCCCATGATGATAGGGTTTGGTGGACAATATAGAGAAGGGTCCGATATCGACTGCTGGTCATTTCTATTAACCATGGTACGCCGTATGCAGTAATCACTGTTCGCTCTGGAATGCCTCGTTGATGGCGGAATTTCAATCCCTGCCATGTCTGACTCGGTCTGGACGCCTGCATCGACATAGCTCACTTTTCTGAGCTCAGGCGCTGCGACGACAGGAGGGGACACGTTATCATTAATATTATTATTAGAATTCGCATCTACAAGGCCCTCCCGCTCCGTCTTCCTTTCGAGCCAGCTCAAGAAACTTGATCCGTCGACGGAGATGCTCTGCGGGCGTCCTGACCGTATCGTTTTTCGTCTCTGCAGGACTCTTCTCGGTGGAGAATCCGAGGCAGAAATGACAGTGGGCTTCATGTCCCGATCTGAGGGCAGGCTGCTCATGGAGACGGTATGTGAGTGCCTCGAGGCTAGTTGAGTGGCAGTTGTACTCCGTCTGCTGGGCAATCTATCCCTCAGTTCCGCATTCATTTCCATATTTGTGACTTTGCCGTTCTTGTCAGATGCGAAGTATTCGTCCCCGTGGCCGAACACGATCTGGAGAGTCTCGAAGTCGCGAGTCGAGCCGTCAGGTGGAAAGAGCCATTGCTTTAACTCCGGTGGTAGACCGTAACTATCTGCTGCTGGTTTAGGACAGATCCTCGTGTAATGTCGCAGTGTGTATGTGCATACAGACAGATAGGATGAATGGTGAAAGACATACCCTGTCTATATTCTCCATTCTGATTCTTCCAACATACATAATACCGTTCGAACGCGCCAAAGGCGACGATGACCACCTCCTTCAGACATTCCGGATCGTTGGGGTCACTGGGTATATCTCTGAGCCGGTTCCAAAGCCTCGTAGAAGGAGCCATCGACATATCGGAACTTTAAAGTCATGGTTAGTATCAGGACACACTTCTGCAAATAACAAACAGGAAGCGTTTTCAGCCTACCTATTGGTACAGTCCCCCCGGCGCGGGCCGGAGGGAGCGCTCGAAGCATGAGCACGATGCGACTTAAGATTCTCTAGCATTCTTCAAAAAAAAAAATAAAGATCTTCATAAAATGGAGGCCAGCTCTCGTCCGATAGAATGGAATGATGCACAGTAATGATTCATGGCCGACATCGAGTGTCAGCGAGCATCACGCTATGATTTCGCATTGACACCGCAGAAAAAGGGAAACAGACGACCAGTAAGAGAAGTTACTTTTTAATATGTGGGTAACTAGACTAGCGCTGGGGTCTCAGACAGGGTCTTCGCTATGCTGCTTCATTCTGAAACTGTTAGGAGGAGCTCGGGTAAATGTTACAGTTTCACCATGCGCGATCACGAATCGATAATAGCGCATGATGAAGGTCAGTGCATTGCAAGAATGGTCAGCTAAACACTACCTACTAGGGTATGTTACCGAAATTACGGAGTGGATAGCTTTCCAAAAGAGAGATTCCATTTCTCCTCTTGGTTGTATGTGTTGTACGTTCGGCGGTTCGCTGACAAAAGAGGTCCATCGCTAGCTGGGGCCTGTAACTGCCATTATTGGTAAATAGGAGGGGGGAGGGGCACTGAGATCATCATAATCGTAGACCAGTCGAATAGATAGGAATTGATTTTTATTTGCTAGACGACTTCTCGTGCTACATAATTCAAACAGGAGAAGAATCGTTTGCAAATGACAGAGAACCTTTACACTTTCCAGGTTCGGGATTCTATACTTGAAGTTCCTATATAAGCTTGTACCTGATTCTGATGCTGCAGCAGAAGTCTATTCCTGGAAATTCATTCTGATGAAGGACTCCTCCTATCAGTCCCATTATATGAGCACTGTCAGACAAATCCACCGTAGACGCAACATTCAATTCCGAGTCTCTCTTGTTATCCATCCTCATCGATCCATTGGGTGGTTCGCTTTTGGCTCGTATCTGAGTCCGACGAAGAAGTCTCTTCTCTGTCCGTCCAGTTTTAGTCCATAATCGGCTCGGATAGAAGGGTCCCTCTTTCGCCTGTCTCATCTGATGACGACTCATCAAGTTGGTTTCCCTTTGACTCCCGACTCGTATACGATGATGGACCAAGTGCTCCTCCTTTATCCATCCCGTTTGTCTCGTTGGGTAAATGCGACTTCATCACGCATGTTGAAGCCTTCTTAGCCTCCACAGTCGGCGTCTCAACCGGCTTCTTCACTCTCTTCTCCTTCCTCGTCAGCTCCACCTCCAGCACCCTCGTCCCGTGCGGCACCTTGCCCTTCAGCCCGTCGTCGTCGCGATCGAAATACAGAGCCCACAGCCTGTCTTTCTCTTCGACCGCGACAAACCCTTCCCAGCCTTCAAGAGTGAGTCTGTGGTCCTGCCGCGTGCAGTCGAAGGGCCCCGTTATATTGGGCTGGGCCTGTGCTCGGACACCGTATTTGACCTCGTAGGTGTCTCGGTCGACGTAGATCCAGTTCAGGACGGGAGGATCCTCCATGATCGTTGAGACGAGGCCTTCGTAGTTTGTGTCTGGGTAGGGAAGGTAGTAGCCCGCAAAGGGGTGGCCGAATTGGTGCCGCTCGTTAGTGTTGTCTTCATCATTTTCTTCCCAAATTTCTGTTCCGGTGTCGATGTATAACTGGTGGTGGTTAGGCAGCCTTCATATCAAGAGTAGGTATGTACGTAGGACTTGTCTCGAAAAGAAAAAGAAAAGAACGTGTCCCTACCTTATTATCCTTCAGTACAACCTGCCTGCCGTTCAACTCCCGACTTCGACTGGAAGACTTGACGCAAGTGACGATGAGATTGCACCGGCGGGCGCGGTGCTCCTCTTTCCTCTCCTTGGACTGGCTCTGCCTGATGGCCTCCGAAGTGCCTAGGAGAGCCGGGCATGTGTTCATGGCTAGTAGCATCGACAGTACCATGCTTGCTGTCTCAAGGAAGACTCTACTACGTACTCCGTAGTAGGTAGAGCCATATCACAGACGATATAGGCACATGAGTCCCATTATTGCTCCATGGAGACAGGGATGCAATCTGGTTCTGAGAGAGGCGGCAAAACGAAGTGAACGATGCTCAAGATTCATGCTCAATTGTGTTAGAATCAATGAAGCCGCTATGTAACTAGGGTGGCTGAAGACTCGGCGTCAAAGGAGATCTGAAGGCCTCCTGTATTGTGTAGTACCTATCAGGATTGAGAAGTACTTTCTCCTGCATTGCATGTCAAGATGGGATCTTCTCCTGCAACAACATTAGCCTAGGTTTTAGACCTTTATTGGGGCCAAAACCATATATGTAACAGACTGCGTGTAGGAAAGATGCAACTATAAGCGCGACACTACGCCAAGCCTCGCATAATGTCGAGAACCGAAGCCAGTGCCCTCCCCCCAACCCCCATGTTGGCTACGGGATATCCCCAAGAGTATCGTAGGTCTCCGTGAGTCTGAGAGATGGAAAGACGGTGTTAGAATAATCTCAGCATGACAGCTTGGCAGCATCGGACAATAAGTATTCTGCGGCGTTGCGTTTGACGTTCGTTTCTGCAGACCCGTGCCCGTCTCGCGTCTGTCTCGTCTCAGCAAAGGCTGTGACTCGTTAGAGCCAACGTCCGGGGAACTCCACGCGCCTGGGGATCCTCCGTACTGCTACCTCTAACTATGGTCTTAACAAAGTTTTTATTGGCGTTGGATATCTATTAAGTTTGCTGGCGCTAGTCTCCAACCAGAACCCCGAGCTCATACTGGAGTGGACCTACTTCCGTACACAGGGGCTTCTTATTGTCAAGACTTTAAGTCGCCGACTAAACGAGGCCTGGACCCTGACAGCATAGATGGAATTTTATAGCCTATGCTCAATTTGAAACAGCTCGTCCGGAGAAGATGATATCGTACGATGTCATCACCACTGTTGCCGAATCCTGTCGAAACTACTCCGTGTCTACCATGCTTGGGATGTAGTGTTAACGTATCCAAAGATTAGGGAATGCATATATAGAGGCTGTTCCCTGTTCATATCCGAAGGGGCAGACAGAGAGAGCAAGTCAAACTCCAGCGCATACTCTTTTCTTCCCTGTCTCAATTCGATTCTCTTCGCAAAAGACTACTGAGCTGGTCTCAGTAACTGCGGAATTATCGTTCTATTCTTCTACAAATGCGCCTCTAATTAATCATTAATTATCAACCTAATCGAATCACCGACTTCCACCGTCGCTCAAGTTCCATCTTAATTTAATATCTAGAATCTACAATCATAATGGCGTCTGCAGTGTGAGTTCATTATATGTGCCCTGGTTTCCACATCCACACTTCCTACATATTTTCGAAGATCATCTCCAATTAACCTCTCAAAACCCCAAACAGGACCAAAGTCCCCGTCAACTCAACCGGTTCCTCGTCCGACTCGGACGACGGCCAGGCCCGGGGTGGTCGAAAGCCCAGCGCCGGTCCCCTCTCCACGCTCCCGAGCCCGCCTACTTCGGACAATCTGGCTCAGCCTGCTGGTTAGTACATGCCTACCTAGATAAACAACGGCAGAACAAGTGTTCTGATTATGGAGTTCACAAATACAGGCAGCCTTCTCAAAGGCGCAACCGACAAGGACGGCAACCTCAAAGACGCCGGCCTGATGATTGGCATCAAGCTCGACCTCGAAGCCGAGGTGCACCTCACCGCGAGGGTTAGGGGCGATATCGCGATTGGATTGTATTAGTCCCGTGTATCTTTTTTTTTCTTAACTAGCATCCATACCGAGGATCTACATAGCTTTGCCATCATCCATCCCATCTATTCACTACCTGCGTCCCTATAGAGATGGAAATCACCGAGGTGCCTGTTGCAAAAAAAAGGCGGGACTTGCAGACGAGAAAAAAAAGCTGTCACGTTTTTGAGCGCAGCTCATAGCATGTACAGTACAGGACTGAGGAGAGATCGGGGACTTGGTCGACGGGTGTTGAAAAGTTGGTCGGGAAAGGAAAGAAAATTAGGTATTCGTTCGAACTTGATGTAATAATGTATCAGGGATGCACAGCACTTAGAAATTGAGCTTTATCGTCGGAGCCCAACCTATCGTAGTCTTGAAGGCAGTTCGACCTCTCGTCCAGGTCTCGATCTGAAAATTAGGTATGCTATTGCAAGACGACGTTTGCGATGCTGCAAAAAGATGCATCGCATGGAGTGGCAGCTCGGCGATGAATAGCCAGTATTTCCGTCTTCGTCTCCATCGTCTATTAATAGACACTAGTAAGGCGAACTGGGGCAGTTACACGATGATGGGAGAAAGAGACACAGAGAGACAAAGTAAGCAACTTCCCCATATTACTCCAAATAACCCTGTGCTGTACTGTACTATGCTCGAACTGTATCTGAGGGACACAATGAAGAGAGATGGAAAAATAACAGAGGCCCTTGGTATTCTCCCAATAGTCCGACACCCACATATACATTTCGTACCATGCCATGCTCTGCCGGCCGCAATCGGCTGGCTGGTAGATTCATACGGCCAATTAATCGCCAAATCCAATGCACCCATCCGCATATCACACAAAGGACAAAATCCTGCGTCGAAACATGATGAAGAAAGGAGGAAAAGATCTACATGAGACTCATCGTCCAATCGTATATGCACCTCTGATAACGCCAATCGTGGTGCTTGGGCCCCAAAGCTGGCCACTGTTATCGCGCGACCATCCGGTTCGAGCTCGCACTTGTTGCAATGCCACCTGATTGGTGCATCGCATTGAGAGGCTTCTGTGACAATGGGGGAGATGGCTCGCGCTTTGAGGTCGAGTTGTACAGGCCCAGCCGCGCTGATGGAGGCGAGTAGCCAGCATTCCGAGAGCCCGGATCGGTCCGCATATCGTTTGTTTGCGGCAAAGGAGACCGATGATCTAAGGCGCCACCTGGGTGCGGATGCGGTTTTCGCATGTCCAAAGGTGATGAGCTTAGTGAACGAAATCCAGACTTCCTGTCGGTTGCATCGTAATCAGGATAGACGGACTGTCCGTTACTTCGCTGCTCCTGCTCCGTTCCATAGGGAGTGTTTGTTGCTGAGGAGTTCTCGGGGATGGTGGATGCGGACCCATTGGGAGCATTGATATTGACGACTCGCTTCTGAGCCGCCGGAGTTGCGAAGGAAGGGGCACGGGTGTGTTCGGACAGTCTCCCCTGCTGTCTCTGCTGTGATTGTTGCTGGTGGATGGGATGTTGCGGATTCGCCCATGGTGTCTGCTCAAGGAAGGCTTCTTCAGCGGCTGTGCGGGGCATGCTCGAATGCATCGCGGACATGGTACCCCGCGGTAGGCCCAAACCATGTGGATGAGAGGATTTTGTCTCCGTGGAGATCTATGATGCTTTGTTAGGGTTTGTATAGTCGGAATATCATGCCAATATAAGTAACTCACCCCCATCTTCTCCAAGTCCTCTTCAATTTCTGACTGACTAGCCCCCTGCAAGGTAGGCGCAGCCGGAAAGCCAACATACTTTGCAATTCCTGCCAGAATTGAAACCTCTTGGTTGTATGCAGTCTGCTGGGCGATCTGCTGTGACCGGCGAGTAGGAAAGGGGATATAGTGGTGCGGATTGAGCTCCTCAGTCTTAAAGCGGTCATGCTGAATAGCATAGAATTGCTTGCTCACGGCACTCGAATGCTTTTCACGCACATCCCGAACACGCTGGAAATATGTGCTGTGAGCCTGAGCTCGCTCTGCCAAGCTTTTATTCATGAGCGCTTTAAGCCGGTATTGGAAAAGGGTATGCTCGTATTTGATTTTGGCGTCACGGTATTGCCGCACACTTTCGAGTTGGCGGAGATACTCTGGGTGAGTAGGCGTCGGACCAGTAAGTTGCTCCAGCTCCTGGTTGAGCTTTGCGATTCTCTCATCATAGATTCTATTCTGTCTTAGTATAATGGAAAGTTTTTTTTCGGCAGGCGATGGACTTACTTGTCACGCAAGGCTGCGAACTCCCTTTCTAGCTCCGCCAAGGAATCCATAGCAGCCATCTTTTTGGCTGCTATAAAGAGTTAGTTGTCTATAACTGTACATGGAATGGGCACCACTTACACTCTTCTTCAAGCTTGGCGGCCGCTTCAGCGTCCTCTGCTTCTTCCGCAGCTTCTACGGGTTCGTCATCTTCCGGAAGCTGGTCGTCGGCGGCAGCGCCTTCAGTACCAGCTTCCACAGCACCACCCACTTCCATTTCTTCATCAGCTTCTTTAACCTTTTTCCCCTTCCTCTTACCCTTCTTGCCTTTCTTGCCCCTGGCAGGTGCTGGCGGCACGTCAAAGTCCTGAGCTTCTTCAGCAGCGGGCGTGCCATCACGGGACACCTCGTTATGCTTGGACACATCTTCTGTCGCCTCAGGGGACAATGGAGCCTCGTCAAGTGCTTCGTCGGCGACATCACTCTTGACAGAACCTCTGCGTTTCCGAAGAGGCTCATCTTCACCTGGCTCGGTGCCGGTATCATCACCGGACTCCCGGCGCTTTCGCTTCTTCCCGGTGGCCTCTGACACGGTGGAGTCCTCAAGCGCAGGTGTGCCCTCTGCCGCTGCAGCGACTCCGTTGTTCTTGGAGGACCGCCGGGTTTTACTTGGGGAATCTTCCGCCTCACGCTCTTCATCATCCTCGATGTCGTCGTACGTGGTCGACTGAGCTAGTTTGCTTGGGCTGGTCCCATAGCCGCTCGCACTTACGACTATGTCTCTTCTCAAGCGAATGTTGTGGGGGGAGTCCTCGATCCGCTCCGTCTCGGCTTCGGAGTCTACATCAGCAATCGCCCTTTCCGGCTTCAAGGGCTCATCGTCAGACGGCTCGTGTTCTGAGACATCATCGATTTCACTCAGGCTGCTGGATCTCCCGTCGTCCACAAGAGACTCGTCCACAAGAAGATTTTGGTCGCCATTGGCGACCGTAGAGTCCGCCCCGGCCGGTGGCCCGACGGGGGCTGGTTCTCCAGTCTCTGCAACCTCCATCTGAGCTTGCGCGTCGGGTGAGGGGCGAGGCTGTGAACGAGGAGGGAGGAGGGAACAGTGTCGAACTGCTCAGCGGAGGTCGTCGAGTGCGGTGGAGACGGGGTGCAGGAACACGAGGGGTTGAGGCGAGGCAAGATCACTTTCAAAGCCTGTCACGGTGACAACAGCGGTCAGATCTACTATCGCGCTGCAGATGATAAGGAGAACAGAGCTGGTTGAGGTGGAAGCAGCTAGGAGCCCCGGAAAGGCGGTGCGGAGAAGATTGATTAACCCACCCGGAAGGCAAGCGACGAGGACGCTTCTCCGAGAGTCAACAGCAGACAAATTTTGTGCCACGGGTCATCAACGACCCGGAGAGGCAGAAAAAGAGATGGAACTCACATACAGCCTGGGCCTGGATACACAGGCGATCAAGAGATGGACCGTGGAGCAATGCGCCAGCAGCGAAGCGGGTCGTAGCACGAGTGCTTCGCGACGGGCACGACGCTACAGACGATGAAGGAAATCACACAACAGCCGCCGCTGCCAGTGTGGATCTTGGGAGCCAGGACCGGACCGCCTTCGAGACCGTCGGAGACTCGTTGCTGCGAAGGGGGAGGACAGCTGGGGGGTGGCTGCGCGGTCGAGAACTGTGGGGGATCAGGAAGCGGGCAAGATCACGGTGCAGGGTCGGCGGTGGACGGGCAGCATGAAGAGGACGGCAGGGAGCTCTCGAGAACGGAGACGAAGGAATGGAGAGAGAGAGCTGGGGGGCCAGAGCAGATGACCGCGAGCAGAGATCGCAGGAGGACGAGGATGTCTGTGCAGTCTGGCGGGAGAGGAGGAGTTGCAGGTGACAGTGGTTCCTGGGCGGTGCGCAGACGCAGACCATCGCTGGGAGCAGCAGCAGCAGCACAGCGAACGCCCTGCGAGCCGTGACCGCCGACCCCATTTTCTGCCGGCGCGCTGGCCCGCTGCGGCGCTCACCGCCCTCGCTCCTCCCCGGCCTAGGCCGCTTTCGGCCGCCCCGTGACTCCCTCGTGACCCGCGCCGTCACGTGAGACGCGGCCTTTCGGCTCTCGTGCGTCCGCGGGCTAAACCGCGTTCGTCGCCGCGCTGATCGGCCTCTGACGTCGTTGGCCCGAGGCGCCTTGTTATCTCACGCGTCGGCGTTTGCCGGCGTTCGGCCATAACACTGCGCGTGTTATGTAGTCCGTGCAGCATGCAGAAAGGATGCCTCGTGTGGATATCTCTATACTTTTCACATGCGGCCATTTCTTACTCAGTGACGCTCTTTAATTGGTCTATGTATTATTTCTCTCTGCAGCTTGCCCCCCCCCCCCCCCCCCCCCCCCCCCC
>Ga0207767_1000764_pt1 | contig 12330 bp, 9 predicted proteins | sample HigsolmetaGSP17D_FD_184845 | JGI IMG/M metagenome (GOLD analysis project Ga0207767, IMG submission 184845) | High solid enriched microbial communities from the Joint BioEnergy Institute, USA - SP1-7-D (SPAdes) | ecosystem: Engineered > Bioreactor > SSF (Solid state fermentation) > Aerobic >... | reverse complement strand
AAACCCTAAACCCTAAACTAAATAATTATAGAACTGAGAGTAGTAACTAATTAGTATATAACCAATTGTGATCATCTTGATCACCTTGATCACCATGATCACTATAATCACCAAGACTCAGGAAAAAAACATGTATATAATAATGCTTTTTTCAGACAGAATCAGATTCTTGTGGTTGACTTATATAGCAACCTGTTATATAGATATTGCTAGTAACACAGGCTTATTCTTACTATTATATTGCTCACTCTTGTGATAGTGTAGCACACCTAGGCAGTAAAATAGATAGTGTTGAGCATTTTTTTATCTCTGGAATACTGCTGGTCCTACTCATCTATATATATTATATAAAGCTCTGCAGATTCTTTCCTCTCCCCTTATGCTTTTGATTCTGTATGACTAGCTACCATAATTCTAGCTGATAATACTATGACTGAGCGCTGTCACATAATCAAAAGCATCAATTTTACTTTGTTCTATTAATATTATCATTCTTTAGGAGCACAAAGAGCTAATAATAATAGTGTTGCTAACATCTCTGTTTTGCCTCCTCATCTTTTCCTTTAACAGAATAACAGAATAACTTTAATTTAACCTGAATAAACTTCAAAGACAGCCTCTAGACTTGATTACAGAACCTGAATTTGAACTGAATTAAACAAGAATAATGTGTGAGTTAACCACCACTGAAAAAGACCTATTTAGGCAGAGATAATATATCTCAATTCTTTGAGACTCTCAGAATCAAGATGGCAAATTCCCAGAAGAATAGGAGATAATATATAAGCAATTTAATAAACTTATTGAACAAGACTGAAAAGCTCTTTATAAGGCTATTTTACATACCTTCAACACAGTACTTGATGACCATAATGAACTGCAGAAGAAGGTCAATGAACTAGAACTTAAACTTAGCACTCTAAAGAATAATACAAATAAGAAGATTGCAGAAAAAGATGAACAAATTAGTTAGCTTATAGCAAAATACAAGAACTACAAGAAACAGATTATTCAGATAGTTATACAATAAAAAGCTGGCTCAGTCTATAGAACCCCTGCATCAGAAGCTTTTTATAAGTTTATCAAGCTGCCAGACCTACCCATCCTGACTGATGGAAAGGACCCAAAGTTTGATAACTAGCTTTTAAAAATAAAAAACAAACTGCTTGCAAATGAAAACCACTATCCAAATGAAGCTATACATATGGCATATGTTCAGAACTGTGTGGGAGGCACTATAGCTGACTATTTTATTCCTCAAATTTGCAGAGAGGTGATTAACTGCTTTAAGACTGCAAATAAGATGTTCTGCTATCTTAAAAGCATCTTTCAGGACCCAAATTGACTTAATAATGCAAAATTCCAGTTCTACCAGTTGAAGATGAACATCACTGACTCTTACTATAACTTCTTGACTAAGTTTCTGCATCTGGCAGGTGAGGCTCAGATCCCTGAATCTAAATACAAGAAAGAGCTGTTCCACTGATTGACCCAGAAGCTGCAGAAAATAATAGTGATTTATTGAATTGAGGACACAGTCTCCTTTAAAGCATACTTAACCTGCTGTTTGCAGATTGCTAGTAGCCTGCAGCAAATAATAGAGTGGAAACCAAAGAACCCTGACTATAATACTATCAAGAATTAGTCAACTTCTAAAGAGTGCAGAATGACTCCTGCTACCTTAAACCTTTAGAGTGCCACAAGAAAGACCACTGGTGACAAACACAAGAATAAGCTTATAAAGGAAGAACACTGCTTTCATTATAAAAGAAGAGAGTATAGAGCTGCTAACTATTTTATTAAGAAGTCAGCAGCAGCAGACCAGAAAGTGCTGAAGATAATTGAAGAATTTTCTAATATAATCACTAACCAGGAGAGAAAAGAGAAACTCTAGAAAAAGTCTTCTTTTTAAAGTATAAGTATTAAATTGACCTTTCTTCATTAGATTTAAGCTGACTATTAGGCAGGGAACACTTTACAGTATCTAATCAAGTTTCAAGAAATGGATTGAGCATTATGCTTAAAGCATTAATTGATTCTGAAGCAAATGAATCTATATTTATCAACATCTCAGTTGCTATCAATGCAGCCAAGTTTTTTTGAACAATAGTGGTTTCCCTCAACTCTGACTGTTGCATCTGTGGTTATGATGGCAAGACTGAAGAACAAATCACACATGCTATTATATTGCATCTAGCAGTGGATGGGCACTGCTAAGTCAATGTGCCCATGCTAATTACCAATTTAGGTCAGCATAACATGATACTAGAACAGAAGTGGTGTGAGAAGCATAATATATAGCTAGATATGCATAATAGATGCCTGGTTTAGCTAGACTAGTACTTAAAGATTGAGAGAACTCACCTAGCCTGTGAAAAAATTATACTTCAGGTGATTTTAAAACAACCAAAACCTAACCTCTGGCACCAGCAGGATGCAGACTGTTGGGATAGACTAATAGCAATAGAGAATAAGGCAACTCCTCAAAAAAGAACTTTAATACCAGAATCTAGATATTAACCCCTGTGCAGTTTCAACAGGGATAGGCAGTCAGATATAGTAAAAATAAACTATGCAATTTAAGGCAAAAGTTTAATTGTGGAGTAACACCAATTTCTACTATTTAAAGAGCCCCTGAAAGAGCTGCCTAGAATCAACATTGCTCTAATTGAAGCTGCAGGTTTTTACTGAAATGTTTAGCAGCATAAAAGTAAGATCTTTCTTACAAGTCTTTATGAGATTGATTAAATTATTCAAGAAAAAACAAACCCTGCAAGCAGTGACAATAATGAGGAGGATTTAATTGATTCAAATCTGCCAGCCCAATATAGACTATAAAGAAATATTGTTTCTAAGAAGGCTTTCAACAAGCTATCACCTCACTAACTGTATAATTATAAAATTAAACTAACTGATGAAAATACCCTGGGATATAGTCCCCTATACAAGCAGTCTGCAGAAGAATTGGAAGCCACCAAGAAGTACTTAATAGAGAATCTGGACAAGGGCTTTATAGTTTTTAGTGAAGCACTTTTTGCATCACCTATACTGTTTATCAGAAAGGCTAATAGAGGCCTACACCTCTGTGTGAATTACTGAAAGCTGAATAATATTATCAAGAAAAACTGATATCCCCTGCCATTAATTGATGAGACCTTGAAACACCTAAGCTGGGCAAGAATGTTTACCAAGCTGAATATTTAACAAGCTTTTTACAAGATATAGATGAACTCAGAGTCAGAAGATTTAACCATCTTTCAGATCTATTATGGTGTCTATAAGTATAAGATGATGCTCTTTGAACTTATTAATAGATTTATTATTTTCTAGTGCTATGTGAATAACCTCTTCCTTGATTACCTGAACCAGTTTATGACAGTGTTTATTGATGACATACTAGTCTATTCAGAGAATGAACTGGAGCACAAGAAGCACATTATTAAGGTCCTAAACAGACTAAGAAAAGCAGAATTGCAAGCAGATATCAGGAAGTGTGAATTCTATATTACACAAACCAAATATCTAGAGTTTATAGTAGGTGTGAACAGAATTGAGGTGGATCCTGCTAAGATAATAATAATCAAGAATTGAGAGCCTTCTTCAACAATTAAAAGAGTTCAATTCTTTCTAGGCTTTTGCAATTTCTATTAACAGTTTATTAGAAACTATAGTTGTATTGCCTATTTTCTCTATAATCTGATCTGAAAGAACTTGCTCTTCAACTTCAACTCTCAATGCCTACAGGTCTTTAAAGAGCTCAAGAAGAAGCTAATATTTGCTTTAGTCTTAATTTATTATAGTTCTCATTAATTTATAAGGGTAGAGACAGATGCCTCTGATAAAGTAATAACAGAAGTGCTCTTCCAGCAAGATGTTAATAAAGATTAATAATAGCACTCAGTAGTATACTTCTCAAAATCTATGACCCCAGCCAAATATAACTACACAATCTATGACAAGGAACTTTTGGCTATTATTCAAGCTCTGCAGAAATTGTAACAGTGTGGCGGACAAGTAGGCGGTGAGAGATACTGCTGGGACTACTTGGTGATATTAACCACCTTATAATGCTATAATTTCTCTCTTTTTCTTCTCCATGCTTTTGATTCTGTATGACAAGCTACTATAGTTTTAGCTAATAATACTATGACTGGGTGCTATCACATAATCAAAAGCATTAATTCTAAACTTCTTATTTTACCAAACCCTCTTGTTTACCCTAGTTATATATTATGTGTGATCTAGAGTGATAAGCAACCCTACACATGTTTGAGGGTAGACAAACCTTTTTTTCTTTTAATTTTTAAGACTCCAGAATCTTGCAGCCTAGATCAAGGACCTCCAGAACCCAGAACCCAGAAGAATAATAAGATAGCTTGAACTACTAACAAGTCTATGAGTTCTAACTTAATTAGTGCAGTTGAGAAATCTCTTAAACCAGAAGAATCTTAACACATTTCCATTCTCCCTTAAGAAATTAATGAGCCAGAAATAATTATCAAGACTGAATTCCTTGCCAAATGTCAAAATGATTCAGAAAAACTCTTTGAAGGCCTTCTTTGCATGTGGGAAGCTAATCAGAAGAACAAAGAGCATCAAATTAATTATGCAGAATGTTGCATTAAGAACCTCTGCCAGCAACTTAATGCCTAAGAAAGTCAGATTATTAAACTTATTACTAAATGAGACAAATATCAAGATGCCTTTGCAGAGATGGCTGTGAGAACTTATAGAGATTATAGAACTACCTCTGTTTCTGATTAACTTAGGTGCACTGTTAAGCTCCCAGACCCACTCATCCTAACTGACAGAAAGGAACCCAAGTTCAATAATTAAATAGCTCAGATAAAAGACAAATTGAATGCCAATACTAACTATTATTTCAGCAATCTGCTCCAAGTTGTATATATGCAGAGTTGTCTTGGTGGGTGCACTGCCAGATATGCAGCTCCTCAATTTCAAGAAAACTCAGTGAACCAGTATTAGACCACTGATGAAGTCTTTAAGCACCTGAAATCAATCTTCTTCAATCTGAACTGCTGTATAACAGCTAGACACCAACTGTGCTATCTCCAGATGAAATCACACCAGAAATATCATGACTTCCTAGCAGAATTCATGCATCTGGCAGGTGAATCCCAGCTGCACTTAAAAGACTATAAGAAGGAGCTTTTTAATAAGCTCACTGACAAACTTTAAAATCTGACCACCTGAAACTACTATATTTTTAGAATTTTTAATGAATTCTCTACTGCCTGTTCTCAGGCAGCATACACTCTGCAGATCAATGCTGAAAAGTTCAAGGCTCAGAACAAGTTCTACAAACCTGCTGGGACTGCTCCTGCTGCTAAACCCTGTGACAAGCATACTACTAGAACTGCTGCACCTGCAGCTTCCAAGGCTAGCAGACTAGATGATAAACAAAGAGCAAAACTGATGTAGAAAGAAAAGTGCTTCTACTACAAGAAGATTAGCTATATTACCTCATACTGCCCTCACAAGAAGGCCTTGGAGATTAAAACCCTAGAAGAGAAGAAGAAAGTATTAGATAAGAATCAGGATTCAGAAAAAGCTCTACCCTAGAGAAAGTCTCCTTTCTAGAGAAAAGCTATAAGGTTGACCTGTCTTTGCTGAATATAAGCAAGTTGCTTGGCAGCAATCACTTTGTTGTACTTAGTTATATATCAAGAAATGGACTAAGTGTGGAACTGAAGGCATTGGTTGACTCTAGAGCTAACAGATCTATATTTATTAATACTTCTTATGCAAGAGATGTGGCTAAATACTTCCAAACATTAGTGGTGCCCCTAAACTCTGATTGCTGCATCTGAGATTATAATGGCCAGACTGAAGAACAAATCACCCATACAATTATATTGCATCTGGCAGTTAATAGGCATTGGCAGGCTGATGTACCTATGCTTATAGCCAACCTTGAGCATCATAACATGATTCTAGGCCAGAAGTGATGTGAGGAGCAAGATGTTTGGTTAAATATACAGAATAAGTGCTTGATTTGGCCAGACCAGTGCCCAGAGCTCAATGAGCTTATAGCTGCAGAAGATAAGGCAAATACCTAGCAGCAAGTTCCAGATGCTGAATCTGCTAGGTATCAACTGCCCCAAACTGCTGCTATAAATAGGTATTTAGACCTAGCCAAGATAAACTAAGCCCTTCAAGGAATAGAACCTATTGTAAAACAGCACTATTTACAGCCTTTAAAGAAACCCTCAAAGAAACCTCTGGAGATTGACATTACCTTAATTGGGGCTGCAGGCTTCTACTACTCTACTCAGGCTTAAGAGAGTAAAACCTTCATTATCAGTCTCCATAAGATTGACTAGATCATTAAGAAAAAAACTCAACCTCTATTAACAGAAGAGAATGAAGAGGCTTATCTAGACAAACATTTTCTGGCATGCTACTATCTCTGGCAGAATGTATTCTCTAAAAAAGTTTTTAATTAGCTATCATCACACTGTTCCTATAATCACCACATTGAGCTCACTGAGAAGAACTCTCTAGGCTATAGCCTCTTATACAAGCAATCTGCTGAGAAACTGAAAGCTATCAAGAAATACTTGATGAAGAACCTAAGCAAGAGTTTTATAGTTTCTAGTAGGGCTTTCTTTGCTTCTCCAATTCTCTTTGTTCACAAGGCTAATGAAGGGTTGTGTCTCTGTGTGGACTATTAAAAGCTAAATGCTATCTCAAAAAAGAACTGCTACTTTTTGCCATTGATTGATGAGACTCTAGAACATTTAAGTTGAGCAAAGATCTTCACTAAACTTGACATCTGGCAGATATTTTATAAGATCTGGATAGATTCTGAGTCAGAAGACTTAACAACATTCTGGACTTACTATGGAGCCTACAAATATCAGGTAATGTTTTTTGAGCTCACCAACAGATTAGCCACTTTTTAGAGATATGTGAACAACCTCTTCTTGGATTATCTGAACCAGTTTATAACCATCTTTATCAATGATATACTAGTCTATTTCTAGAATGAACTAGAGCACCAGGAGCATGTTATCAGAGTGCTAAATTGACTCCAAGAGGCAGGGCTTCAAGCAGACATTAGAAAATGTGAATTTCATATTATCTAGACCAAGTATTTAGGCTTCATTGTTGGCACTAATAGAATAGAGATCAATCCAGAGAAGGTGGCAGTAATCCAGAACTGAAAGCCTCTAACCACAGTTAAGAGAGTGCAATTCTTTCTAGGCTTTTGCAATTTCTACTGGCAGTTTATTAAGAACTATAGCTGCATTGTGAGACTCCTGTTTAACCTTACAAAAAAGAACATGCCCTTTAACTTCAACTCCCAGTGTTTTCAGGCCTTTAAGTTGCTTAAGGAACAGCTAATATTTACTCTGGTACTGATCTATTATAACCTCTATCAACTAACCAAGCTGGAGACTGATGCTTTGAATGAGGTGGTTGCTGGAGTACTCTCTCAGTTGAATATAAATGGGGACAGACAATAGCACTTAGTGGCCTATTTCTCAAAAACTATAGCACTGGCAGAGTGCAACTATGCAATCTATAATAAGGAGCTTTTAGCCATCATACAGGCTTTAAAGAAATAGTAACTGAAGCTGGAAAGCTTGCAGCAGGAGGACCTCTTTAATATTCTAATTAATTACTAAGCTTTAGAATATTTATGACAACTAAGGTCCTGACCTTGCAGCAGGTGAAGTGGGCTGAGTATCTCACCCAGTTCTACTTCATGATTTAATACTACTCAGGGAAACAGAACTCATTAGCAGATACTCTATTCTAGTAGCCAGCAATAGTGGAAGCCCAGAATAGCCTAAAAAAGAAATACTAAACCTAGCAGCTTCTAAAGACAGAATAGCTTGACCCTCATATTATACAAGAGATGGAAAACCCTCATGCAGAGCTAGCACCAATTCAGGAGAAGTTACATCTAGCAGACTGCCTACTACAAGCTAACTGTACTCATGAATCTCTGATAAACCTTCAGATGGCAGCTGCTGAAGGAAAGGCTTCATGGTCCCTAGAAAAAAATCTGTTATTATATAGCCAGAATTAGCTGATGGTGCTGGATAAGGGAAACCTTCAAATACAGCTCCTGAATAAAGAAAGAAATAAGATGAGGAAACTGCTAGCAGAAAGATACTACTGGCCAGAAATAATCCAGAATATTGATTGATATGTTGCTAACTGCCACATGTGCTAGTGAATTCAGAACCTGTGTGATAAGCTTCTTAGACTGTTGCAGTTGCTGCCCATACCAGACCAGCTATGGAAACATATCTTAATGGACTTCTGAAGCTTTTCTAAGAACCAACATGGTTACAATACTGTCTTTGCAGTAGTAGACTGCTTAGAGAAAAGGCCAATATCTATTCCATACCACAAAACTATCACAGCCTGAAACATGGCAAGGCTTTTTATAATGTATATCTATCAGTAGACCAGACCCCCAGACATTATTGTATCAGACTGGGGACCCCAATTCATCTCAGACTTCTGGAATAAATTCTGTTAGATTCTAGGTGTGAAGCTGAGGCTCTCCACTGCAAATCATGCTCAAACAGATGGCCAAACAGAGATAATAAACCAGTATATAGCACAGCACCTTAGACCCTTTGTTAATTATTACCAGGATGACTAGTCAGATTGGCTACTAATAATGGATTTTGCAGCAGCAGTTCTGCTTTATGAGTCAACTGGGGTCCCACTATTCTTGATCAACTGAGGTGTGACACTGCAGATCTTCTTTAACTGGCAACAGCCCTGACTTCTAGACCAATCTGCCATGGAGTGTTTGAACCAGAATAATGCCTGAAAATGGATCCAGCACCTAAAAGCCACCTAGAACTATATCTGGAAGCTTATTGAGAAGGCTCAGAACTCCCAGCAGCAACAGGCAGATCAGCACCAGAGAGTTGTTGATTTTAAGGTAGAAGATATAATATAGGTGTTAGCCTATATCTAGAAGACAGACCATTCTAGCTGCAAGCTAGACTACCAGATGGCAGGCCCTTACTGCATTGTTGAACAGATTAATAATGCTTATAAGCTGGACTTACCAGCCTTAATCCATATGCATTCAGTGTTCTCACCAGATAAGCTTCAGAAGGCAGTTATTAATTTTCTTCCAAGCCAGATTGAGGATCCTCCCCCAGCTATAGAGGTTAATAAAGAATATGAATGGGAGGTAGAAAAAATTTTAGCAGTCTATCTGCATCAGAGAAAGCTGCAGTATAAGGTCAAGTAAGTAGACTATAACAATAACCCAACATGGTACCTGGCAGCAAATTTTATAGGCTCACTGCACTGCTTACAAAGCTTCCATAAGCACTACCTAGACCTGCCTGAACCCTCAAAGCAGCTAAAAGAGTGGTTAAGATGCTGGGAGGATGGTGAGGACCCAGAGAAGTATAAAGATAACAACAAGCTAGTTACTTAGACCCTGAACACCTGCAGGCAGGTGTTTTTTAAAGGGGGGGGTGATATGACAGTATAGCAAACAAGTAGGCAGTGGGAGATACTGCTGAGACTACTTGGCAATATTAACCACCTCACAATGCTATAATTTCTCTCTTTTTCTTCTCCATGCTTTTGATTCTGTATGACAAGCTACTATAGTTTTAGCTAATAATACTATAACTGGGCGCCGTCACAGAAATAGCATCTAGAGCTAGAGGGTCTTCAGAATAAGGAGCTATTTAACATCCTGACAAACCACCAAACTCTAGAGTACTTTATAAAGATCAAGGTTCTGTGACGGCGCTCAGTCATAGTATTATCAGCTAGAACTATGGTAGCTAGTCATACAGAATCGAAAGCATGAGGGGAGAGGAAAGAATCTGCAGGGCTTTGTGTTATATAATATATGTAGGCAAGTAGGACTGGCAGTATCCCAGAGACAAAGAAATGCTCAACACCGCCTACCTTACCACCTAGATGTGCTGCACTGTCACAGGTCCTAACCTCCAGATAGGCTAAGTGGGCTGAATATTTAACAAAATTCTACTTCCTCATCTGATACTGCCCAGGTAAGTAGAACCCCTTAGCAGACACCTTGTCCCAACAGCCAGCAATAGTAGAAGCCCAGAACAGCCTGAAGAAAGAACACTGGATACAGCAGCTTCTGAAGACAGAGTGGCTAGTGTAACAACAGGCCTAGATGACTAGACCAAATAGGGCTGTTGGGTTTATCTTGAGGACAAGAAACAAGGGGGTGAGTAATAGAATAGTAAGAATAGCCTGTGTTACTAGCAATATCTATATAACAGGTTGCTATGTGAGTTGACCACGAGGGTCGGATTCTGTCTGAAGGGAACATTATTATATACATGCTGTTTCCTGAAATTATAGAAATAGATCATGAAGTTGAATCATGGAAATAAATCATAAAGTTGGATCATAGAAATAGATCATGAAGTTGGATCATAAAAATGGATCATAAAGTTGGATTATAGAAATAGATCATGAAGTTGGATCATAGAAATAGATTATATATAATCTATCACGTGACCTCCTTTCTAATCCATTCTAATCTGTAACAGCTAGACCCTTAAATTATTAAGGAGATGGGATTCTCTAGGGCTGAACTAGCTCTAATTAATAAAAACTTACACCTGTTAGACCATCTATTGCAGACTAACCAGACTCACAAGTCCTTGGAGAATTGATGTGCAACAGCTAGAGAAGGTCAAGCTCTATAGCTCTTAAAAAAAGGCCTCTTGCTATACAGCTTAAACTGATTAGTAGTCCCAGAGGACAGGGACCTACAGGTCCAACTACTGAATAAAATATATTGCTAACCTTTCACAGCTCACCCCAGACAGAATAAGATGTGGAGATTGGTTGCTGAAAGATACTATTGGCCTAACATAACTAGAGATGTTGACTGATATGTAGCCAATTACTACATCTGCTGATAAAGCCAGAACTCACAGGACAAGCCTCTAGAACTACTGCAGCCACTGCCTATCCCTGAGCAGCCCTGAAAATATATATTAATAAACTTCTGAAGTTTCCCCAAGGACAAGCACAGTTATGATGCTGCTCTTGTAGTAGTAAATTGCCTAGGCAAAAGACCCATATCCATACTATGTCACAAGACTACTACAGCACAGAATATGGCAAGGCTCTTTGTTCTATATATCTATTAATGAACAGAACCCTCAGACACTATTGTCTCAGACTACAGCTTCTAATTTATTTCAGACTTTTAGGATGAATTCTGTCAGATACTAAGCATCAAATTGAAATTGTCAACTGCTGACCACCTACAGACTGATGGGCAGACTAAAATTATTAATCAGTATATTGCATAGTGCCTCCACCTCTTTGTCAACTATTATTAGGATGACTAGTCTGAATAGCTCTCAATCTTGAATTTTGCAGTAGTAGTTCTATCTCATGATTCAACAGAGGTTTCCCTCTTCTTATTGGATCATAATGTTATTCTCTAGATCTTCTTTGACTGGCAGCACCCCCAGCCGGCAGATCAATCTGCTATAAAACAGCTGAACCAAACAGACACACATAGATGGGTCAAGAGGCTGGAGGCCACTTGGAACTTTGTCAGAAAACTAATTAAAAAGGCCTAGAACTCCCAACAGTGACAGGCAGACTGGCATAGAAGAACAGCAGACTTTAAAGTGGGAGATTCAGTGTGGGTATCAATAAAGAACTGGAGGACAGATCAATCAAGCCTTCCAAATGGCAGGGCCATACTGTATTATTAAGAAAGTTGGCAATACTTATCAGCTTGATCTCTCTAGTTCCATCTATATACACCCAGTATTCTCCTCAGACAAGTTGCAGAGGGCTGCTACAAATCTTCTTTTAAGCCAGATTGAGGACCCCTCTCCCCCCATTAAGGTTAATAGGGAGCAGAAATGGGAAGTGGAGGAGATTCTAGCAGCACACCTTTGTTGAGGGAAGCTTCAATATAGAGTCAAATAAGTGGGCTACAACCATGATCCAGCCTGATATTTAGCAAGGAACTTTAAAGGATCCCCCCACCAACTGTGCAGTTTCCATGAGATATCCAGACCTGCCAGGCCCACCACAATGCCTAATGATGTGGCTGAGATGCTGGGATAATGGAGAAGAACCAGATGATCATCCAGATGATGATAAACCAGTATAATTGACCCTATACACCTGTGGGCAGGCATTCTTCTGAAAGGGGGGAGAGGTGATGTGATGGCACAGCACACCTAGGCAGTAAGGTAGGCAGTGTTGAGCATTCCTTTGTCTCTGGGATACTGCCGGTCCTACTCGCCTACATATATCACACAACACAAAGCCCTGCAGATTCTTTCCTCTCCCCTCATGCTT
>Ga0207767_1000761_pt1 | contig 12421 bp, 9 predicted proteins | sample HigsolmetaGSP17D_FD_184845 | JGI IMG/M metagenome (GOLD analysis project Ga0207767, IMG submission 184845) | High solid enriched microbial communities from the Joint BioEnergy Institute, USA - SP1-7-D (SPAdes) | ecosystem: Engineered > Bioreactor > SSF (Solid state fermentation) > Aerobic >... | reverse complement strand
GCGTGATTCCGGACCCGTTGATGAGGCTGCCGCCGTTGTCGCAGCGCGCCGGGGACACCGTGATGCCCTCCATGGGATCGAGAATGGACTGCAGTGAGGCTTCCAGCGCCTGCTGTGCGGGTGTCACGCCAAGAATCTGCGGGACCACGATGGCCGGGATGACGGGAAATGCCGGAACCTCGCTGTCGGACGCCGTCTCCGCCGCATCATCGGTCGCTGCGGCGGTGGTGCCTGTTCCCGTGGCGGCGGTATCGCCGGACGCGGATCCGGCATCGCCAGAGCGGTCGGGTGAGCAGCCGGCCAGCAGGGCCAGTGCGATGGCCAGCGGCAACGCGCCGGCACTTCGGGAGGCAACGGGCATGGACATCAAGATCCCTCTTCTGTCGAGGGCTGGAGTCTTGCCAGAGCGTTATAAGCGCGGCGTGAAGAAAATGGGCGTCACTGCTTGCTGCCGTGTCGGACGACGCCGTGAGCAGGGCGGCGGAAGGGGTTGGCGTTACCGCAGCACCGATCCACGGCGTGAGCAGGCGCAAGGCGTATCAATGCTTCGGACGTTCTGGCCAGTTCGTTGATCGCGCGGAATCCGTACCCCAGACACGGGGTGAACAGTGTAGAAACACTGGACGGGCACGACGTGTCGACGGTAGTTGCCAAACCACCCGCCCGGAGAGCACGGTGTGTGACCCAGCCTTCACTTCCACGACCCAACGGTTGTCGCCGTGGCGAGGGGGTGGTAAGCAGGCGTGGTTGAAGGACGTTGCCGGCAAGGAGTGAACGGATTGCACTGTTTCAGCGTAGTGACCGGTATGACGACGAAGATCCTGCTCGTGGCCATCGCGACCTTGATGCCTGCGACTCTGCTTGCCGCACAGACCACGGTTACCGCGAAGGATTCGGCCGATCAGCAGATCCACGAATGGCTCAAAGCACGTGCGGCAAGAGCGCTTGCGGAGCACAACGTTGAGACAGCTCGCGGTTCGGCGGGGCAGAAAGGAAGGCTGAGGATCCTCTCCCTTGCGGACATGGATGCCCCCGCCGCGATCACCTCGAGCGTGCTGGCGGGGATTGATGAACGACGTAAAGGTCCCTTGCGGGTACCTGCTGGTGCGATTCCATCAACGACAGATGTGGTGGGGGGCCTGACCGCCACGCGTCGCAACAGCGCCGAGCTGCAGCAACGCCCCGGTCCTGCGCTGGCTGATGTGTCGCGGACGCCGCTCGCTGCGGCCGAGCGGGTGCACACAGCGCCCAGCGGGTCCACGAACGGGGGGACATGGACGGGGGTGTCGCGTACCTACAGGCTTCCGCAGGTCGGCGTCATCATCCTGTCCGAGGATGACTACCACGCGTCCGGCACGGAACTGACCGTGATCCGCGAAACGCTCAATGAGGACGTGAACGGCGTGCCTGCGATCGCGTACTCGGCCCGTTCAGAAGACGGCCGGGGCAAGGCGGACATTCGATGGGTCACCGCTCAACGCGCGTACGCCCTGACGCTGCTGACCGATGACGGGAGTCGAATCGAGCAGGACCAGGCGCTGCTGCTGCAGATCGCCAGGGGCATCCAGCCCTGACGTCGTGGTGCGCTTATCCGAACCACAAAGATCATTCATCACACTGAAACAAAAGCTTTTATTCAGAAATTATTGCTGAATATACCCCCATTTGCACCCCCAGCGAGTGTGGATGCCACTGGACTCATCCGGACACCCCGCAGTATCAGGAACCACGAGAAGGTGCCGCCGGACACCGGAACGCGAAGGATCACCCAACGCTCCTCCACACACCCGGCAACACCACCAAAGCTAGGCCCTGAAGATAGCTAGACTCCCCGACGATCCACCTGAGCATCGACAGCAGTCTGCAGAAGATTCACTGACTCCTTGATCAGATGCCACATCTCGTTCGCCATGTCAGGGGCATCCTTCGTAGTCTCAAGACCGTCATGGCGATTCCATGTGAACTCGAAAGTCCCGTCGGTGGCGATAGACGCAGCGCTATCCAGCTTTTTTATTACATCGCTGGGCAGAACCGCCTCATGTTTGCATAGAAATTCGCCAATTGCGTCAGCATGCTTTGAGAACGAGTGCGCCATCTCCTCACATGCCTCATGCCAGTCCATATCCGGCACAGACTTTTTGGGCATGATCCTCCGGAAAAGACTTCGCAGATCCGTCAGAGCTGCCAATTGATGAGAGAAGAACGTCTCGGAATTCCTAAGAGAGACCTTCAACTTCTCCAACTCACTGCTGAGCTCAGACTTGTAGTCTTCAAGGTGGCGCGAGAAGTTCAGCTTCACCGCCTCCTCAATCCCGCTCTTCACAAGAGTTCTAACCAAGAATCCGCCGCCAACAGCGGCAACGCCAGAGACCGTGAGAATCTCCAGAGCAACTTCCATATTTATCATTAGTTCTAAACCTCGATCTTTCTAAAATGTGAACCAAGGAGAGTCCAGCAACTTCACCGGATCGACAATGCGGGGACAGAAGTCCAGAGCCCCTGCTACTCGCTGAGGAGTTGGCGCCCTATCCTGGTCAGGTGGAAACGTTGATCGGTACAGTGAGGGGCAGCGTCTGTGTGACCCAGTTGGCTGTCGCGAGCGCTCGAGCCCCCTCGTTATAGATGTCAGCGTTCTCATCGTGCGAGCGCAAGGTGACGATAATTACTGCGCGCATCGGCGTAGCTGCCGGTGGCTCATTTGCCCGTCGCATCATGCTGGCCTGAAGCGCCCAGTTGGATCCGGTCATTCCTGAGAAGACCTTTCTATGGATCTTGACTGGCGCCCACTTCCCACCATGCTCTACCTGGGCGCTCTCAAGCCCGTCACTACCCAGTTCCCATTTCATCGGGGCCCGACCTCGGAACTGCATGGCTCCTTCGTCATCAGGCTCCAATGTTCCAAAGCCGACCTCAAGGTTCGCCCTGACGTATTCAGCACCTGCGGAGGCATCAACCGGTGGCGAGTACACAGCAGTAAGAATGACTTCACCATTCAGCTTGTCTCCATCCAACATCGACTCTGGAATGGGGTACCTGTCCTTTCGCCACTTCGTCCCCGTCACCAGGTCGACCTCGAACACAAGCGTGAAGCTGTTGGAGCTATCAAAGAGCACCGCCATCGGGTCGCGAGGCATTCCCGCACCGAAATAGCGACGGTGCTCCGGGGGGCGCGCTGGCGAGGACAGCTGCGCGCTATGGATGAGAAGTGCCTTAACCAGCGCTGGGGACGGAACGAGTCCGTGTTGACGGCGGCTATGGCCAAGAGCGCGCCACGTCTGGGCGGCCATGGCGGAAACGATTGGTGCAGCGAAGCTCGTTCCGATACTGCGCAACACGCCATTGTTTGTCGCCAGGACTTTGATGCCCAAGTCGTCTGAGTTCCAAGGTGGCTCCAAGCCGCCACCAACATGGACCAGATCCGGCTTCGGCGTGAAGACTGGGCCGGGCCCACGGCGACTGTAGTTTGCCGGCTCCCCGACAGATACAAACGAGGTGGGACTGTCCAGGTGAGTTACGGCACCGACGGTCAGGGAGCGAATTGAGTCTGCGGGACTTGTGATTCGGTCAGACAGCCCACCAGCACAAGGCCAGCCGCGGCGCGGCTCATCCACGTAGTTGCCTGAAGCGACAACAAATAGCACGTTGTGCTTGTCACTCAAGGCATCAAGTTCCTGCGCGAAAGCGCTGAATCCAGAGTCTCCAATCACCCCTGCGGCCAGCGACAGGTTCCATACCCGGATATCCGGCCGATTCTTGAGTGCCTCCCGCAAACGCAGGATGAGGTCGGCGACGTTAGCCCTCGTTGACTCTAGACCACATACGTCATGTACCTGGCAACCAGTGGGCGGAATATGGTCATGTTGTTCGTTGAGCCCGCGCGCATCAGCGATCAGCGATGCCACCATCGTGCCGTGCTCGTAGTTGGTTTCTAAGTTCGTGATGAAGGTCTCGGTAGAACTAACCCATGGATTCAGTAGCGAGGCACTTGGGTGCACACCAGTGTCAAAAATTGCCACGACGGGGGCATCGGCAGGGGGCTGCCGCGCAAACGTGCTGCTAGCGACAATCGCTTCGATAGCCTCACCTGGCGCTACTGCTGCCTGTGGTTCTGGCTGTACAGATCGAACACCAGGGAAATCGACAACTGCATCGAGAGTTTCATCCGATAGGGTCGCACCTGCATCGACAACATAGATTGGTGGCCCCTTCAGTTGAGGCAATAGGATGCCAGTGGCCCCGCCAGCGGTGAGCACAGCATCGAACGCAGCGACTGCCGCGGCTTGGACTGTCTCGCTGTGGTACTTGAAGAGCCTGATCCAGATGCGCCCCGTCTCGCGTAGGCTGGAACGAATAAGTGCCGGGGACTCCTCTTGCAGAGCGCCAGGCACTTTTGACCGCATGCTCCAGGCGGCAACCTCATTGATCGCGCTCAGATTGGCCCGAATCGCCTTCGTGGTACGGCTGGCAATCGCCTCTCGGAGCAGTCCAACCTCTCGCGGAGTGGCCTCCACAAGCATCTCATGGATCTCTGCGTGGCCGATCACCTCCATCTCGGCAGCTGCGGCCAAAGCCAACGGCCGATGACTCTTGGCGATTGCCTCCGGTCGGAGGCGAATGGCTAGAACAGTGGGGATCCCAGGATAGCGACTTGCATTACGGGCAACGAGCTTGCCCGCAGCCGAAACAGTCTGGTTCAGGCGTTCACGGTAGGCGTCATCGACGTCAAAGAACTCCTTGGGTCCTCCTCCAGTGGCTTCCACGCCAAAAACGTCACCTGGCGAGAAGGCCACGTGGAAGAACGGGTTCTCACTTCGGGGCTTAGGGAGCTTCGGCACCTTCGTCTGGCGGGGCATCTTCCTTGATCTCCTTGAATATGTTATTGATTTTGCGAGTAGTTACGCCATAGAGGCGCGCCAATTCACGCACAGAGAACCGTCGCGCATCCCACTTCCGAAGCCAGCGCACTTCACTATCTATAGACGTTAGAGCTTCACCTTGCATCAAGGCCATAGCCAATGCCAACCGGCGATAGGTTTCTCCTTCATCGACCACAGGCTGACGCGCAAGAACGGCGTGGCGCTTTGCGTCCAGACTCACCTGCTCAATCAATGAACCGGTTGCACCTCCAGATTGCCTAGCCAATGCCGAGTAATCGAGCGTTGGTGCGCCAAAACCACTCAAGTAGCGTCGCCAGAGCTCTTCACGAAGCGCCGCATCGGGCAGCGGCATGGGCAACTGAAAAGCAAAACGCCTCCAGACTGCAGGATCCAACAATCGATCGTGATTCGTAGCTGCAACAACTACGGTACTGGGCTCTAGTGCATCAATGTTCTGCAACAATGAGACCACGACTCGCTGTAACTCACCAACATCCCGATCGTTTCCTCGGGCAGAGGCAAGTGCGTCCACCTCGTCAAGAAAGAGCACTGATGGCCCACTCTGCGCGTATTCGAACACGCGACGCAGGTTCTTACTCGTCTGACCAAGCATGCTGCTGATCAGGGTATCGCAGCGAACCGTGAGCAATGGCAAGCCCAGATTTGCTGCGATCCAATGTGCCGTCTGCGTCTTCCCGGTTCCGGGCGGACCATAGATCAACAAGCGGGGCGGCACCGCGGCACCGGCTCTTGCGAGAACGTCATAGTGCCGGGAGGCGTCCAGCAGATCCTCAACCCGTCGCTCCACCCCAGTCGGCAGAGCCAGGAAGACGTCTGAGAGAGATGGCCTGCTGTAGTCGATAGTGTGGAGGCGGCTTTCGCCGTCCACGGGCAATTGCCCAGTGCCGTTGGGTGATGCTGCATCCTGCGCGCTTGCCAAGGCTTTGGGGGCGCGGATCAGCCGTTGACGAACCAGGGTGGCCTGCTCTCTTTCGCCGGCGGACTCCAATTTCTCAGCCAGAAGCCCTGCATAGCTAGACGCCATGGTGGCATTGGCTTTCAGTGCGCCATCGAGAATTTTAAGAACTTCAGATAGGAATTCCACGAGCGTACCGACCAACCTCAGGTCGTGCCAATATACGTCATTTGTGTCGCAAATTCGGAGATTTGCGGTTCACTTTGTCAATTTATCGTTGCACCGGCATGGCATTTCGTTCCAGGCAATGGTTTTTTGGCTGTACGAAAGGGCTCTGCGCGCGCTCAAGGCGCACGAAAGCAAAATTCAACAGTTCAGCCTTGTGAGGACGGGCCATTCGGAGGCAACACCTAGGATTGCCGCCCCGCTCGCATCTTTTGGCACCACGACCACTCCGGTAGCTCGTCGCTGGCTATCGACACTCGCGAGGAGCTCCGACCGAGAAGCCAGATCATTTCGATAAGAGACATACACCAGGCCGCGCATGCCCCAAGACGCGGCAGTAGAGTCGCAAGAAGCGAACCAAGCTACTTGCGAGACAGATCACTAGGCCGGGCTAGATTGCCTTGGATCACCAGCACACAAACACACACCTGGCTGGCGACATCGAAACGCAAATCAAGCAGAGATTCGGGCGGCATCGGCGCCCCCTTCTTCTCACTGTTATCGAGAACACACAAGATTGCCGTTCGCTTTCCCTTTGCAACAGCATAGCTCACCGTCTGCGCGAGAAATGCCTGGCATTGATCCACCGAGCTGACCAACCCATCAACAGCCTTGAGCTCAATCGGCATCCCACGCAAGGAAAGATCCGTAATGCCACCGGCAGCGTAGGCATGTTCATCCAACGCCGCGCCTATAGGTGGATGCCGACGCAGCTCTGCTCGCACGACTTGCTGAAACTGTTTCTCACTCCAGTTCCCCTTGAACTCAGAGTCTTGGACGGCTCGACCGGCAAGATTACATAGCGGTCCTAACACGAGCATTGCGTCAGCCGTCTCCACCTGCGGCACTCCTGCACGAGAGCGCAGCCTGTCCCGCAACTTGTACAGCTTTTGGTCCAGACCAGGATAGCCGCTGGCCTGCAATTTAGATTGATCGGCACCATCTACGACCAAAGTTCGATGGCCAACAATGGCCACCGGTTGCTCACCGTACTCCGGGATGAACTCTGCGGTGTACTTGAACTCAAACGGGCGCGCGTGAATTCCTTGAGGCAGAAGGAGAGCCACGCGACCTGACTGTTTCATCGTAAATGGAGGATCGCCCGCAGGTCTCGGGAACTGAAAGCTCGGGAATTCATAGGTCGACTTCGGTTCCACAGAAATCGGCGTAAGACGAAGCTCCCCCTTGTCCTTTGGCCACCGAGACACCCGTACCTCGATCTCCATGTCGTGCACCTCCTGAGCCACCAGCTGGTGAATCTCTGCAGCTGGCTGACCATCGAACTGGAACTTCAGGAAAGCCACCGTCAGCTCCTCTAACTCCGCGTCCAACTGCTCTTCCTTGGGCTGAGAACCAGGTACTGCTACGAGCCTGCTAGGCATCTGCTCTTTGGCAAAGATGCCAATCGGGAGCGGCACTTCTGCTAACGCGCGAGCGACTTTGCTGACATCATCCGCGGACTCGAGCTCAGACAGGCCTTGAATCGCCAGCCGAAGCTCCGCCGCTGCCTCACTTTGGTCGTACTCTTTGAACCACTGCCGGTACCTCTCTCGCGCACTACGCACGTATCGATCAGCATCCGGCTCGGCATCCAGCACAGCTCGATGCCAATGAGCAAGCATGTCCACGATACGCAAGACGCCACCGAACGCGTTGTACGCCGTAGCGACTGACGAGCTCGACACAACTGCAGAGAGGCCATCGAAATCTGAGGACAGCGTCTTTAGATCGCGAGGCGGCCACTGCCCTCGCTCAATCGCTGACAGAGCCTCGAGAGCCTGCAGTCTCAACGAGAATGACTCAGAGATGAGGGAATTTTTCATCGTTCTCTAGTAGTTTGTTCAGCTCATCGCCCGCGCTCTTCAAAGACTGTCCCAGCGCGAGGGCGTCTGTAAGCATGCCCTCGCTAATCATTAGCTCAAGGCAGACTCTACGTTCTAGCTGCTGCGCGTTCAGCAGCCTGGGGCGTTCGCGCACGGTGTCATTAAACGCCGCTACGTGAGTTGCTGCTACCTTAGCAGCGCCATTCCATGCGCGATCTCGTGTCAGAAGCTCCACGAATGTGCTGCACAACTGGAAGTTCCTAGGATTGGCTTGCACCGCCTCCAGGATGGCCGAAACGTGGGGAGCGCTAGCCCCTACGGGAATGTCGGCGGCCAACTCAAGCGCATGCCTGAGTTGGTAGTCTTCCTTCGCCTGCCCAACCCATCTCAAAATCAACGCGCTCCAACCATGCAAGTGCTGAAGCCGCTTGAGCATGAATCGGTGCCCGCCGTTCAACAGCAGCGATGGATCAAGTTCTCCAATCAGAGCCAGGAGCATCTGGCCATCCACCGCAGGAAGTTCGCCATCTCTCAAGTACTTCGTTACTCTCGCTTCGATACACTCCAGCAAGAACCGGGGATCATTTCCGCCTCTATACGTTGCGATGAGCACATCAAGAGCATCTGTGACTCTTAGGTGGAATTCCTCCGGGAGTCTAATTCGAGCCAGCGCACTTACAGCAGCCTGATGCACCATGACGTAGGGGTCGAGAATCATTAGCATCAGGCCTTCACCGACCAGGCTTGGAAGTTCGGCAAAGCGTCGACTGCCAATCTCACAAAGCGCGTCAGCCGCCGCCGCTCGCCCTGCAACTTCACCACTGACCATCACGTTGTATAGGTAGGGGAGCATCGCCCTCAAGCCACTACTGTTGTTAAGAAGTGGTCCAACCTTCCTAATCAGAGCTGCCTCCGAGCTCGCTGTTAAGGTGCCTCGCTGAGCAAGAAGCCCTTCAAGACAGGCGAGCCCCTCTTCATCGGCGAGCGCCCCCCGGATAGCTACCTCCAGCAGGGCGTCGCGGTGATGCATCAACCTGGCACGTCGACCATGTCTTTCCATTGCCTCCAAAGGGTTGGGTGGGGTAAGAACGCTCGGTCTTTGATCTGGCACCTGTAGCTTGCTGTCCAGCAGCAAAGCCGCGCCAAGAAGAACGTCCATCTCAGCCTTCGCGGCAACTTCCGGCACCCACCTTCCCCCTTGGAGCGCGCCCAGAACATGCTGTGAAACTCCTGAGTTGTCAGAGTCAACAGCCCAGGAAGCAAGACGTCGAATCGCCGCGCGAAGTGCGGAGGTGATCGACGGATCAATTGCACGATCTGGGCTTTCATCGCGAGACGCTTCGCGCAAAACCCGCTCGTAGACCCCAGCTAGTCGGCCCTCGCCATCCTCGGAGGCACTCTCGAACTGGCGCATCAGCTCATCGTCAGCAAAGTCAGGAGCTTTCAGGAATGCGTGACTCAACGCGATCTGAATATCGCCAGCAAGATCACTCACCTCAGAATCACGCTCGAAGTCGAGTAGACGGTCAAGCCGAGAGAGATGGCCGGCCAATGGACGAGTGAAAGCTCGGATCCAAACGGCATCGTTGGCCATAAGCAGGCCCATCGCACGACACGCCACTCCCACTCGCGATGCATCCCGCAGATCGAGCTCCAAAATCAGCCCCTTCTGCAGTGCCTCAGGAAAGCGTGCCGCCACTCCCAACAGCGGGCCAGGGTCACCGTCGTCGCGTGCATGCCAATCAAACTCCCAGCGCGGTGGTGACGCGATGTACCCAAGTCCAAAGGCCGCCCCCAGTACGTCGGGGGCTTCAATATTCTCAATGCGGTGTGTCACTATCGCTGCCGCCAGCTCAAGGGTTCGCCCTTGACTTAGGCACTTCATTGCGCAACGAACCAGCCTCGCTTGGTCCTGCCAATGCTCAAGGATGGTGAGTGCTGCCCGATCCAGCCAATGTTCATCGCCCTCCAGGGCTGAGAAAAGATACTCGGCAAGCTCTGGAACGAGAATCTCCGGCGCAAGTCGAGCACTCTCAATCAGCCGGGTCTCTGCCTCTCCGTTGCGGTCTTGGTCAAGCCTATCCAGATCGTCCATGAAGGTCTTAGCTAGAAGCGGAAGGCTTACTCTCAGTTCCGCTCGGGCAGCGGCCCGGGCTTGAAGTGCTTCCTGCTTGGCTATCTGGTCACGCCGTGTGCGCTCCTCCTGCAGCTTACGGTCCGCGTCACGCCGAGCCACGAGCTGACTAAGATTCGGCAAGTCGACAGAGACACGGTGGGAGCAGCCCACGCAGTTTGCGTCGTGGAACTGTAGTGCTGCCTCCTCAAGCAACCATGTCGCCATGGTGGCCGCCGGCGCAAAATCGCAGGCCATGGAGTGAAGCCCTATCGGGAGACCAGTCTGTGCCTCGATTAAACCAACACCACCGAATTTCTGCACGCGCGCATGACGGCACCAATTAACAATAAGGTGCTTGGCTTCCAGATTACGCTCGCCTGCGCGAATCGCGCTCTCAAAATCTAGATCCATTTCGAAATCCTGTCGTGATCGCGACCTCCAACAAAGTCCACCTGGAGCCCCGCGAGACTGGGCAAGCACCGCGGCAAATCCACAGAATCTCTGTCACGAGCCACCTAGTGGACAGTGGGGGCATAGCCTCGCTCGGTCGACCTGCTCAAAAAGTGGCATCAGCCCAGCCACCCACCCACTTCTGCTATCAGAATCAGCGACGGCCTTGGCAGTGCAGCACACCGAGAATGCGCGCTTCAACACTAACTTGAACCAGAGCGACCACAAGCAGATTGCCTCCAGCAACTCTCGCCCCACCCAAATATTGGGCCAAGCTGCCTCTAGCGGGCCCGCTGCCAAGATGCCTGATAGATCAAAACTATCATCCCTTGCCTCCACGGACTCTCATCAGCTGCCCCATCATGGAATCAGTCCGGACGCCGTGCTGAAGAGAACGCCGCACGCCAGCCGGGCGCTAGTCCTGTAGCGAAACAACCAGCCCCTCCATTCCTTCCGACGGTGCTTGCACGGTATAGCGATAGGTCTGCTGAAGAATCGCATCCATCCACACACTGGTGTAGTCAGAGCCGTAGTTGAAGTGGAGAGACTTCTCACTACCGCCATACTTCAGTACCAGCGCGACCGTCTGCTCATCCGGGTGCCTGAAGTATGAGCCGTTCGTGGAAACGAGGTAGCGGGAGCACTCGACCAATTCAAGGAGCTCGCGCGAAGTGTTTCGTGAACTGCCGTGGTGCGACAGCTTAAATGCGTCAAGCCGGAAGCGCCCCTCATCCCGCAGCAGTAGCTTCAGAGAACTAATCAATCGATCAGCATGGGCATCACCGCCAAGCAGGACACGAGCCCCGTTAAACTCGGCCAGCAAGGCGATGGAGCTGCCATTGGGAGCAGTCCGGTCCGGCCTAAACGGTTGTGCTGCGAGCTTCTCCACGTTGACAGTACCACCAAAGCTCTCCAAGCCCTCTGGTTCCGCGCGAAGAACGGAAATTCCTGGCTCGAGCCCAGCCTTTGCGCACTCTGCCTCCCACTTTGGCAGCAGGCTGGTGAGCTTGCCTCCATCCGGCGAAAGCAGTGTCAATTCCAGCCCACCATCCAACTGAAAGCTAGGCAAGCTTCCATCGGTAGCAATCTTGACTGGACCGCCATCGAATGCCGCGTTCCAGCGCTCGCGATGAGAGAGCAACGCAGAACTGAGCCTCTCGCCCTGCTTCGCACCGAAACTCTCAAGATCGCCGCCCATCAAGTGTCCATAGCCGTTGAACCAAATGTCCTTGAAGGTCAACTTGAGATCAGAATCCTCGAGAAGCAGAATTGCACCTTCGATATGATCGCGATCGATGTGAGTGATCACGAGCAGCTCGAACTGCCTCTGACACTCCGGCAACTCCATTAGCCTCGCCTTTAGATCGACGTAGGTTGCCTGCCTCCCGCCGTCAATGAGGATCTGATGGGGCGCGCCCACATCTCCGTAGCGAACCCACAGGCAATCGCCCTCACGTGCTGGCAGCATCTCAATCTGGAACATATCAGCGCTTTCCCAGGCGCAGCATCGTGAAGGGGCTTTGCGGGTGGAGTCGGAAGGAGAGTCGACGCACTGCCGCAGCCATCTCGTTTGCCTCATCGTCGATCAATGCCGTCTGCTCAAGCCCATCGAGAAGCCACCGCATACCTAGACCGAAGATCGGCAGCCCCTGCCTATAGGCTAGCTTGAATGCCTCCGCAGCCGCAGTCACATCGCTCCTGCTAGTTCGAAGACGAAGGCGCATCGTGCCGTACTGGATTGCACCATCTGGCATCTTGAAGCGCCTCATCAGGTTCTCAATCCATGCATGCCAAGGTTGCGGGCTGTTGTCTACAACACTGCCTACCAGGGCATATCCTCCAGCTACGGCTGCGACAGGATCCGTGTTCTTCTCAAACAACATGAGGCTACTATGCTCTGCAAGCTGAGTGGCTGTTGACAGATCACCGTTTGAAAGGAAGGCCAACATCGTTGTGAATCGCCCAGGGTTCCGTAGACACCTCGCAGCCATAAACTATGGCTTAGGCGGAGGTG
>Ga0207767_1000758_pt1 | contig 12502 bp, 14 predicted proteins | sample HigsolmetaGSP17D_FD_184845 | JGI IMG/M metagenome (GOLD analysis project Ga0207767, IMG submission 184845) | High solid enriched microbial communities from the Joint BioEnergy Institute, USA - SP1-7-D (SPAdes) | ecosystem: Engineered > Bioreactor > SSF (Solid state fermentation) > Aerobic >... | reverse complement strand
CCCCCAAATACCGGCCGTCCAGCAGACCTGGGAGAACGGAAGAATCGATTCATATGTTTTTTTTTTTCTTTCTCGATATGTCTCATGCAGAAAGAAACCAATTGAATAATAAGAACCACCTACCAATGCCTTCTTCCTCTCCTTCTCCTGCTTGAGCAGGAACCGCTGCACGCTGTTCTTCTTGATCCGATCGCTCTCCTCCAGCGTGTGTCTGTGGCCTCCCCCGACGCCGTCGGCCTTGCCGTTCCCTCCACTGCCATTCACCCGCTGGATCGTGTAGTACTTGGCTCCGCTGGGCGCGGGGTGAAGACCCGCTGGCAGAAGAGCCGGATTCGGCGCGAGCATCCCGAACTGCTGGTTCAGGTTCTCTCCTCCTCCTCCTGCTCCTCCTCTGGGAACAGCAGCACCCGCGCCGGGATTGAAGAAGCCGTTGTTATTGTTATTGGGGTTAACACCCGGCGGCAATTCCGAAGAGGGCTGCTGCTGGGCACCAGGACCAGAACCAGCAACATGCACCTCCGGCACCGCGCCCGGGAAGTACTCGGTGATCTTGATCTTGACGTCGCAGAGATCCCGCTGCCTTGCGGTCCGGTGGCGCTTCTTCTTGTTCGGGTCGTCGGACTTGGGCGTCCCCGGGGGCCGGCCCTTCAGCCGGCAGTCCCAGTAGTGCGAGATGAAGGGTTTGCGCTTGTAGCGCTGCGTGGAGCGGTGCGAGTAGACGTTGTCGACGTGCGGGAAGTAGGTCTGGAATCTACGGTCGAGGTTTTATGTGAGCGATTTTGTTTTTGTTTTCTAGAAGACAGATAATACAGGTTTTCTAGTGGAAGTAAAGGATGAAAAGACATACTGTTCTTCAGTCAGAACGATCGTCTCGTCTACGTTGAAGAGCCTCTCCCTCCACGCTTGCAGGTCCGGCGGGTTCGGGATCAGTTTCATGCCGCGGAAGTGGGAGCCTCCCTCGGACTTGTCGTTATCGTCGTCGTTGTCGTTGCTGCCGCCACTACCAGCTGCGGAGTCCCCGGGGGCTACTGCTGGTGGTGGTGGTGGTAGTGGCAGGGGAAGGCCAGGGTGCCTCGGTGGCAGCTGCTGTACAGAATTGTGCTGCTGCTGTTGCCGTTGCTGCAGCGCATGCAGCATCTGCAACTGGGTATTATAAATGTTAATGTCATTGTTATTATTCTCCCCAGACTCGAAGGTGTTGCTGTCATTGCTGCCATTGTTGTTGTTGTTGTTGTTGCTGCTGTTATTGTTCAACGACTGACTCTGCGCTCCTCCTGACTGTGACTGGTCTTGTTGAGTAGTAGTCGTCGCCTGCGAGTTCACGTTACCGCTAATATTGCTGTTGCTCCCATCCTGCTGCTGTTGCTGCTGTCCCGGCCGCGGAGGCGGCGGAGCAGGAGGAGGTACTGCTCCTCCACCGAATTGGCCATTATTATTATTATTATTATTATTATTATTGTTTGTGTTATTCTTCTTCGACACCGCATCACCACCAGCACCAGCACCGCTGACAGCGGAGAGCGGCCGTTTCTGCGGGATCGTCTGCTGAGGCGGCGGTGGCGGCGGCGGCGGCGCGAACATGGTGTTCACCGGTTCGCCCGGTCGCGGGGGCCGGACAAAGGCATTGTTATTATTATTGGTCGCGGTCGGGAGGACATGATGATGATACAGCTGCGGCGGCTGCGGCTGCGACGGCTGTTGCTGCTGGTGGTTGATAACGCTCCCAATGGGTGCTTCTTCTGCAGCGGCCGGAGGAGGAGGAGGAGTAGGGGGCTGGGACGCGGCCTGCTCTTCGGACGTGGACTCTGATGAGCCTGAGTTGTCGTCGCTGTCGCTGTCGTTTTCGTTGTCGTCGTTGTTGCTGTTATCGTTATCGGGGTCGAAGTTGGTCGGGGTGTCGGCGAGCTGGGTCGTGGGCGTCGTCGTCGCGGTCGCGTCGTCGGGCTGCTGCAGGCTGGCATTGGCGACGGGGAGCCCGTGGTGCTGGAGGCCGGGAGAGTCCATGGCTCGTCTCGTATATCATGGGTTGGGCGCGTCGGTCGCGTCGGTCGTCGGGCGCGGGCCGGATGGCAGACGCTGCTTCTGAGGGCGCGCGGGAGCGGTGGTTGAAGCGGCGCTGCGTCGGCGGGTGGTCTGGAGAGGCCGGTCACGTGGCCTGTGTGCTCAGCGTCCATGCTGGAACAAAGAAAATTTCTCCTCTAGACACAGATCCAGAACGTATGTATATCCCCTACATATATTACTTGTATTATCAAGTCAATCAGCACACATACTTCTACCCAAATCTATCAGGATGACCTCGTAGACACTAGATCCCCCTCTCCCCCTCGCCCTGCTGCAACCCAGCAAACCGCTTCTCCGCCACCCGGTTCTTGAACGGGAACCCCGCCGTCCGCTTGTCCGCCCCCGTCCGCGGGCTGATGCGCCCGCGACTGCTCCCGAACAGCAGGCACCACAGCCCGACCGACGCCCCCGCCATCGACCCCGCCATGCCCAGCGCGAACGCCGCCTGCCCGCTCGCCGCGTACCGCGTGTAGGCGTGGAACGAGCACAGCGCGTGCAGGACCGACGTCACCGCCAGCGTGGGCACCGCGTAGGGCGCGCGCGGGTCCGACTCGTCCGTCGTCACGGGCTCCGACACCGTCGCCGTCAGCGGGATCGAGCCCGTCAGGAGCACGGTCAGCACGGCCAGCGTGAGCAGCGCGAGGCCGAAGCTGCGTGCGAAGTAGATCTCGATTACTGTTGTATCCAGCATTCAGGAAATTGCCCGTGTGAGAATTGCATAGATCGGGAAAGAAAGACGTACCGGTCGGCAGCCTCGTCTCGTCCAGCAGCAGCGTCACGATCATCTTCGGCGTCGAGACCAGCGGGAGGCCCTGGACCGTGAACCACGCGGCCGTGCCGTACGTGTATGCGTAGAAGACCTGTTTCAAAGGAAAAGATCAATCTTCATGACTTGCAGGGGATAGTAGTGGAAATAGGAGATATCTCATGTGATAGATAGACAGAAAATATCCAACTTACATCCATAATAACGTTGACAGACTTTCGAGCAAAGAAAAAAAAATACTAATCAATTGATAAGAATAGAGAGAGAGAGAGAGAGAAACAAAAAGACGGTTGAAGGTTCCCAAGATCCCGAGCGGCAGAGATCGGAGGGTAGGAGAAGGAGTGTATTTGGCAGTCAATCAATCAATCAGTCAGTCAGTCACATGCCCTCCCTACTTTTTTTATCTCATATTAGTAATTTGCTTGCTGTCAATGAGAATCCTATTAATCCGCTTTTATCAGATCCTGCATTCTCCATTTCTTTTGCCCAGTTTATCATGTACATGTACATGTACATACGTCAAGGACAAGCTACGCTCGAAGCTCCTCCGCAATCATGATGACATCATATCCGTGCCTTTTCACTTAGTATGCATGTTTGCCGTGTTTGCATGCATGTACTTGGACGACAACAGACAGCAAGATGGAAGTTATGCATTCACATAAATATCAGGAAGATCATTCATGCATATAGGCATGCATGGGCTTCCTGTATGTATGTAGGAGTTTCAGGCTGTCTGATATTCTAAACGAGGGAAATAGATTGGGCTGTATTTTTGATAGGCACAATCTGTATTGTAATGGTCGCCAATCTATCTAAGATTGAGAAAAAAAAAAGATGGGCCGGCCATAAGTATCCATGCGTGTTAATTGACATTCTCTTGAAGGACCAGTTATGAAAAAAAGGAAAATCATAACAAGAAAAAAAAACAGAGGAAAAAAAAAAAAGAAACAATCTATCCCCGCCACATTCAATAAACCCCGTTATCATAGATCATAAGTATCACATCTAGGATGTCTGCCCCGAAGTCACCTCTGCGTCCGGATCGTCGACACCGTGGATGACCCGAGCCGGCACCCCCCAAGCGACGCTGAACGGCGGAATGCTCCTCGTCACCACCGACCCCGCGCCGATCGTGGTGCCCTTTCCGATCGTGACGCCGGGCAGGATGGTGGCGCCCGCCCCGATCCAGCAGTCGTCGCCGATCGAGACGGGCCTCGTGTACACGATGCCGTCGCGGCGGGACTGGACGTCCTTGTCGTGGCGCTCGGTGAGGATGGTCACGTTCGGCGCGATGAGGACGCGGTGCCCGATGGTGACGAGGCCGCTGTCGTGGATGCGCAGACTGTATGTAGATTTATTTCTTGTTAGCAACAATCACACATCTATCTTTGAACTTGAGAGTCCGGAGACTGACTTGACGTTCGCATAGACCTTGTCCCCGAGGGAGATGTTGCAGCCGTACAGGAAGTTGAACGGCGGCTCGATGACTGGCTCCTCGCCGACCTCCCCAAGGATGGCACGGAGCAGCTTCTCCCGCTTGTTCCGCAGGAACTGGAACATCTTCTCGGGCGGTATAGCCGGGTCGCTGGGGATGATCTCCTCGTTGTACTTGGCACAGAACCGCTGCGCGCGGAGCTTCTTGGCCTGCAACTCTGGAGACTGTAGGACCCGGAACCTGTTGAGGGTTTGGCAACACACACCGTCAGCTTTATTATCTATTGCATTCTTTGCTTCCCGATAGCGGAATGAATAGGCCCGTACGGCTGTCCCGAGATCATCTTTTCGTACTCCCTGCAGACGGGACTCGAACTCCGCATCCGAGCAGCATGCGCCAGGCGCCGTCGACGCTGCTCTGCGTCGTCCAAGTCAGCTTCGTCGGTGTCCATGCTCACGAAGGTCTCCGTCAAGGTGGCTCGACCGGGGCCACTGGCGTCGCTGTCTTCGGACCCGTCTTTCGCCATGGCTGGATCCTAGACTCTTTGTTGAAAGCTAGCTGAGATCAGGAGCACATTCTAGTTGGTTGTTAAATGAGAGCGCGATCGCATCGCTCGCCTTGTACCTGCAGTAAGTTATATAGCCATCCACTTAGGTAGGTAGGTGAAGTCTACAGCCGGTGATAGACAAGGAGGAAATTAACAATCCACATGACAACGGAACATGGAACACGGAAGCGAACAAGTGCATTGGGTAGGAATGACTCGTTTGTTTGGGCCACTTGACACTTGGGTGAAGCCGCCAGCCTACATAGGACCTTACATCCACGTTGCCTCTCTACTGATGCGCATGGCGTTATAGAAAAGATCGCTATGAACCACATGAGCTTTGCCTATAAGGGCAACATCTGACTGGCTCGACAGACACGCGGAAATATGAGGATGCACCTCTGCGCTGCATCAGAACCCGGGACAGCGGGCACTCGAGTTGTCGACATGCTGATGTGGCCCAGGGAGTAGGACAAGCGTGCTTCAGCGCGAACGCCACCGGCAAAGGAACCAATTGCAAACCGCCCTCGCAACCGGAATCGGGGATCTATGGTACAGAAAGTTGGCCGTTGGGAAATCTCCCCGAGAAATCACCCATGCTGGCAGCGTCCGGCGGAACTCCCTGCAGTTCTTGAAAGAAAGAACACACCATTGTTAAAGATCTCAAGAAGAGGCAGTGGGGCGGGGCGACGGTGTTGCATTCCTGATGCGCCTGCACGGATCGACATCCGTCGCGGAAGCGGAGAATGGCCTGATTCGCGACGCAAGGCGCAATGGCTTCCTACTACTGCGTACTGTCCAGCATCTCGATGGCGCCTCCAGGGTGACGATAGCCCGGCCAGATGTGCCCGAACCAGTCCGAAGCTGCGGCAACAAAGCGGCTCTAGATTGGGTATGCTGACATGAAGGTACTGACACTGACAGCAGTCATCATGATATGCGAAAAGCGTTCAGGGTCTGCAAGAGGGAAATTGCAGCAAGCAAAAGTACAAATCTTGGGAAGACAGAGCTGGATGAGGAAAACGACAAAAGTTCCACACAGAAGCACGCATGACGCCGTATGATGTTGGGCAGAAACCAACCCCAGTCCGTCCCGACGAATCATGCTCTACCTCATCGATTGATGTTGCTGGCGCGCAGATACCTCGCGAAGCTCAGATCCTGCTCGGACGGCTGAGACGAATCTGCGAGTGCTTGCTTGTAGCGCTGCTCCAGGCCGGCGTTCCCCCCTGCGCCGGATGCATCTTCCTCATCCCCGGAGTCGTCGTCGCTCTCGGACTCTCCAATCGCGTCGCGCGAGGCGAGGTCTTCCTCTTCAGCCTCGCTGACCGTCTCCGCTTCATCACGCCGGCCTTTGTGGGAACTCCGGCTCGCTCCCGAGACGTTCATGTCTTTCATGAGTTTGCCCAGCTCCTGCTCGCGCCGGGCCGCCTTGGCCTCCTCCCGCTCCTTTCTCTTCCGCTCCAGCTCGGGCTTGTAGTCACGCTCGAACTCCTGGCGCTTCTCCTCGACGGCCGCGAAGAACTCGTCGACGCCCTCGCCCGTCATCGAACTGACGCCCACAACGTTCAGGTGCCGGTAGAACTCCTCCAGCATCAAACTCATGCTGTTCAGCAACGATCCCATGTATCCACTGCCGCTACCAAACCCTCCGACTCCACCCTCCTTGCCAAAGACTCCTGCCTCCTCCTCCCGTCGCAGCGCAGACTGGAACGCGTCAAAGTCCGTCATCCACTCCTTCGCGAACTCGGCGTCCTTGACGTCCGTCTTGTTGAAGACGAGGATCATCGGCAGCTTCGTCTTGTACAGGATGCTGCATGCGTAGAGCATGTTGCTCATGAAGGTGCTGGTCGAGCTCGTTCTCGGGGTATCGATGATGTAGGCGATCACGGTCGGGAATGACGATGCCAGGGTCTCCAGTAGAATCGTCCCGGATGCGCTCCACACGAACACCTCGATCTGCCCTGGCGTGTCGACGAGGATGTGCTTGATCGGTCGGGGATTGCTCGGAGTGGGAGAGGCGCGCTTCTCCAGCAACGCGATGATCTGGTCCACTTTCGTAGCGAAGAGATTCAACGATGTCAGGATACCGCCGTTAGGCCCCAGGTTGTACTGCTTCATGACTTCCTTGTAGTTGATCGAATCCCGGATGTCGATGTTGCTCTCGAACGGAACCGAGTGCACGGCAGGATCCAGGTTCAGCACGTAGGGGACGTTCTTTTTCGAATGTAGATACGAGTTGATCCGTTGCATGAACGTCGTCTTGCCCGAGCCTAAAAGTGAAGAGAAAAGTTCGCAGGTCAGCATGCACATTTCTAACGATGAGAAAGTAAGAGAGCAAGAGGCGTACCGGCCATGCCGACGCAGACGATGGCGACCGGTGTCGTCGCCATGGTTGCAGGAGATGTTAATAGCGCCCGTGTATCTGCGATGCAAGAGATTGGAGGTCGTGAGCGAGTTGCAACAAGTTCTGGGAGTTGGCGGGGTCTTGGAGTTGTCGATGGGGAAATTCTTCATTTATCGCGGGGACTTGCTCGGTCGCGGTGGAGCTCTGGACGGGCGGCGAGACGTCATTCCACCGGGGCTGCTTTCTGCTTAGACGCGCCGCCGGCAGACAAAGCTCTCGCTCCACGCGCCCCCCCCGAACAGCCCATGCAGAGCTCTTCTGCAGGCCACAATGACTCTGGAAGACTTTGAACGGTCCCTCGCGGAAAGCAGGGAAAGGAGGGAGAGGAGCCACAGGGACAGGGATCGATCCGAGTCCGGTTCAAGAGAGCGGTCGAGACACCATCGACACCATCATCACCACCACCACCGCCATCACCGCCATCACTCGTCCCGGTCGAGAGAACGAGAGCGCGATCGCGATCGTCACTCGCGGCGCGACGATGAGGATGACCACCGGCATAAACGGTCAAGGCACGCCAGTGATAATGGCGACGACCCGGAGCATACGCATAAACGCCGGCACAGGCGCGGCAGCGTCGAGAACAAGGAGCCGACCGCCCCGAAGGAAATCGTCCAGCAGGAACCGGCCCCGTTGAAACGAGACGCCTGGATGGAAGATCCGTCTGCGCTGGAATTCGACTATGTCCACAAACGCGGAAACACTCGCTTGCAGGAGCCGCCGCAGCCCAAGATGCTGCAGGCTGATTTCGACCTCAAGCTCCACGAGAGGGAGCTCAATTCGCATCTACGCGACCTCAAGGAGGGGAAACCGCTTGAGGACATCAAAAATGAGCCGGCGCAGCACGAGGTGGATTATACATTTGGCGACGCGGGTTCGCAGTGGAGGATGACGAAGCTCAGGGCTGTCTACAGAGAGGCGGAGGAGACTGGACGGCCCGTGGAAGACGTTGCCATCGAGCGCTACGGTGATCTACGTGCCTTTGACGACGCTCGGGAAGAGGAGATAGAACTGGACCGCCGGGAGAGATACGGAGAGTCTTATGTCGGCAAGGAGAAACCCACGGGTGAGCTCTTCCAGGAGAGGAAGCTTAAAGAGGGCATCAAGAGGCAAGAGCATCACAGGGATCCGGAGAAGGAGCTCGAAACCAAAGGGCAGGGCCAGCCGATGGAGACAGAGCCTCACCTCAGGACCACTCAGCCCCTGGACTTGACCGCTCTGAACAGGCTCAGGGCTCAGATGATGAAAGCGAAGTTAAAGGGCTCCGCCGACGCAGCAGAGCTTGAAGAACGCTACAACATTGCTGCTTCTGCCCATTTCGCTAACCGTAAAGAGGCTGATGTGATTGTCCTTGGCGTCAGGGAGAACCGCATGTTGGCCGGCGAGAGGAATGAAGTCAGGCCTGTGGAGACTAAGAGAGGCCGGGAAAGGGGTCAAGTGGAAGAGAATGAAGATATGAGCATCCTAGACATGGTGCGAGAAGAGCGGAGAACACGCGGCGAACCTGGTGGGGAGGGACGACAGTTTGCGGAGAGAATCATGAGAGATCCTAGATTCGAGGTGAGTGTCCCCTGCTTGCGATTGAGCTCGTGCCTCGTGCTGACACGCCGCCTAGAATGACCTTGAGTACATGGACGACAACGCCGTGAAGCTCGCCAGACGCGTGCAGAGATCCGAGATCGATATCAAGAACAAGGCCATCAACGAATTCCAGAAGATGAACCGTATCCTCGACAGCTGTCCTCTGTGCTATCATGAGGACACAAACACCCCTCCCATCGCTCCCGTAGTCTCTTTGGCGACCCGGACGTATCTCACACTTCCCACTGAACCTGAGCTCAGCGAAGGCAGTGCCACGATCGTACCTATCCAGCATCGGACGAATCTCTTGGAATGCGACGATGACGAGTGGGAGGAGATACGGAACTTCATGAAGAGCTTGACGCGGATGTACCATGACCAGGGGCGCGACGTAATCTTCTACGAGAACGCCGCTGAACCTCACCGCAGGAGGCACGCGGCGATGGAGGCCGTCCCGCTGCCGTACAGCCTCGGGGAAACGTCGCCTGCTTTCTTCCGGGAGGCGATCCTCGCGGCCGACACGGAATGGACGCAACACACAAAGCTGATCGACACTCTGGCCAAGGCCAAGCAGGGGCTCGGAAAGCGGGCTTTCCGCCGCACGCTGGCGAAAGAGATGCCCTACTTCCACGTCTGGTTCGAGCTGGATGGCGGACTGGGCCACATCGTGGAGGACCCGCATAAGTGGCCGAAGGGGGATCTCTTTGCGCGGGAGACCATTGGAGGAATGCTTGATCTGGAACCGGATATCATCAAGCGGCAGGGCCGATGGAGCAAGGGCGGTGATAGAAGGGTTGAAGGGTTCAGGAAACGATGGAGGAAATTCGATTGGACTAGGGTACTGACCGAGGCTTGAAGATTTGTTTCTGATGGACGAGCTCGGGTGTCTGGTAAAAGGGGTTAAGTTAATACGTAATGTAGCACATATCGGTTGACCTTGATGGCTGCATTCTGCAATGTCTTTGGGTTTCTGCTGCACAGCCCTTTTAATCGTCTGGTTTATGGTGTCACGACAGTCACAGTTGTCTGGGATGAAAGATGAATCTGATAGCCAACAAGAAAGTTGAGTCGTCTGTGAAGAAGCAGTTTCGAGAGCTTCAACATTGTACCATGTTAGTTTCTATCTGCACGAGATCGCAGATGCTTGAAGCAGCCAGCCACATCTCACGCCCGTTGGAAGAGTAGGATCTCGATCCCCTAGTTACAAGCTGTATGAGGTATGTACATGCCCTTGTGCCGTACATGGTTGAAGAGAACGGAGCAACGCCTTCATCAATCCGGAACAATCCAATACTATATTATAGCCTCAGTAGCGGAACAGCATTTCTTTATACATGTCATCTGTCTGCAAGGAGCATCAGCTCCCTTTACAGTCGTAAGGAATCTTCGGTGGATATCCAGCATAAACCTCGTATGGGGAAAACTCCGGATTTAACCGTCTTCACGGCCGAGAAGCTGGCACCTTGCCACTGCTAGTTGACTAAGATCGATCGTGCCTGGCTCTCTCCCCGCACACTGAACGCAAGAACCAGCAGCACCGGTGCGCTCAGTGCGCATCTCCAGCGCATCGAGCGGGACAGATCTGTATGGATCGGGATCTGATTCTGGAGTCGCAGAGGGCAGCGTGAGGAGAAAGACCCCGAGGAAGTTCGAGCCTTAGGTACTGTACAGGGGACTTTTTCCCCAACCGAGCCGCCGGCGACGAGACGGCAGGCCTTCGCGCCATCGCTGCGGCGTTAAAAGAACGACGGGCGACGTCTCTCGGCCGCGAACCGTGGTGGTGACGGTGGGGCGGCGAACCTCTCTCTCCCCGCGCTGGGTGAGATCCTTCGCTATCTTTTCTCCTTTCCCGGCGGCTTGTCCTGTCAACCCGCTTCAAATCTTTTTTTAAGGTACCGTCGTCTCTTGTATATAGCTTCCCGACTCTGACGCATCTTTCTGGTTTCCCCGTGCCTCTCTTTGCGGTGTTCTAGCGGGTTCTCTCTCTTTTTCTTAGATATTCCCTTCGTTTATCCGGGCATATCAGGTGACTACCTAAGGTTAGTATTATCTTTTCTTATCATGATACGCTTACATGTGCCCTCTTGCCTGTCCTTCACCGCGCCTGACTATGGAAAGACCAAGAGTATCTATCTTGTTGATATCCAATGCTTTCCTTTCTTTGATCCTCTCTTTTCCATCACTTTTATTGCCGATTTCTACTGTTCTCATCACCGCGTGTCGGAGCGCGCGAAAGCAACCCCAATACGAAAAAAGAAAGGCCGGAATTTTTTATGGACCAGTTAACTGACCATTTCCCCCCAGGAATTAATAAATAAATACCTAAGTATGGCTGGTACCAAGCCAAAGGTTCTTCTTCTCGGTCAGATCGACCAGTACGTGGGCCCTGCAACCCCCCTTGTCCAGTTCAGACAGTGAACTAACTCGGGGATTTATTTCTTGCTTAAAGCGCGCATTCGTCGTGGAGCGCCCTGGGTGAGATCGCGGAGATCGTCAAGCCCACCGCCACCAACCGCGCAGAGTTCATCCAGGAATGCCGGGAGGGCAAGCTCGACGGCGTGGTCGCGGCCTACCGCACCTTCGGCTCGTTTGAGATTACGGGGCTCATCGACGAGGAGATCGTCGGGGTCCTGCCCAAGTCGCTGAGGTTTCTTGCTCATTGCGGTATGTATCTTTTTTTCTAGTCCTGTCCGGTTGCTGTGTTTCCTGTATTGTATGTTCTCGATGTCTATTCGCGGTTTGCGTTTATATAATATTGTTCCCATTGCTGCTATCCAATTTCCTTTTTTTTTCCCGGATACGAGTACAAGAGCAGTTTCCCCCTTCCACAATCAAGATAGATATCCATTTTCTATTCTCGACAGCTATTCCTTCACCCCCCCCCCCATGTTCATCTTTCTAACACCACCGCAGGAGCCGGCTACGACCAGATCGACGTCCACGCCTGCAGCGCGCGCGACCCTCCGCTGCGCGTCTCCAACGTCCCCACGGCCGCCGACGACGCCACCGCCGACGTGAACATGTTCCTGATCCTCGGCGCCCTGCGCAACTTCAACGCGGGCATGGCGGCCCTGCGTGAGGGCAAGTGGCGCGGCCAGCCGCCGCCCGCGCTGGGCCACGACCCGCGGGGCAAGACGCTGGGGATCCTGGGCATGGGCGGCATCGGGCGCAACCTGAAGCGCAAGGCCGAGGCGTTCGGCATGAAGGTTATCTACCACAACCGGCGGCCGCTGAGCGATGAGCTGGCCGGCGGGGCGCGGTACGTCTCGTTCGACGAGCTGCTCGCGGAGAGCGATGTGATCAGTTTGAATCTGCCGTTGAACGTATGTTCATCATATCAAACCCTAAGTGCTTGATACAGGACGATACGTGCTGACTGATATCGTACTTGTAGAAAAATACCCACCACATCATCGGCAAAGCCGAATTCGCCAAGATGAAGGACGGCGTCGTCATCGTCAACACGGCGCGCGGCGCCGTCATGGACGAGGACGCGCTCGTCCAGGCCCTCGACAGCGGCAAGGTGCGCTGCGCGGGGCTCGACGTCTTCGAGGCGGAGCCCAGGGTGCACCCGGGCCTGCTGCGCAACCCCAACGTGGTGCTCGTGCCGCACATGGGGACGTGGACGGTGGAGGTGAGTGTCTTCTTCTCCTTCTTCTTTTTATATATATATATATATATATACACATATACATATGT
>Ga0207767_1000755_pt1 | contig 12520 bp, 13 predicted proteins | sample HigsolmetaGSP17D_FD_184845 | JGI IMG/M metagenome (GOLD analysis project Ga0207767, IMG submission 184845) | High solid enriched microbial communities from the Joint BioEnergy Institute, USA - SP1-7-D (SPAdes) | ecosystem: Engineered > Bioreactor > SSF (Solid state fermentation) > Aerobic >... | reverse complement strand
CCGCGAACTGATCCGCCCCCACACGCGCGTGCTGTGGGAGCGCGCTTGCGCGCGATGCCTGGATCGGCCGCACTCACTGAAACGCGCTCCCGCATGGGCATGGCCGCGCATTGATAAATAAACATATGTTTATATACTGGCGGAAATCCGGAGCCCTGCCGCCATGCCGCACGATCACAGTCACGCACACGACCATTCCCACGACCACGGCGCCGGCCCCAGCCACGCGCCGTCGGTGTCGGCCGCCAACGAACGCGTGGTGCTGACCGGCTTCGCGCTGACCGCGAGCTTCATGCTGGTCGAGGTGGTCGGCGGTGTGCTGTCGAACTCGCTCGCGCTGATCGCCGACGCCGGCCACATGCTCACCGACGCCGCCGCGCTGCTGCTGGCGTGGGTGGGTTTCCGCATCGGCCGGCGCGCGTCCGATGCGCGCCGGACCTTCGGCTACATGCGCTTCGAGGTGCTGGCCGGCCTGGTCAACGCGGTCACGCTGTTCGGCCTGGTGCTGTGGATCGTCTGGGAAGCGATCCAGCGGTTGCGCGCGCCCGGCGAAGTGCTGGCCGGGCCGATGCTCGCGGTCGCCGTGGTCGGCCTGCTGGTGAACTGCCTGGTGTTCTGGATCCTGCATCGCGGCGACCAGACGCACGTCAACATCAAGGGCGCCACGCTGCACGTGCTCGGCGACCTGCTGGGCTCGGTCGCGGCGATCGTCGCCGCGCTGGTGATCCACTTCACCGGCTGGATGCCGATCGACCCGATCCTCTCGGTGCTGGTCTGCCTGCTGATCCTGCGCAGCGCCTGGTCGCTGCTGCGCAACGCCTTCGACATCCTGATGGAGGCGGTGCCGCCGGACATCGACATCGAGACCGTCCGCGCGCATCTGCGCGACACGGTGCCGGGCGTCGCCGACGTCGACCACGTCCACGTATGGTCGATCACGTCCGGCAAGGTGCTGGCGACGCTGGAGCTGACGCTGACGGACGATGCGCAGCCCGCGATCGTGGTGCCGGCGGTCAAGCGCGCGCTGTCGAAGACCTTCTCGATCGGCCACGCGACGGTCGAGGTCGTGCACGCGCCGCAGGCGCAATGCGCGCTGGAGCGGCGCGGCGGGGACACGCATCACCACGACCACGACCACGCGCACGAGGCTCGGCACGGGCCGGAGCGCACACGGTGACGGTCGTCGACGATGCGCGGCTGTCGATCCTCGCCGAGACCTTCAAGCTGCTCGGCGATCCCACCCGCCTGCGCGTGCTGCTGACCTGCCTCGACGGACCGGTCGCGGTCGGCGAGATCGCACGCCGCACCGGCGCCTCGCAGCCGCTGGTCAGTCACCATCTGCGGCTGCTGCGGGGCGCACGGCTCGTGCGCGGTGCGCGACAGGCGCGGCAAGTGCTCTACGAGGCCGACGACGCGCACGTGCGCGACATGCTGCTGGACATGCTCGAGCACGCGCACGAGGACGCGTGACCTGAGAGTCATGCAGTGAGGGGTCTCAGGACTCGCGAGGCTGCACCAGCCAAGGCGTAATCATTTCTCGCACCACGTCGAGCGACTCGACGATGCGATGCCCCAGTGCGCGCACCGTGTCGTCCGGCATCAGCAGGTCGGGCACCTGCACCACGGTCATGCCGGCGGCCAATGCGGCGCGCACGCCGGTGGGCGAATCCTCGAGCACCAGGCACTGCGCCGGCGCCACGCCGAGGCGTTCGGCCGCGAGCAGGTAGACATCCGGCGCCGGCTTCGGCGATGCGACGTCGCTGCTGGTGCAGACCACGTCGACATGCGACAGCAGCCCGGCCGCGGCGAGCTTGCGCTGGGCCAGCGGCGACCGCGTCGAGGTCGCGACCGCCCGCGGCACACCATGCGTGGCCAGCAGCTGCAGCAGGGCGACGATGCCGGGTCGATGCGGCACACCGGCGTCTGCGATCGCGACATAGCGTGCATGCCCGTCTTCGAGCAGCGCGTCTGCCGGGGCCTCGCCGATCGTCTCGCCGAGACGCGCACGACACACGGCGTCGGTGTGGCCGATCAGGCACAGCCACCAGTCCGGATCGATGTCGGCCCCGTGATCGGTCGCCGCGGCGCGCAGCGCGTCGAGGATCACGCGCTCCGAATCGAGCATCAGGCCGTCCATGTCGAAGATCACCGCTGCCGGGCGGAACGGCAGCGGCGCGATTTCCACGCTCATGCGGCGTCCATCAGCGCGGCGAGATCCGCCGCGTCCAGCGCGCGCCAGTCGCCTTCTGCCAATCCATCCAGCGCCAGCCCGCCCACGCGACTGCGATGGAGCGCGACCACGTGGTTGCCGGTCGCGGCGAACATGCGTCGCACCTGGTGGTAGCGGCCCTCGGTCAGCGTGAGGCGCGCATGCGTCTGATCGATGACCTCGAGCGCCGCGGGTTTCAGCGGCGTGGTTTCCGACTCCAGCATCAGCGTGCCGCTGGCGAACAGCGCAGCCTCGTCGCCACGCAGCGACTGCGCCAGCGTGGCCTCGTACACCTTCGGCAACGCGGCCTTCGGCGAGATGATCCGGTGCAGCAACTGGCCATCATCGGTGAACAGCAGCAGGCCGCTGGTCTCGCGGTCCAACCGCCCCACCGTCGACAGCACCGGTGATCGCAGCCGGAAGCGCGGCGGCAGCAGGTCGTACACCAGACGACCGGTGTCCTTGGTCGAACACGTGTAGCCGGTCGGCTTGTGCAGCATCAATGTCAGGCCCTGCGGCGGGTCCAGCGGCTCGCCGTCCACGCGCACATCGTCGTGGCCGACCTGGTCGTCGGCGTAGAGCACCTCGCCGGCGGCATCGGTGACGCGGCCCTCGCGGAACATCCACGCGACCTGCTTGCGGCTGCCGTAGCCGAGGTTGGCGAGCAGTTTGACCAGCTTCATCGCGGCTGCTCCGCATGCACGATCTTGAAGCCGCCGTGCGCCGCGACCTCGCGCACCTGCGAAAAACGCGCATCGAGGATGTCCTCGTACGGCAGATGACGGTTGGCGACCAGCCACAACTGGCCACCGGGCTTCAGCGCACCTGCGGCGGCGGCGATGAACAGCCGGCCGATGTCCGGCCGCTCGCTGCGGCCCTGGGCATGGAAGGGCGGATTGCTGACGATGGCATCAAAGCGGCGCGACAGCCCGCGCGTGACGTCGGCCCACTGGAAGTCCAGCGTCACGTCGTCGCGCAGACCGGCGAGGTTACGGCGTGCCAGCGCCAGCGCGCGGCCTTCGGCCTCGACGACGTCGAGCGCGCGGATGCCCGTGCAGCGCTGCAGCAGCTCGGCCGACAGATAGCCGTAGCCGGCACCGAGATCGGCGACGTGACCCGACAGCGTGTGCGGCAGTTGCGCGACCAGCAGCGCGGACGCCGGATCGATGCGATCCCAGGCGAACACGCCCGGGCGACTGGCAAAGCGGCCGTCGAGAATCGGACGCGGGGCATCGAGCGCGGCCCAGCGTTCGAGCAGCGCGGTATCGGCGCGGTCGTCGCGCTGCGCCCAGAACACGCGGCACTTGTGCTTGCTCTGCACGGCGATGTTGCCGGCGAGCTTGGCCAGGTCGTCCTGCGCGGACTTGGCGCCCTCGTCGTTGGCGACGCTGGCGACGACCCAGCCTCCCGGCGCGGTCGCCTGCACCGCGCGCGCCAGTTCGGCGCGTGCTTCGTCGCGCTGTCGCGGCGGCAGCACGAGGACCAGCGGGCGCTGCGGGAGCGCGTCTTCCGAGTCGACCGGCAAGGTGTCGAAGCCGGCGCGCTGCAGTTCGGCGTGCGCCGGCGCGAAGCTCTGCGCGCACAGCAGTCCGGGCCAGCGACCGCCGGTGGTCGCAACACCGGCCCGCGCACGCAGGAACAGCGCGCCCCCGGACGGCCACGGCAGCAGGCGCTGCTCGAACGGCAGGAACAGGGCATCGAGGGCGGGATCGGACATGCGGACCGGAAACGTCGAAGGCGGCCGCGCATTCTACCGGGGCGATGCGGGCCGCCCTTCGCCGATGCGCTTCCCGTCACGGATCCGGACGGGAGCACACACCGACAACATCGCATTGATGTTTCGCCAACATCCGCGCCGCCACGATGGCCCCCATCCCGCGCAGTGAGGAGTCCGCAATGCCCATCCACGCCCTGTTCGTCGGCGGCACGATCGACAACAGCGAACTCGATCTCGACGGTCCCGATCCGCCCGTCCGCTACCCGCCTGACACCGGCGGCGGCCAGTCGCGCTACCGTCTCCACGCGGTCGGGCGCCGCGATGACGAGGTCGTGTACGCCGTCTACGGCGGGCCGGACATCGCCCACGAAGAGGTGCAGCGCATCAGCGAGGAACGCGGGTACGCGCGCCGCTTCGAGGCCAGCGAAACGATCGTCGGTTGATCCCGCGCGCGCCCGGCGTCGGTCGCCGGGCGCGCACTGTCATTCCTGCAGGGCGCGCAGCGTCACCGACGGCGGTGCATCGAGCACGCGGCGCGTGGCCCACAGGCCGGCGAGCAGGGTCATCAGCACGCCGATGCCGCCGCCGACCGCGGCCAATGTCCAGTTCGGCGTCCACGGCAGATCGAACACCTGTACGGCGATCACGCCGGCCAGCACCGACGCGGCAATTGCCGCGACCAGGCCCGCGAGCAGACCGATCGCCGCGAACTCGGAGGCCTGCGCCAACCGCAATTGCGCCCGCCTGCCGCCGAGCACGCGCATCACGCCACCTTCGAGCAGGCGCTCGTCCTGGCTGGCGCTGACCGCGGCCAGCAGCACCAGCACGCCGGCCGCGAGCGAGAACCAGAACACCACCTGCACCACCGTCGACACCTGGTCGGCGGTGCTGCGCACCTGGGTCAGCACCGCATCGATGTCGACCACCGAAAGATTGGGGAAGCGCTGCACGAGGTCGGCGGTGAAGCGCGGCTTGTCGGGCGGTACGCGCACCGCGGTGATGTGGCTGGCGGGATACGCATCCAGCGCGCCGGGCGAGGCGACGACGAAGAAGTTCGGGCGGAAGCTCTCCCACTCGATGCTCCGGAAACTCGTGATCGGCGCCTCGAAGCGCTGGCCGGCGATGTCGAAGGTGATGCGGTCGCCGAGCTGCCAGCCCAGATCCTTGGCGAAGCCTTCCTCGACCGAGATCTCCGGCGTCGCCGGTGGCGTGTCGCCCCAGAACGTGCCTGCGGTCACGCGGTTGTCGTCCCGCAGATCGCTTTGCATCGACAGGTTGAACTCGCGCTCGGCGCGGCGCTGCGCCTGCCGGTCCTGCGCCTCGTCGCCGGTCTTGTCGGCGTAATCGGCGCCGGTGACCGGTGCGCCGTTCCGCTCGATCAGGCGCGCGCGGATCATCGGGAACAGCACCGGCGGCTCGACCGACTGCGACGCGATGAAGTCGCGCACCGGGTCGAGCTGGTCGGGCTGCACGTTGATGATGAAGCGGTTGGGCGCCTCCTGGCCGAGCGCGAGCTGCCAGCGGTCGAGCAGATCGGTGCGCACGAAGGTCAGCAGCAGCAAGGCCATCAGGCCCAGGCCCAGCGCGGTGACCTGGGCGACGCTGGTGCCGGCACGCCGGCTCACGTTCGCCAGGCCGTAGCGCAGGCTGCCGCGCAGCCGCGTGCGCAGCGCGCGCACCAGTGCGATCAGGCCCCAGGCCAGCAGGGCGAGCACGGCGAACGTCGCCGCGATGCCGGCCAGCATCGCGCCGCCCAGTGTCGCCGAGCCGGCCTTCCACCACAGCAACGCGGCGAGACCGACGAAGCCGGTCGCGCCGACCAGCCATGCGCTCGGTTCGAAACCGCCGAGATCGCGTCGCAACACGCGCAGCGCCGGCACGCGGCGCAATGCCAGCACCGGCGGCGCACCGAAGGCCATCAGCACGACCAGGCCCACGCCGTAGCCCTGCAGCGCCGGCATCAGGCCCGCGGCCGGAATCGACAGGCCCAGCATCGATTCGAGCCAGCGCCCGACGCCCCACTGCAGGCCGAACGCGATCACCACGCCCAGCGTGCAGGCCATCAGCCCGAGCAGCAGCAGCTCGCCGACGTGGATGCCGACCAGCGTCCTCTGCTGCGCGCCCATGCAGCGCATCACCGCGACCGACGACAGGTGCCGCGCCGAGTGCTGGCGCGCGGCCATCGCGACGGCGACCGCGGCGAGGATCACCGAGACCAGCGCGGCCAGACCGAGGAAACGGCCGGCGCGGTCGAGCGAGGAGCGCACTTCGGGGCGCGCGTCGCTGATCGTCTCGACGCGCTGGCCGCGCCCGAGCTGCTCGCGCGCGACACGGGTGAAGCCGTCGACGGCGTTGGCATCGCCGGCGACGACGAGGCGGTAACGGATGCGGCTGCCGGGCTGGATCAGGCCGGTGGACGCCAGATCGGACAGGTGCAGGAAGACCTTCGGCGCGACGTTGAAGTAGTCGATCGACGCGTCGGGTTCCTGCAGCACCAGCGCGGTCAGCCGGAAGCTGCGGTTGCCGAGCGTGACCGTGTCGCCGACCGATGCGCCCAGCGTGTCGGCGCCGGCGCGGCTCATCCATGCGGTGCCGGCCTCGGGCACGGCGTCGGCGTCGCGCTCGACGCCATCGGCGCCGGCGATGCGGAAGCTGCCGCGCAACGGGAATCCGTCGCCCAGCGCGCGCACGTCGCCGAGCTGCAGGTTCGCTGTGTCGCCTGCGCCGACGCGGATCATGCTGTCGAGTTCGATGGTGTCGACCGACTGCAGACCGGGCGCGTTCGCCGCATCGCGGATTGCGCCTTCGATCGGCGCGTCGCCGCGCACGACCGCATCGCCGCCGAGCAGACGGTTGGCCTCGATCGCCAGCGCACGCTCGGCACGATCGGTCACGAAGCCGACCGCTGTGACCGCGACGACGGCGAGCACCAGCGCCGCGAACAGGATGCGGATGTCGCCGGCCGCGAAGTCGCGACGCAACTGGCGCCAGGCCAGGCCCGCGGTCCTCATGCGGCGACGGCCTCGTCGGCGACGAGGCGACCGCTGTCGATGCGCAGGCGGCGCGCGCAGCGTGCGGCGAGGCGGTCGTCATGCGTGACCAGCACCAGCGTGGTGCCGGCATCGGCGTTGAGCGCGAACAGCAGATCGACGATCGCCTGCCCGGTCGCGGTATCCAGATTGCCGGTGGGCTCGTCGGCGAACAGCAGCGAGGGCCGGGTGACGAAGGCACGCGCCAGCGCGACGCGCTGCTGCTCGCCGCCGGAGAGCTGACGCGGGTAATGGCCGAGGCGTTCGCCCAGACCGACGCGTGCGAGCACGTCGCGCGCCGGACCTTCGACGTCGCGATCGCCGCGCAGCTCCAGCGGCAGCATCACGTTCTCCAGCGCGGTCAGCGATGGCAGCAGCTGGAAGCTCTGGAACACGAAGCCGACCTTCTCGCCGCGCACCTGCGCGCGGCCGTCCTCGTCGAGGGTGGAGATGGGCGCGCCGTCCAGCAGCACGCGGCCCGTGCTGGGCGTGTCGAGCCCGGCCAACAGCGACAGCAGCGTGCTCTTGCCCGATCCCGACGCGCCGACGATGGCGACCGTGTCACCGTGCCCGACGCGGAAGCCGACGTCCTGGAGGATCGTCAGCGGCCCCGACGGCAGCGCGACCTGCTTGCCCAGACCGTCGACGTCGAGCGCGTCGGCGGTGGTGCGGCGGGAAGCGGTCTGCTCAGCTTGCGTGGGGCGTCCGTCGTGCATATAGATCCTTCGCTGTTTCGAATCGCCCGGCATGCCGTTGCGGCAATGCCGGATCAACCGGAGACGTGGGTGATGACACAGGGAACTGCGGCCGTGCGCCGCCGGATGCAAGCGCAGGGCGTGCGCTGGATGCTGGCGTGTCTGCTGGCCCTCCCCGTTCTAGCACAGGCGCAAGTGGCGCAGACCGTGCCATCGGGCGATGCGAAGACCGTACTGGTCATGGGTGATTCACTCTCGGCGGGCTACGGCATGGCGGCCTCCGAGGGCTGGGTGTCGCTGCTGCAGCAGCGCCTGCAGCGCGAGGCGCCGGGCTGGCGCGTGGTCAATGCGAGCATCTCCGGCGAGACCAGCGCCGGCGGTGCGTCGCGGATCGTCGCGGCCGTGGTCCGCGAGCGCCCCGACGTGGTGATCATCGCGCTGGGCGCCAATGACGGACTGCGCGGACTGCCGCTGGCCGATGCGCGTCGCAACCTCGCGCGCATGATCGGCGCGTCCCAGCACGTCGGTGCGAAGGTGCTGCTGGTCGGCATGCGCATGCCGCCGAATCTCGGCGCGGATTACACGCGCGGCTTCGAGGACAACTACCGCCTGCTGGCGAAAACCTTCGACACGGCGCTGTTGCCGTTCCTGCTGGAGCCGGTCGCGGCCGACCGCGCGAATTTCCAGGACGACAACCTGCACCCCACGATCGCCGCGCAACCGAAGATCCTCGATCACGTCTGGCCCGCGCTGCGGCCCTTGCTCGACTGAGCGGCGCAGGAACGGTTCGGGAAGATCAGCGCCGCGTGATGCATCCATCCGCGGCGCGTGCTGCGTAGACCTCGCGAGCCCGTGCATCCGCACGGCGCCATGCCCGTCCCAGGACATCACGAGGATCCGTCATGAAGCACACCCTGCTCTCCGCTGCCCTGCTCGCCAGCATCGCCCTGACCGCCTGCCAGAAGGAGGCCCCGGCCGACACCGCCGCCGTCACGCCGGCAGCCGAGACGCCCGCCGCCGAACCGATGACGCCGGCCCCTGCCGAGCCCGCGATGGGCGCCGAGGCCGATGCCACCGCGCAGACCGGCAATCCGATGGTCGGTGGCGCGCCGATGTATGCCGACCGCGACATCGTGACCAATGCGTCGGCCTCCCCGGAGCACACCACGCTGGTCTCGGCCGTGCAGGCCGCCGGCCTGGTCGACACGCTGAAGGGCCCGGGCCCGTTCACCGTGTTCGCGCCCACCAACGCCGCGTTCGAGAAGCTGCCGGCGGGCACCGTCGACGGCCTGCTGGCGCCGGACAAGAAGGCCGACCTGACCAAGGTGCTGACCTACCACGTGGTGCCGGGCAACATCGACGCCGCCGCGCTGACCCAGCAGATCCAGGCCGGCGGTGGCACCGCCACGCTCAAGACGGTCGAAGGCGAGTCGCTGACCGCCAAGGCCGACGGCGGCACGGTCACGCTGACCGATGCCAAGGGCAATGTCGCCCGCGTCACGACGGCCGATGTACGCCAGAGCAACGGCGTGATCCACGTGATCGACACGGTGCTGATGCCGTAAGCGCAGCGACCTGCGGCAGAAACGAAGGCGGCCTCCGGGCCGCCTTTTTTTTCAGCGTGGCGCCGCGGTCGGGCGCTGCAGTAGCGGGTAAGGATTGACCGGCTCGCCGGTCCACCACTGCTTCTCGGGCGTGAGCCGGAAGACCGCGAAGTGCAGATGCGGCGCGGCGGGATCCGCGTTGCCGGTACTGCCGACGGTGCCGAGCACGTCGCCGCGCCGCACCGGCTGGCCTTCGACGATGCCCGGCGCATAGGCCTGCAGATGCGCGTAGTAATACGCGTAGGTGCCGGTGGGCTCGAACTGGTAGATCGTCAGGCCGCCGCGATCGCTGGTGAACAGCTTTTCGATCGTGCCGTCGGCCACCGCCAGCACCGGCGTGCCGGCCGGCGCCATGATGTCGAGCGCCTCGTGCCGGCGCTCGCTGCCGCGCGCGTCGTCGAAGGTGTCGCGCAGCGCCGCGAAGTCGACGCCCTGCACCGGCAGGAGCAGACCCGCCGGCGGCGCATCGGTCGACGTCGCCGGTGACGCTGGCGCGGGAGTCGGTGGCGATGCAGGCGCGGCTGGCGTCGCCTGGGACGTCGATGACGGCGGCGCCCGCGTCACCGCAACCGCATCGTCGGGAAATGCAGGCGGCGCCGACGTCACCGGCTGCGTCGCCAGGCCGTCACCCGTCGTGCGCTGCACCAGCGGCCCGTCCTGCCAGACGAACCACGCGACATTGACCAGCAACAGCACCGCGATCAGGGCGATCCAGGTGCCGGGACGTTTCATCGGTCATTCCTCCAGCACGGCGGTCGTGCCCGGCTTGACCACCTCGGCGACGCGACGTGCGCTCCAGTTGGTCATGCGGATGCAGCCGTGCGACTGGGTCTTGCCGATGTTCTGCGGCTCGGGCGTGCCGTGGATGCCGTAATGCGGTTTGGACAGGTCGATCCAGACCGTGCCGACCGGATTGTTCGGCCCCGGCGGCAGCGTGGCCTTCGAGTGCGAAGCGTCGGCGTCCCAGAACAGGTCGGGGTTGTAGTGGAAGGTCGGATCGGTCGCGACGCCCTCGATCCTCCACTCGCCGATCGGCAGCGGGTCGCGCTCGGTGCCGGTCGAGGCCGGGAACTGCGCATAGGTCTTGCCCGCCGCGTCGACGAGGCGCACGACGGAGTCCGACTTGCTCACCACGACGCGCGCAGGCTCGGCCAGCGGCGTGGCCTCGGCGACGTTCGGCACGAGGATGCGCGTGCCGGCCTTGAAGTCGCTGCCGGGGTTGAGCCTGCGCAGCAGTGCGGGCGATGCGTGGAAACGTTCGCCGAGCGCCTCGACGACGTTCTCGAAGCCCAGCGACTGCTGTTTGGCCTGCGCCATCATGTCGTCCGGCACCGCTTCGAACGGGCCGGCCACGTCCTCGGCCGTCAGCGTGTGCGCCACCAGCGCCTGCACGCCCTCGCCGGTCAATGCATCCCAGGTGCCCGCGTCGAGTTCTCCGCTTGCCTCGATGCCGCGGAAACGCTGGAAGGCGGCGATCGCACGCGTGGTGTTGGTGCCGCCGCGCGCGTCGATTTCGCCCGGCGAGAAGTGCATGCGATCGAGCAGCACCTGGGCGCGCAGCATCGCGGCATCGCCGGCATCGCGAGCGGCGTCGTTGACGGACGCCGCGGTCAGCGCCGCGCTTGCGTCCGCAGAGTCCGTCGCCGTGCCGTCAGCGGGCGCGGCGCCGGTCTGCGCGAACACAGGGACAGCCACTGCGCACAACGCCAGTGCGCACGACAGCGCGAGGGCATCGGGAATCCGGCGAACGGTCATGGGTCGCTCCTTGGGAGGTTGTGCGCCGCATGCTCCAATCCACACTGCGCCGGCTGCGTGAAGCCGGCCGCGGAATGTTCAGCGTGCAGGGCAGTGCAGGAACGTCGACGCGCGCAGCCATGCCGGATCGTCGGCGTAGGCGAACAGCAACTGCCCGTCCTTCAGATCGTCGATGACCTCGCGCGCGACCGCACTGCGCACGGCCGGACACCCCCAGCTGCGACCCAGCCGGCCCTGACGACGCGCCTGCGCCGGGTCCACGTAATCGGCGCCGTGCATCACGATCAGGCGTTCGCGGGCGCGGGCGTTGATGCCCGGTTCCAGACCGTCCATGCGCAGCGAATAGCCGTTCTGGCCGGTGTAGGTCTCGGCCATCGCGAACAGGCCCAGACTGCTCTGGTAGCTGCCCTCGACATCCGAGAACACCGTGGGCACGTTGCCGCCGCTGCCGCGCCCGTGCGCGACGTGTTCGGCATGCAGCAGGCGTCGCCCGTCAACGTCGAACACCCACATCCGCACCTCGGTCGATGGCCGCGAATAGTCGATGACCGCAAGCCGCGGTCCGACCTCGTGATCGCGCGCCGCGCAGTCGCGTGCCTGCAACGCCATTGCCAATACCTTGCGGTCGAGCGCCGGCGCGGCGGCGGCCAGCGTGTCGAGCGTGGCGTCGGCAGCCTGCACGGCGGAGCAAGCCAGCAGGCCGACCAACCAGATTGGAGTGAGACGACGTGCGTACATGGTCGGAGCCTAACGCGCCGACCCCGCGCGGTGCGTCAACACGCGCCTTCCGCTGCTTCCCGATATTCGACCGCTCATCGGCTCGCGGGATTATTTTCCGATTAACCTTGCACGGCCGATAAAGTCGATGTATCGTGCGCGCCGATCCTTCAAACCGGAACGTTCTCCAACGGACCTCCCATGAAAACCGCACGCGCACACGCCCTCATGCTTCGCCACCCGCGCTTCCAGCGCGCAGCGGAAGCGTGCGCGAAGCCTGCACTGCAGGCCGGACTGGACCGTATTCCCGACTGATCTCCACGTCCATGGAGATCGGCCACCCCGATCTCCGAGGCACGCGAACGCCCTCGGACACACAGCCGGGGGCGTTTTTCGTTTGCGCGTTCGCAAAAGCGAGTTCAATGAATCCGCAGGACCGACATTATCTTCCCGAGGCATCCGGAATCCAGGTTCCGATTATGGGAATCCAGCTGCGAGGCGTTCGCCAGTAAATGGCGTGGAACGCTGTGCCCCGATGCCGGGCACGGGCGGCGGACAAGTTCGGTCCTGCGTCAGGAATCGATGTCGTGTGGCATCGATCGGGACATCGACGACCACGGGCCAGCGGTATGGATTGCAGTCCATCCGGTGCGCACGGCTCTGCCGCCGCGTATGCCGGCGCGTGCGAGGCGATGGACCGGAAGCGGGCGATAGCGCAGAGGGAGAGCAGCGGCGCAAGCCGAAGGTCACCGGTTCGAATCCGGTTCGTCCACCACTGGATAGCTCAGAGGGAG
>Ga0207767_1000749_pt1 | contig 12699 bp, 8 predicted proteins | sample HigsolmetaGSP17D_FD_184845 | JGI IMG/M metagenome (GOLD analysis project Ga0207767, IMG submission 184845) | High solid enriched microbial communities from the Joint BioEnergy Institute, USA - SP1-7-D (SPAdes) | ecosystem: Engineered > Bioreactor > SSF (Solid state fermentation) > Aerobic >... | reverse complement strand
AAAAAAAAAAAAAAAAAAAAAAAAAAAAAAAAAAAAAAAAAAAAAAAAAAAAAACCACTAGCAGATGCTGCCCAGCACAGGCCCCTTCCCACAGATCTGCAGTAAACGTATCTACTGCCTTACAGGCCATTCTGAACTAGTCTTCCAGTTACCTAGGCAGATATGAATTATTTCCATGCCGTATCCATCACATGGACCCACTACAGACCTATATTCCAGCTACTCAAGGTCAGAAAAACCGCCCAGGACTAATCGGACTCTGCTGCGACGCAGGAACCGGCTGACCACCAGCACCTCAGACTGTTCCCAAAGCATCTACCGCTTCTTGAGCCTGCCTACTATCTTGTATGTACCTCTCATCGCGTAGAAGACTGACCAGATTGGATATCCAGAACCTACAGCCCTGACCGGTAGACGTGAACTGGTACCTGTCGTAGCCTTTCTCCACGAGAAGAGCCACGAATCTTCCGAAAGTCAGGTCCAGATTTGGTGTAATATCAAGTCGAACTGTCTTCACGACGTCGTTGTCAGGGGAGTATGTGAATGCTGTTCTTCTCGTGACGATCGGCACAATGGAGAGATTCGGACCGGAGGGGGAAGGGTCGAGTTCGAGAGACTGGTGGTCCTGACTGATGGCGCAGTGGAGGGCCCAGTGGTTTGTCATTGTCGTCTCTTGATCTTGACTTTGGACTGATCCAACTTCTGCGGCGAGAGAAGAGGGGATGTATCTGATGGTCGACACGGTCAAGTATGGATGTATGTACTAAATGGAGGGGGAGATATTCAGCTGAGGAAGATATGAAAAGGTTTAGAAACCGAGGAGAGCGACCTTCAGTGACGAAGGATGGAATATGTATGCGACTTCCCGGGATCCTCACCAGGTGAAACGAGGGCACACTTATATTTTTTAGGGTGCTCAACAGAAGTAGGCAAACGCCCAAGTATATGCATCCTGACGTACGTGCATTCGATTTCTGTGACGCCAAAAGAGCACGAGTCGAAACATAATATAGGAAAGAGGAACATTGTGTGCTTAGATAGCTAAGCTCAACGTTGGAGGACCAGTCGAATGTACGGAGCATGGACGGCCAAGTGGTAGAAGCACCAATCCATCAAATCAAGCGACGTTGAAACATAGCCTGTAGTACGAACAACCATTTATTCGTCGCTATAAAAAAAGGGCAAACTCATGTGAGGCTAGAGCAGAAAGAGAGTCAGACAGGCAAATAGAGAGTTATAATAGTACTAAAATAATGCCCAAGGCATAATAATAGCACCTAATTAAGCGCCAGTTCGTAGACTGAAAGTCTTCGGCGCTGAGGTATACAAAAGCACACGGCATGTACACTACAAAAACAGACCCCAAAATTCAATCCACACTACTACTCACCATAATCTACGATTGTTTTCATCAACTGAGAAATTCTAACCGGTCCAGTCAATACCGCTACCTACCTACATAAAGCCCTTGAAAACCCGACCAAGAGGTGTCTGCCAAGCGCTAGGTAGGAAACATGACTTGGTTGCATTGCGCTCTTGCTCCACACAGGAGTAGAACCTAGACAACTTAGGTTGTACTCACCTAGGCACCTAATTCCAGTAATAGGCCTGGTTTAGCACAGTTCCCAAGAACATCTGTCACGATTCACAATTGAAAAAGGTCTCAGCACATCTGCGCCGCATTAGTATATCGGATATATGGGAGTACTCCATTCCATTATCACGAGAGGAATAAGAAAAAAAATATTAAATTACGAGAGTAAGTAGCAAGAAAAGAAACCTATTCCACTATAGGAATATAATATAGGACAATACTGTTTCTTTTATTCATTTCCTCTATCTAACGATCTTCCTTCGTGATGTATCTGCTCGAATAGAACAGGTACTTAACTAGATCTATCTTACGGACATTCATGGTTCAGCCATGTCATGACGTATGTAGCTGTCTATTATAACCCAGACGCCAGGACTCGCGCAGGATCCGAGCAGGTCCTGCCTGCTGTCAACAGGTTTTCTTTCCCCCCAGCGGCATTGATGCCTTATGACGGATAACGCCGCACTATAAGTTCAGGGTTCAGAATACTGTCCATTTTCCATCCTTGGAAATTTTGGCGATTACCCATGGAGGCCACAGAGTGCAGGAGCGAGCAGACAGGCAGGCAAGGCTAGACTATGGTTTACGATGAGGTTGAAAATGAACGTGAAAATACTGCAATAGATTCTTTGCCTGCCTTGGTAGTATGTATCTATGCATATCACAATTTGCATGGAGTAGAGATCAAAAAATTACAGTACCGCAGGCCCCTGCATAGACGGACAATACGTCCATATCACATTTCAATTTCAACGCGGCTGTTAGCTCGGAAAGGAATCTTTCACCCAATCATGGACTCGAATAGTAAGAATAAGTACATTCTTCCGAACAAACAAGGAATCACGAAAGCTCGTTGACTTCGACGTCCTTGTCGCCCTCTTTCCTCTCGCGCTTCAACACCTCCGGCCGGTCCAGGCCCGCCAGAGGCGCGCGATTGCGCGGATCGAGGACCCGCCGGTAGACGTCCTCCTCGCCCTCCTTGAGCCCCGCGCCGGAGGGGTCCCTGCGTATGAGGAACTGCTGCACGCGGGCCTCGGACGAGCTCAGCTGGCTGGTGGTCTGCTCGCGCCGCCCGGTCAGGAAGCGGACGGTCTTTTCGTTCATGTCCTGGATCCTCTGCTCGTAGGCGCCGCGGTACTGGCCCAGCCAGGAGACCTGGAGCGCGGTGCCGAAGAGGCTCAGCAGGAGCAGGAAGGTCACGAAGGTGCGGTGGTCGACGATGGCCCGCTGCTGCGGCGGGCTGTCGTGGCGGGTGTAGTAGTACCGCTCCCAGTCCTCCCACGTCGCGTTCGCGTAGACCGGGTCGTGCCTCGGCCTGGGGGACCGCGGCGGAGCGTATCTTCCGGCGAAGCCACTGCTGCTACTGCCACTGCCGCTATTATCCGGATGACACTGCCATCCAATCCCCCACTTGTCGTATGCTTCACGCTTGACCGGGTCGGAGAGGATCTCGTGGGCGGCCACGACCAGCCGGTAGCGCTGGAGCCGCACCTCGCGGGAGAGGCCCTTGCACAACGGGTGCCCGTTGCAGGGCATGTCCGGGTGGTAGATCTTGACCAGGGCGTAGAAGCGGGCCTTGCAGTACGGAGCGTTGCGCTCCTGCTTGAAGATGTCGTAGGGAGTGAACGTCGGAGTGGTCGGCCATGAGAGGTCAACATCCGCCGGCTCCTCCCGGGCTGTAGCATAGAATCTCAGTCGGCATGGCTGAACGAGCGGCGGTGGTTGAAGTCGAGGACGTCCCCGCGCTGCTGCCGGGCGAGGCGATGGTGGCGCTCGTGACGACGTCGGAGGGGTCGAGTTCAGGAGCTGGAGCCCGGCGCAGCAGAGGACATTCGATTTCCTGAGCATTGCCACATATCCTTAGGGAGAGAACGTCGCATTGTGCAAGGAACCTCCCGCGACGAGGAGAAACGGGGGCAGCGACGGCATCGAGCGGAGGCGCTGAGTAAAAACCCGCGCAACCAGAAGGTCCCCGACGTCGCGATCCCCGGCGTCACGTGTGCTCCGTCGCGACACCGCTCGGCGATCAACAACAACCTGGAACCTGAGACCATTTACCGGTACAATCCACATCCACCATGGCCAGACCAGAGGACGACGACCGTCCGAGCCGGGCGCGCAGTCCCGACTCGCCAGACGTCGACCGTGACCGACGACGGCGGGACCGAGACGAGGAATACGACGACAGACGCCGCAGGGCCGAGCATCGGAGCTCCAAGGACGACGACAGGAGACGCCACTCCCGGAGCCCTTCAGACAGGGACAGTCGCTATCGGAGAGACGATGACCGGCATCGCGAGCGCAGGGAGCGCTCGCTGAGCTCGGACGGAGGCAGAAGACGGCGGAGGAGCACGTCTCGAGACGACGACCGGTACCGCAGGCGACACCGGGACCGCGACCGCGACGAGCTTGACGACAGAGATAGGGACAGAGACAGAGATAGAGACAGGGCCTACTCCAGGAGACACCGCAGCATCTCAGGATCCCGCTCTCCAGCACGCAGACGCTCTCGGTCCCCTGCCACAGACTCCCGCGGCGGCGTCCGATCAAGAGGTCCCCTCCCCTCGCAGAAAGACGCATTCTCCAGAGAGATCACCAAGAAATCCACCCCCGCACCACCAGACAAGGACAAGGGCAAACCCAAAGAGAAAGACAAACCCAACTTCAACCCGACGGGCCGCCTCGCCGCCGAATCCAACACCGTCTCCGTCAACGGCACCGCCGTGGTGCTCAAATACCACGAACCGCCCGAGGCGCGCAAACCGCCCCCCAAGGAGCCCTGGCGGCTGTACGTCTTCAAGGGGCCCGACCTGCTCGAGGTGGTGGAGCTCTCCGAGCGCAGCTGCTGGCTGATCGGGCGCGAGCGGCTGGTCGTCGACTTCCCCGTCGACCACCCCAGCTGCTCGAAGCAGCACGCGGCGATCCAGTTCCGGTACGTCGAGAGGCGCAACGAGTTCGGCGACCGCGTGGGAAAGGTGCGGCCGTACCTGATCGATCTGGAGAGCGCCAACGGGTCCACGGTCAACGGGGACCTGGTGCCGCCGGGCAGGTACGTCGAGCTGCGGGATAAGGATGTACTCAAGTTCGGGCTGAGCTCGCGCGAGTACGTGCTCATGCTGCCGCCGCCGGATTGATTGAGCGGGAGTCATCAGAATATAATAATAATGATACAGCGCTTTTTCCCCTGATGTATGTACAGTACTATATGCGGGTTGAAGAAAAGAAAAGAAAAGATACTAATCAGCTCCGTCCGCTGAGCTGAGATGATACCGAACACGATCCACTTCTTTTTTTTTTCACTTCCTATATATCCTATACACATATACACATACACACGCAGCCGGACAAGTCCACCACCGATTCCATCCTAATAATCACACAAGGAACCAAACCAGCCAGTTCCTTCCGCAATCCAGCCCTTGGCTCGCTTACCAACTATCTCCGAGAAACTACCTCCTATACCAGACCAGACTTAAACCTTCTCCTGCGCCTGCGCAGCAGACGGCTGTGCCGACGCCGCCTGACCCTGGCTCTGTCCCTTCGCCTGGGCTTGCACCTGTCCCTGCTGCTGACCCTCGTCCTGGCCCTGACTCGTACCGACCGTGTCGCGGATCTTATCCCGTGCTTGTTCTGGATACAATATCAGCTTTGGTTCCCTTTCACGAAAATGTCTTCGACGATATCCACCCCCACCCCCCATAAAACGGGGCCAGCACAGAGAATTTGACTGTTGAGGGGAAGGGGAAACAAACGTACCGCCCTTCTCGAACCCCTTGAGCGCGACGTTGGACACGGCGCGGTCGACGCGCTTCAGCGCGTCCTTGCCCAGCTCGACGGGGCCCCTCTGCTGCTGTTGCTGCTGCTGCTGCTGCTGTTGGGTGTTGGGGATGGTGGTGGAAAAGGGCCTCGCGAAAGCAGCCAGGGCGGGCCCGGCGGATGATGATGATGGTATCCGCGCCGCAGCAGCAGCGGCGGAGGAAGAAGAAGAAGAGGCAGCGGTAGAGGCAGCGGCGGCTGTAGAAGGGGGAGCGAAGAAGCTGCGGCGTGCGATGAAGGACATTGCGTTTTGTGTGTGTATTATGTATTTGCTCGAGGTATATGTCCTCGGAACTCGGAACTGAAGTGGAAGAAAATGGGGATGGAAGCCGGGAGGGACCATATAGATAGATGGATATATTGTATTTCTGTAATGTATGTATGGTACGTAGGTATATATATGTGTACTGTACCTAAATCTCTCTCTCAAGGCAGGCAAGCAGGAAAGACCAAAGATAATACTAAGAAGATAGAAACAAGAGAAGTTAGTTCCTCCAGTATGTACTGTTACTCTGCGTCGCACGGCGGCAGCAGCACACGATATGACTAATTTGATGAATTAATAGTGATATAAATGGCGACAGCAAAGATCGCCGCCTCCAATCCAAGATGATAAGGAAATACAGATATAGCCCCTTCCTTACTTACCTAACGCTCTTGCCCCCCCTCCTTCCCCCCTCCCTTTCCCAAGGACCAGATTCTGCTGTTGGCCCACACAGAGACTGCGGCGTCCAGTTCAGGACCGACGTCATTGCCCCCGTCGTGGGGCAGCCTCTCCCTCTTACGTCGATGTGCGGTCACTACGTCCGACAGATAGCCGCCGAACCGGGCAATCGGTGGCTGAGCTTGCCAAGCGTCGTCTCATCTCACCACTTGCAGAACGCAACACGAGAACAATTATAATTATAAGGGACGGGAGGATGGCTGCTAGATAAATAATCAGATCAGGTAGGCAGGTAGGTACCCTTTTCAAGAAAAGGAATAAAGGATTTTATTCCATTTCATTTTAATGATATATCCGACTTGAGAACAAAAGATAAAAGACAAAAACAAACGCCAGCAACCTCGACACCGCACCCGGAATCAAACCCCTATATAGATAGACACAGAGACTGAACTCTTTTTTATTCCTTTTCCGGTTACCTGTCCGGTCCTCATCCATTTCATCCGTATGTATCATTAAATATTCATCATAATGCACTCGAGTTCCCCGAGGGAAAAAAAAAGAAACCTTTGAAAAGCCACATCAACCAGCGCCAGGACCATACTGTACCACGCTAATTGATCCGTCCTCAAACCCGGAGAAAACAGATAAAAAAGAACACAGAAACATAACTCACGCAAGACGCCCGAAAAATGCAGTTGCAGACAGATATGGCACAACACCGCAGAATCAGATGGATGGGTATCGAACAGGCTTTTCAACTCCACTCCACTGTATCGAATTCCAACCCGGTCATCTAATGTAGACGGAAGACCCTCATTTTAACTTCGTTCATGCGCCAGGTAAAACACAAACTCCGGAAAGAAAGCAAACAAACAACTCCGATAGCAGCCGAACCCGTCACAGCCGCAACCCAAGTCCGACATCCCGGGAAGGAGAGCTGCCGCGCCGGTTGGGGTCCTGGTCCTGCAGTGTGCCTTGGCGGGCTCCCACCTGGGGACTCGCAGGATCCGGACCATACGGCGGAACGTGTCGCGGGGCCGCAGCTTGAAGTTGATGCTGGCGTTCCCAGTCGCGCACTCTCTGGCGCGCGTCGCGCACGTTGATGGTATAATCGCCCAGCGTGAGCAACTGCGGCTCGCCGCCGCACTCGATTCTTGCCAACTGGTGGTCGGCCGCCACAGCTCCGGGCCTGGACATGCCGCCAGCCACGTAAGGAGCAGCATCAGGCTGATGGGGAAGGGCAGTGTTCTCGTCGAAGGGTCCGGCCGCCCAACCTCCAGCTCCAGACACAATGTGCTGCTGCGGAACGGTTGTCAAGCCATCCGGAGGCGTGGTTTCGATAGTGGGAGGCCCCATGGGGGACATTGGAGAGTACCTCGGCGGAAATCGAACCGGTTCTGTCTGCAGGGACTGGTACGACTGTGCAGAAGCATCTCGGGAGAGTGGCTCGGACGAGTAACCGGCCACCGGGGGCGAGGTCCCTGGCATGATTGCAGAGGGATGAGCAACTGGCTTGGGGCTGTGCCCCGTTGGACCTGGGGCCACATTGGACGGCCTGGAAGCGGAGTGCACCCGGTGAGAAGGAATCATTGCAAGGTCCCGCTCGTATGGAGGAGGAGGAACATTTGGTTCCACCGGAGGACTGGTCAGGATGTCACTATGCCTCGCGGAGGGGTGACGAGAGTGGAAACGCGAGCCCGGCGCAGATTTCGGATCCAGAGCGCTTGAGGGCGGCAGGGGAAATCCCAGAGCTGCTGGTTCGCTGTGAGTCGACTGAGTCAACTTGTCAAACCTGAATTCGGATAGCGGCGACAATTGGACATTGCTTGACCGACTCCTAAGCGACTCCCGAGAGGAATTGGTCTCCAGGCCTCGCGCAAAAGGAGGTATTATTCCTGGCCCAGGAGACGGCGAGCTTCTTCCCGACGGTATGGTTGCCGGCCGTGGGCTCTTCGCTGCCACCGTGGCATAGGTCTGATCGTTTTCCTTCTGCAGCGCTGAGCGCCCGACGGCCTTGATGCCGGCACGCGACGGAGGCGGGCTGGAGTGATGAAAAGCTGCGAGGAGTGTTTCCGCTTCGGAGCCCAACGGCGACGGCATGTGCCCAGCACTGCCCGGCATACGGCTGGACGAACCCTTGGCTTGCACGGAAGACAGCCTGGCCAGCGGCTGCATTGGTCTGTATTCGCCCAGATTGCGGGAGATTCTGCCCCTGTGCCGTCGGCGCCGCTCTGGAGGAGAGAATTTTGAATTTCGCCTCACGATCTCCCAACCTTCCTCCTCCGGCGGAGCCTGCTGGCGGAGAGCCGGCGAAGGCTGCGGCTTGGTCACTTGGGTCGTCTGGGCGAGAGCTTCACCATCGGTCTCATACCCGTCGTCATTCTCCCTGTAGATGTGCAGGGGTGCCTCCCTGTAGATATGTGGGGGGAAAAGACCCAAGTTGACACGATGCTGCGGAATGAGGCGCTGAGGGGATTCCACTCGAACCACCCCGGTCTCCGGGTCCTGGTCCCAGGTCGACCGACGGGAGGGCCCCTCGTCCAGCGAAGACGACTCGGGGACGGAGGAAGAGCTGCTGCTCGAACGGTCAAAGACGGATTTTTGGCGGAACGAGTCCTGAGACGAGTTGGGCCACATCTCAATCTCCGCGTTGATGCTCTCGATCGCCATCTGCAGATTCCCACGTGCTTCCCGGACAATATAGGGGGCCTTGTCCAGCGTCTTCGGGAAGTGCTCCACGAGTCGTTCGGCATGAGTCCCATACTCCCGGTAGTCCTTGACCGTTCCGGGGTCTCCTTTCATCCGGCCGTGCGCGTTCTCATACGACTTGCAGAAGACTCCGACTGCGACGACCAGCCAGGAATCATAGTAACCCGCATATTGGAGGCCTCCCTCGACGCCCCTGCCGCGAGGGGTCTCTGTGATCTGCCGTTCGCGGTCCATGATTTTGAGCTCATCTCGGCAGAAGCCCTGCACGACACTGTGGACCTTGATCACGTCGAGGGAACTCTGATGTACCGATGAAAAGGCCGTCTCTGGGCCGCCCTCTTTCTGAGGAGACTCGGACAGCTCCGGCGTTGTGTGGCTCGAGCCGTAGGGGTGGTAGACCCTCTCGATGAGCCCGTAGCGGATGAGGATGCCCAGAGTGGTGTCGATATCGCGGCGGTCCCCCGATCGGCTGCTGGCCAAGATCTCGACGTTCCAGGCCTCCAAGGCAGCTCTCCCCAGCTTGATGAGGCCAACCGGCACGCGGTGACCGAAGAAGGACAGCAGGTTGATCAGGCTCAGGGCTTCAAAGTGCCCTTCGCGATAGAGATCATGCATGATGCCCAGGATCGGTTCGGCCAGCCGCCCGTCGGTCAGGTGAGAGTGGATGTGATACTTCTCGATCGGCTTGGCTGTCGCGCTGAGTCGATGGCCGATGGCATGGATGGCCAGAGGCAGGCATTGATAGTGCTCCACCAGCTCGGTCGCCTTCTGCATCTGCTTCGGCGTCGGCTTCTTGATCCCCAGATCCTTGAAGAGGAGTTTACAGGCATCGTCCACTCCGAGCGGCCGGACATGGAGGCAGTACGGCTCGAAGAGCCGTTGCTTCTTGCGCAACGTCTGGTCCTTGGACGTGTAGATGATGCTGCAGTTCTTCCGGAAGGGCAGGAACTGCTTGAAATACGTGATCTCTTCGTCCTTGTCGAAGCTGAGCCCGTCGAAGACGAGGAGCCACTCCTCCCTCGACTCGAACCACTTGCGAACCGCGTCGACGTGCGTCCCGGAGGCCGTCCACTCCGAGGCTGGGAAATCCTTGCCGTCCGCGAGAGCCGCCGCTTCGGCAATCTCCAGGAAGCACTTGGCCGTCGATTGGCGGGATTTGGCATCGACCCAGAAGATGCCTCCGGGGTAGTCCGCGCGATGGGTGTAGACATACTGCCGCGCCAGATGCGACTTGCCGCATCCCGGCGGGCCGCAGATGAGAACCGCCACGAGACGTTGCGCGCGCTTCTTCGCCTTGAAGAGCCTGGTGTGCAACTCGGTGAGTTCCTTCTCCATTCCGACAAAGGCCGCATTCGGATGAAAGCCCGCCGGAGCTACGAACAACGGCTCCCGCTGGATCAGACGAGACCCTTCAAGCTCCGAGCTGCGGGCCAACGGGGACGCGGGGGAGCTCTTTCCGCCCGAATGGGGGGATGAGAAATATGCGATGGCTCCGCCTACGTAGAAGGGAGGGTCAGCCTGGTCTGACTGCGAAAAAAAAAGACTATGCTTTTAAAAACAATCATATTGCAAATGTTATCCCAGGTCTGCTCATCGCAAAAAAAAAAAAAAAGAAATTCTCAGCGCCGAGTTACAACAGGAGTTTTCCCATAGGAATCCACGCCCTCAACATCATCATCGCTCAGCGTGGCTACACTGCCAGGAGCAGGAAGGAAATGTCGTGTCCTACCCGTCGGAACCAAATTTTCAGACATGACTCCCTCGACGGAGCTACCTGTGTGTGCTGCGCCGGTCAGCAACGTGGCTAGAAAACACAGACGGACAATGCAGGGAGCTTACAGCTAAGGATCTCGTGCGCCTTGGCTTCCTTCTCCAGCCGCCGCGTCTGTTTCTCCTCGAGCCACCGGCCTGCAACCGTCGCGGGAGCATGGTCGGAGTAGCGGAAAAGCGCCTCGGCGACCGCCTCGAACCCCGGAGCGTTCTCGTCGTCGAACTTGCACATGTGGCTGTGGTCCGCCTCGATGCCCATGCGCTCGACGCCCTCCAGGACGGGCGCCGCGGAGGTCTCGTCGACGATGATCTCGCGGGTGCCCTTGATGTCCATGGGTTTGGTCTCGTGGAAGAAGTAGATGTGGAAGCGGGGGACGATGTCGACGAAGAGGAGGTTGATGTTCTGCAGGAGCTCGTTGTTCGCCTTGAGCGCCTTGATGAGCTGGGGCGACGAGTCCATGAACTTCTTGGGCAGCACCGCGCTGCAGATGTTCTGCAGCAGGTGGCCCCATTTGGCCACGTCGGAGCCGTTGTGCGGCGTGCCCAGGAACAGGATGCCGTAGGTCGAGACGTAGATGGACCGGAGGTTCTCGAGCTTCTCGCTGGTCACGCTGCGGCAGTACAGGAGCGCGCGCTTGACGACGAGGCCGCCGAGGGAGTGGCAGACAAAGACGATGGGCCGCTCCAGGCACTGTTGAAGCTGCGGAGAGAGGTCAGCATCATCGCCCGCGCGGGGAGCAGGGGATCTCACGTTTCGGTTGGCGGCGAGCTGGGCGGCCAGGGTCTCGGCATGGTTGTGGAGGTGGTCCTTGGAGGCGCCGTCGGTGAACGCGGTGACGTTGGCGTTGTAGCCGTAGGTGAGGATGCGCACGCGTTTGCGGGCGAGGATGCCCGGGAGCAGGTCGGCGGGCCAGAAGACGCCGGACGGGCTGGTCCAGGTGTTCCTGGGATGGCCGTTGAGCCCGTGCACGAAGACGATGCTGTGAGGTCCTGTTAGCTCGACGGACGGATCTGGGGGACAGCGGACGGGTGGGGGAGCAGCGTACTCGACCAGCGGCTCCTCGACGGACTGGTAGAGCTTGGTGAGGCCAAACTGCTTGACCTTTGTCGCGTCCGACATGGCTCGGGGTGGAGGTGGTGTTCAGGACGGACGCCGCCCTCGAGGCCCCAGATATATATAGACGAGCGTCTGGGACAAAGGAGCAGCTGACTGGGCGGATCAGGCTGCCTGGCGGGCCCCGTGAGCACCTGGCTGGGCGTCGTGATCCCCTGCCTGCAGCGCCCCGGGCGGCCCCCGGACGGCCCCCGGACGGCAGGCGGCCAGAGGTGCGATGCGCGTCGCCCGCGGACGCGGCCGATCTCCGGACGCGGATGCACATCAGCCGTCTGCGCCAGGGCCCTGAGCCGCCCGGCGAGAGGGCCTGTTCCTCGCACGCTGACCTGAAGTCGTACAGGGAGCGCTGCGATCTGCCAGGGCGGACCGCCCGCGCATGCAGGTCCGGGGTCGGCCCGCCCTGGCCGATCGCGGAGTGGATCTCCGATCGTGCCCCGCATCGCCCGATGACGCCATGGCCCGCGGGCAGCGCCTTCCACGGTCCTCGCACCACGGGACATCGGCAAGCGGGCGGCAGGGCGTGTCACGCTACCTCGAGAGCAAACGCACTTTTGAGCGCATTTGCGACAGATCATGTCTGCAGCCTACGCAAGTTTCAGTTCGCGCGGTGGGATGGTACCGACGGTGTTGGACTCGGTTCCTGCCTGGGCAGGACGGCAGGCGTGACCGCACGGCCCCGGTCTCGGTTACACGGCTCGTCATCCGGAGGTTCACATATGGTAACATTGTCTATTCGTGCAGCTTCCTGTTTGCCATCGGTTCCATACTGTACGTGGACACAGATCATCCGCTGGTAGTGTGGACACGAACATCACTCCCAAGCATCCCCTTCCCCAGTAACACTCTGTAGATCGCATGTTTGCTGGACCCAATCCTCGTGAGAGCCTTCTCCGCCCCATTCCCCATTCCACTTCGACCACGACGAACAAAGTAAGAAGTAGTATTTGCCCCGAGCCGGGCTGGGGCAACGGCACCCCATGATGACCGTCCCATATAGAACAGCACCCCGAAAAAAAAAAAAAAAAGGGA
>Ga0207767_1000740_pt1 | contig 12875 bp, 10 predicted proteins | sample HigsolmetaGSP17D_FD_184845 | JGI IMG/M metagenome (GOLD analysis project Ga0207767, IMG submission 184845) | High solid enriched microbial communities from the Joint BioEnergy Institute, USA - SP1-7-D (SPAdes) | ecosystem: Engineered > Bioreactor > SSF (Solid state fermentation) > Aerobic >... | reverse complement strand
ATGGCCGGCAAGACCCTGGCCGAAGTCGGCTACACCCAGGAAATCATCCCGCCGTTCTTCAGCGTCAAGGAAGCGGTGTTCCCCTTCGCCAAGTTCCCGGGCGTCGACCCGATCCTCGGCCCGGAGATGAAGTCCACCGGTGAAGTCATGGGCGTCGGCGACAGCTTCGGCGAAGCCTTCGCCAAGGCCCAGCTGGGTGCCAGCGAGATCCTGCCGAATTCCGGTTGCGCCTTCATCAGCGTGCGTGAGGACGACAAGGCCGAGGCCGTTCAGGTCGCGCGCGATCTGGTCAGCCTGGGCTTCGAGGTCGTCGCCACTGCCGGTACCGCCAAGGTGATCGAGGCTGCCGGTCTGCCGGTACGCCGCGTGAACAAGGTGACCGAAGGTCGTCCGCACGTGGTCGATATGATCAAGAACGACGAAGTCACCCTGATCATCAATACCACTGAGGGGCGTCAATCCATCGCTGACTCCTACTCCATTCGTCGTAACGCCCTGCAGCACAAGATCTACTGCACCACCACCATCGCGGCTGGGCAGGCGGTCTGTGAGGCGCTCAAATTCGGTCCCGAGAAGACCGTGCGCCGGCTGCAGGATCTGCATGCAGGAATCAAGGCATGAACAAGTACCCCATGACCGTCCAGGGCGCTCGCGCCCTGGAAGAAGAGCTGGCGCACCTGACCAAGGTGCGTCGTCCCGCACTGAGCCAGGCGATTGCCGAGGCTCGTGAACTGGGCGACCTCAAGGAGAACGCCGAATACCATGCCGCCCGCGAAGAGCAGGGCATGGTCGAGGCGCGTGTGCGTGATATCGAAGGCCGCCTGCAGAATGCGGTGATCATCGATGTCACCAGCATCGAGCACACCGGCAAGGTGATCTTCGGCACCACGGTGGAAATCGCCAACGTCGAGACTGACGAAAGTGTGACCTACCAGATCGTTGGCGAAGATGAAGCCGACATCAAGCAGGGCAAGATTTCCGTCGGTTCGCCCATCGCTCGCGCCCTGGTGGGCAAGAGCGAGGGTGACGTGGTCGGCGTGCAGACTCCCAGTGGCTTGGTCGAGTACGAGATTGTCGAAGTCCGCCACATCTAAGCCGCACCAGCCGTCGCGGGCCGCTGCCGTCAGTTGGCAGCTGGCCCAGACCCTCTGGGTCGGCGGCTTGTGGTTGTTGCAGTTCGTCATTTTGCCGGCCATCGGCCAGATTGGCCTGGCACCTCTGTTGGTGCAGGAAATAGCTGCGCGCCTGGCACCCTTGCTGGTTGGTCTGGCGGCCGTGTGCGTGGCGCTGCAGGCTTTTGCCCTGCTGCGCAGTGAGGGGCTTGCGAGTCTGTTGCGGGATATGCGCGGGCAGCTCTTGTTGACCGTTGCGGTCATGGCCCTGAGCTATTTCGTCGCGTTGCACCAGTGGCCCGAGGCAGAGTACTGGCTACGCTTCAGCTATCTGGTGATGGCGTTCTGTGGACTGTTGCTGGTGCTGCAGCCCGTGCCGGGCGCGGCAGCGAGGCGCTAGCGGCTGTTCTGTAGGGGCGAATTCATTCGCGATCAACGCGTGGCGCTGGCCAGCTGTGACACGAACAAATCCGCTCCCGCGCCTGCTCAGCCCTGGTAGCGAATCACGTTGGACAGGTTGCGATTCGGCTTGGGGTTCTTGCGATAGAGCAGGGCAACCTTGCCGATCGACTGCACCAGCTCGGCACGACCGGCTTCGCACAGGGCGGTGATGGCAGTCTGGCGATCTTCGCGTTCGGCCAGGCGCAGTTGTACCTTGATCAGTTCGTGATCGTTCAGAGCGCGGTCCAGTTCGGCCAGCACGCCCTCGGTCAAACCATTGTCAGCCACGATCAATACGGGTTTCAGGTGGTGGCCGATAGATTTGAATTGTTTCTTCTGCTCTTGAGTGAGCGGCATAATCGTTAGTACCTAATTCGGTCTGGAAAACGGCGCCTATCTTACCCGAGCCCGCGCAGTTATTCATGGCCCGTTGAATTCGAGGTTTCAGTGGCACGTTCCAAGACCAGCCAGCGTTGGCTGAAAGAACATTTCGACGACCCCTACGTGAAGATGGCGCAGAAGGACGGCTACCGTTCGCGCGCCAGCTACAAGTTGCTGGAAATCCAGGAGAAGGATCGCATCCTGCGCCCTGGCATGACCGTGGTCGACCTTGGTGCAGCACCGGGCGGCTGGTCGCAGGTGACCAGTCGAGTGATTGGGGATAAGGGCCGTTTGATCGCGTCCGATATCCTGGAAATGGACGCAATCCCCGATGTTACCTTCATTCAGGGCGATTTTACCGACGATGCGGTATTTGCCCGACTTCTCGAGGCCATCGGAGAAAATCCGGTCGACCTTGTTATTTCCGACATGGCCCCCAATATGAGTGGGGTGAGGACCGCCGATCAGGCGCGTGCTATGTACTTGTGCGAACTCGCGCTGGATCTGGCAGGCCGGGTTTTGCGGCCTGGCGGTGATTTTCTGATCAAGATTTTCCAGGGCGAGGGCTTCGATGCGTACCACAAGCAGGTGCGTGAGACCTTCGACAAGGTGCAGATGCGCAAGCCGCTGTCATCACGAGATCGTTCTCGTGAGCAATATCTCTTGGCGCGCGGCTTTCGTGGGTTATGAGTTGAAACTGGTGTCCGCTCCGTCGGTCTCAGTGGCAGAAACCTCATAAAGGGTTACAGACGGTGCCTGCGGGACGCGGGCGTTTGGTGTAAGTTAGGTCGGTATATCATTGGTCGTCATGGGAAGCCTGCTTCGCCACGAGGCCTGCTTCAGAGGGTAGCTAATTGAACGACATGGCAAAGAATCTGATCCTGTGGCTGATCATCGCGGCGGTGCTGGTTACCGTGATGAACAACTTCTCCAGCCCGAGCGAGCCGCAGACCCTGAGCTACTCGCAGTTCATCGAACAGGTCAAGGAAGGGCGCGTCGAGCGCGTCACCGTCGATGGTTACGTGATCACCGGCAAGCGCACTGATGGTGAAGGCTTCAAGACCATTCGCCCTGCTATCCAGGATGGCGGTCTGATCGGCGACCTGATCGACAACAATGTAGTCATCGAAGGCAAGCAGCCCGAACAGCAGAGCATCTGGACTCAGTTGCTGGTCGCCAGCTTCCCGATTCTGGTGATCATCGCCGTTTTCATGTTCTTCATGCGCCAGATGCAGGGCGGTGCTGGCGGCAAGGGCGGGCCGATGAGCTTCGGCAAGTCCAAGGCGCGCCTGCTCTCCGAAGATCAGGTCAAGACCACTTTCGCCGACGTCGCCGGTTGCGACGAGGCCAAGGAAGAAGTCAGCGAGCTGGTGGAATTCCTCCGCGACCCGGGCAAGTTCCAGCGTTTGGGCGGTCGTATTCCGCGCGGTGTGCTGATGGTGGGTTCGCCGGGTACAGGTAAGACGCTGCTGGCCAAGGCCGTGGCCGGTGAGGCGAAAGTGCCGTTCTTCACCATTTCCGGTTCCGACTTCGTCGAGATGTTCGTCGGTGTCGGTGCCAGCCGCGTGCGTGACATGTTCGATCAGGCCAAGAAGCACGCGCCCTGCATCATCTTCATCGACGAAATCGACGCCGTTGGTCGCCATCGTGGCGCCGGCATGGGCGGCGGTCATGACGAGCGCGAGCAGACCCTCAACCAGTTGCTGGTGGAGATGGACGGCTTCGAGATGAATGACGGCATCATCGTCATTGCCGCTACCAACCGTCCGGACGTACTCGACCCGGCGCTGCTGCGTCCCGGTCGTTTCGATCGCCAGGTGGTGGTTGGCCTGCCGGATATCCGTGGTCGCGAGCAGATTCTGAAAGTACACATGCGCAAGGTGCCGATGGGCGATGACGTCAATCCGGCGGTCATCGCGCGCGGCACGCCGGGCTTCTCCGGTGCTGACCTGGCCAACCTTGTCAACGAAGCCTCGCTGTTCGCCGCTCGTGCGGGCAAGCGCCTGGTCGAAATGAAGGAGTTCGAGCTGGCCAAGGACAAGATCATGATGGGCGCCGAGCGCAAGACCATGGTCATGTCCGACAAGGAAAAGCTCAACACTGCCTACCACGAGGCTGGTCACGCCATTGTCGGTCGTCTGGTGCCCGAGCATGATCCGGTCTACAAGGTTTCCATCATTCCGCGCGGTCGTGCCCTGGGTGTGACCATGTTCCTGCCGGAAGAAGATCGTTACAGCCTCAGCAAGCGCGCGTTGATCAGCCAGATCTGCTCGCTGTTCGGTGGCCGCATCGCCGAGGAAATGACCCTGGGCTTCGATGGTGTCACCACCGGTGCTTCCAACGACATCATGCGTGCTACACAGCTGGCCAAGAACATGGTCACCAAGTGGGGCTTGTCCGAGAAGTTGGGCCCGCTGATGTATGCCGAAGAGGAGGGCGAAGTGTTCCTCGGTCGCAGCATGGGTAGCCAGAACAGCAATGTTTCCGGCGAAACCGCCAAGCAGATTGATGAGGAGGTGCGCCGCATCATCGATGAGTGCTACGCCACAGCGAAGAAGCTGCTGGTGGAGAACCGCGACAAGCTCGATGCCATGGCCGAGGCGCTGATGAAGTACGAAACCATCGACTCCGAGCAGATCGACGACATCATGGGTGGTCGTGAGCCTCGCGAGCCGCGTGGTTGGGATGGCGGTGGCGACTCCGGTACCCCGCAGGCCAAGGTCGACGAACCTAGTCGTCCCGAGAAGCCCATCGGTGGGCCAGCGGCCGAACACTAAGGTTCCATATGTCTCGACAGCAACACCTGAGCCGGCTGCCCTGTGGCAGCCGGTTTCTTGATTTGTCCCGTCCGCAAGTGATGGGCATCCTCAATGTCACCCCTGATTCCTTTTCCGACGGTGGGCGTTTTACTGCACGCGACGCCGCCTTGCGTCATGCGCAGCAGATGGTCGCCGCTGGCGCGACGCTCATCGATATTGGCGGTGAGTCCACGCGACCGGGGGCGCGGCTCGTTTCTCCGACCGAGGAGCTGGAGCGCGTTGCGCCAATGGTCGAGGCCATCGTTCGTGAGTTGGACGTCATCATCTCCGTAGATACCTCGACGCCAGCTGTCATGCGCGAAAGCGCAAGGCTTGGGGCGGGGTTGATCAACGACGTGCGCTCCTTGCAACGCGATGGCGCTCTCGATGCTGCAGCTGACAGTGGCTTGCCGGTGTGCCTGATGCACATGCGCGGTGAGCCGGGCAACATGCAGGACGATCCGCATTATCCGGATATCGTCAGCGAAGTGCGGGATTTTCTCGTAGAGCGCATGGACGCATGTGCGACGGTCGGCATTCCCGCTGAGCGGATCGTGCTCGATCCAGGCTTTGGCTTTGCCAAGACGCTGGAGCACAATCTGCTCCTGTTCAAGCGCATGAGCGAGCTGTCTGACTTGGGGTGCCCCCTGTTGGTCGGCGTGTCGCGCAAGAGCATGATTGGCAAGGTGCTGGGGCATGAGGTCGGCGGGCGTCTGTATGGCAGCCTGGCATTGGCCGCCCTGGCATTAACCAAGGGCGCACATATTCTGCGTGTGCACGATGTCGCCGAAACGGTGGACGTGGTGCGCATGATCGCTGCGGTTGAAGCGGCGCAATAACAAGGAAAGCGTTATGGCTAGAAAGTACTTCGGCACCGACGGCATTCGGGGGCGCGTCGGTCAGTTCCCCATTACCCCCGATTTCATGCTCAAGCTCGGTTGGGCGGCAGGCATGGCATTTCGTAAGCAGGGCAAGTGCCGCATTCTCATCGGCAAGGACACGCGTATCTCGGGCTACATGTTCGAGTCCGCCCTGGAGGCGGGGCTGGCTGCGGCCGGTGCCGACGTGCAGCTGCTCGGGCCAATGCCGACACCGGCTATCGCCTATCTGACGCGCACATTCCAGGCGGATGCCGGCATTGTCATCAGTGCCTCGCACAATCCGCACGATGACAATGGCATCAAGTTCTTCTCCAGTGAGGGCACCAAGCTGCCGGATGACGTGGAGTTGATGATCGAGGAGCTCCTCGATCAGCCTATGACAGTGGTCGAGTCAGCCGGCATTGGCAAGGCGTCGCGGATCAATGACGCTTCTGGTCGCTACATCGAGTTCTGCAAGGGCAGTGTGCCCAGCGGTACCAGCTTCAAGGGGCTGAAGCTCGTCATCGACTGCGCCCATGGCGCTGCCTACAAGGTGGCGCCGAGCGTTTTTCGCGAATTGGGTGCGGAAGTCCGGGTCATTTCCGCTCAGCCTGATGGCCTCAATATCAACGATGGCTGTGGTTCCACGCATATCGCTGCGCTGCAGGCCGAAGTGGTCGCGCAGCAGGCCGATTTGGGCATCGCCTTCGACGGTGATGCGGATCGCGTGCTGATGGTCGATCAGTACGGTGCGGTGGTCGATGGCGACGAGTTGTTGTTCATCATTGCCCGCGATCTGCAGGAACGCGGGCGACTGCGCGGTGGTGTGGTCGGCACGTTGATGAGCAATCTGGGGCTGGAGCTGGCGCTGGCGGACCTCAACATCCCGTTCATTCGTGCCAATGTTGGTGATCGTTACGTGATCGCCGAATTGCTGGCGCGCAACTGGCAACTGGGTGGCGAAAATTCGGGGCACCTGGTCTGCTTCCAGCACACCACCACCGGCGATGCGATCATTGCGGCGCTACAGGTGCTGATGGCGCTCAAACGTCGTGGTCAGAGCCTGGTCGAGGCGCGTAGCGATCTGAAGAAGTGCCCGCAGGTGCTGGTCAATGTGCGTTTTGCCGGCGCGGTCGATCCGCTCGAGCACCCTTCCGTGAAGGAGGCTTGTGCGCGGGTGACCGAGAGCATGGCGGGTCGCGGTCGCGTATTGCTGCGCAAGTCCGGTACCGAGCCGCTCGTTCGAGTGATGGTCGAAGGTGACGAAGAGGCCACGGTTCGCAGCTATGCCGATGAATTGGCTAAGATTGTTGCCGAAGTCTGTGCTTGATTGCGCTTGCTACCGCGATTGCTCTTGGGTAACATCTGCGCCCTCTTTGATCGACGAGGTAAAACATGCGTCGCCCCTTGGTCGCCGGTAACTGGAAAATGCACGGTACCCGCGCCAGCGTCGCAGAGCTGATCGAAGGGTTGCGTCAGCAGGACTTGCCTGCCGATGTCGAGGTCGCGGTGTTCCCCTCCAGTCTGCATATCGCTCAGGTCGTCGAAGGCCTGGATGGCAAGGCTGTGAAGGTTGGAGCGCAGGATTGCGCGGCGCAAGTCGAGCAGGGCGCCTTGACCGGTGAGCTTGCAGTCAGTCAGTTGGTCGATGGCGGCTGTGGGTTGGTGCTGGTTGGTCATTCCGAGCGTCGCCTGATTCTGGGTGAGAGTGACGAAGTGATCGTGCGCAAGTTTGCTGCAATTCAGGCTGCCGGCCTGGTGCCGGTGCTCTGTGTCGGTGAGACGCGTGAGCAGCGCGAAGCGAGTGAAACGCTGGGTGTGGTGGGCGGCCAATTGGCTGCAGTGGTCGATGCCCTGGGTGTCGAAGCGCTAAAGAATGCCGTAGTTGCCTATGAGCCTGTCTGGGCCATTGGTACAGGGTTGACCGCTACGCCTGAGCAGGCTCAGGAGGTGCATGCAGCGATTCGCGCGCAGGTTGCGCAGTTGAATGCTGAAGTTGCCAGTGAGCTGAGAATTCTTTATGGCGGCAGTGTGAAGGCCGCCAGTGCAGTCGAGTTATTCGGCATGCAGGATATCGATGGGGGGCTCGTGGGTGGAGCCTCTCTGAATGCGGATGAATTCGGTGCGATTTGTCGCGCTGCAGGAAACTGAAGAATGCTGGAAACAGTCATTGTTGTTCTGCACCTGCTGGGTGCGATCGGGATTGTAGTGCTGGTTTTGCTGCAGCAGGGCAAGGGTGCTGACGCGGGTGCGTCGTTCGGTTCGGGTGCTTCGGCAACTGTATTCGGAAGCCAAGGTTCCTCTACCTTTCTGAGTAAGTTTACTGGTATACTCGCCGCAGGTTTTTTCATTACCAGCTTGGGCTTAGCGTACTTTGCTAAAGAAAAAGCTGATGCGTTGACTCAGGTTGGTCTGCCAGATCCAGCGGTTCTGGAAGTTCAACAAAAACCGGCCGTCGAAGACGTTCCGGTGCTCGAAGAGCAAGCTCCAGCATCCGATGCTTCGGATGTGCCGGAGGCTCCAGAGCAGTAACAGTTTTGCCGAGGTGGTGGAATTGGTAGACACGCTACCTTGAGGTGGTAGTGGCCATAGGCTGTAGGGGTTCGAGTCCCCTCCTCGGTACCATACTCAAGAAAGCCCGCAGTTCGCGGGCTTTCTTGTTGCTGGAGTGTTTGGTTGACCCTCGCCAGGGGGTGGCCGTATAATTCCGGCCCAGCTTTGACGCGGGGTGGAGCAGTCTGGTAGCTCGTCGGGCTCATAACCCGAAGGTCGTAGGTTCAAATCCTGCCCCCGCAACCAGTTTCAGAAGCCCCTTTTAAGGGGCTTTTTGTTAGCTGAAACACAGTGTCCGCAGCTTTATCGCGGATAGACGGGATGGGCGTTTCGCCCATTTTTTATTTGCACAGCATGCACGAGGGCCGTTAAGTGTCGAGCAAGCTAGAACAGTTGCAGGCCTTGTTGGCCCCGGTAATCGAGGCACTCGGTTATCAGTGTTGGGGCATCGAGTTCCTGTCGCAGGGGCGTCACTCGCTACTGCGTGTCTATATCGATAAGGCCGACGGTATCCTGATCGACGATTGCGAGATCGTCAGCCGTCAGCTCAGTGGTGTACTCGATGTCGAGGACCCGATTTCCTCCGAGTACACGCTGGAAGTTTCTTCTCCTGGCATGGATCGCCCGTTGTTCACTCTCGAACAGTTTGCGGCGCATGTCGGTGAGCAGGTGAAGATCAAGCTGCGGTCGCCTTTCGATGGGCGTCGTAACTTCCAGGGCCTCCTTCGCGGTGTGGAGGAGCAGGACGTGGTAGTGCAGGTGGATGACCACGAGTATCTGTTGCCGATCGACCTGATCGACAAAGCCAATATCATCCCCCGATTTGATTGAGATGCGGATTCTGCGTCGCTGCCGTGCTGCCGACTTTCGGTGCGGAACGAGCGACACAGATGGCGCGAAGGTAGCGCGGCAGCGCACGAATGCAGCGCCAATGGCGTGAACGTGACGCGGATTGCGCATAACCAATGGATTGCGAAAGGCGAGGCGTACGATGAGCAAAGAAGTACTGCTGGTTGTTGAGTCGGTATCCAACGAGAAGGGTGTACCGGCCGGCGTGATTTTTGAGGCGCTGGAGCTGGCTCTGGCGACCGCGACCAAGAAACGTTTCGAGGACGAGGTCGACCTGCGTGTGTCGATCAATCGTCAGAACGGTAGCTACGAAACCTTCCGTCGCTGGACCGTGGTCGACGAGTCCGAGTTCGAAGATCCGGCCTATCAGCTGACTGAAGACATGCCGCAGGCCGTCGAAGCCAAGGCCAAGATCGGTGACGTGCTCGAAGAAAAGGTCGAGTCCATCGAGTTCGGCCGTATCGCCGCGCAAACCGCCAAGCAGGTCATCGTGCAGAAAGTGCGCGAGGCCGAACGCGCTCAGGTGGTAGACGCTTACCGCGAGCGCCTGGGCGAGATCATCTCCGGCACCGTGAAGAAGGTCACCCGCGACAACGTCATCGTGGACCTGGGCAACAACGCCGAGGCGCTGCTGGCCCGCGAAGACATCATTCCGCGCGAGACTTTCCGTGTTGGCGTGCGTCTGCGTGCCCTGCTCAAGGAAATTCGTACCGAGAACCGCGGCCCGCAGCTGATCCTGTCGCGTACCGCACCGGAAATGCTGATCGAGCTGTTCCGCATCGAAGTACCGGAAATCGCCGAAGGGCTGATCGACGTCAAGGCCGCCTCCCGTGATCCGGGTTCGCGCGCCAAGATCGCCGTGCGTTCCAAGGACAAACGCATCGACCCGCAGGGCGCCTGCATCGGCATGCGCGGTTCTCGCGTCCAGGCCGTTTCCGGCGAGCTGGGTGGCGAGCGTGTCGATATCGTGCTGTGGGACGACAACCCCGCGCAGTTCGTGATCAATGCCATGTCGCCGGCTGAAGTGGCTGCGATCATCGTCGACGAAGATGCCCATGCCATGGACATCGCCGTTGGCGAAGACAACCTGGCGCAGGCCATCGGCCGTGGCGGCCAGAACGTTCGTCTGGCCAGTCAGTTGACCGGTTGGACGCTGAACGTGATGACCGAAGCGGACATCCAGGCCAAGCAGCAGGCAGAAACCGGCGACATCATGCAGTCCTTCATCGACGAGCTGGAAGTCGACGAAGAACTGGCTCAAGTCCTGGTCGAAGAGGGTTTCACCAGTCTCGAAGAGATTGCCTACGTACCCATGGAAGAAATGCTCAGCATCGATGGCTTTGACGAGGACATCGTCAATGAGCTGCGTGCACGGGCCAAGGATCGTCTGCTGACCAAGGCGATCGCCAACGAGGAGAAGTTGGCCGATGCCCATCCGGCGGATGATTTGCTGGAACTGGAAGGCATGGACAAGGCGCTGGCTCTTGAGCTCGCGCTGCGCGGCGTGATTACCCGTGAAGACCTGGCCGAGCAGTCGATCGACGACCTGCTCGACATCGACGGCATCGACGAAGAGCGTGCCGGCAAGCTGATCATGGCCGCTCGAGCCCACTGGTTCGAATAAGCGGTTGCGGCCTGAGGAGAAAGATGCATGACGCAAGTCACGGTTAAAGAACTGGCCAAAGTGGTCGACACTCCGGTTGAGCGCCTGCTGCAGCAGATGCGCGAAGCCGGCCTGTCCCACAACAGTGCCGAACAGGTAGTGACCGATAGTGAGAAGCAGGCCTTGCTGGCCCATCTCAAGAGCAGTCACGGCGACAAGGTCGAAGAACCGCGCAAGATTACCTTGCAGCGCAAGACCACCAGCACCCTCAAGGTTGCTGGCAGCAAGACCATCAGCGTTGAAGTGCGCAAGAAGAAGACCTTCGTCAAGCGCAGCCCGGAAGAGCTCGAGGCTGAGAAACAGCGTGAGCTGGAAGCTCAGCAGGCAGCTGCCGAGGCCGAGCGTCTGAAAGCCGAGGAAGAAGCCAAGCGCAAGGCCGAAGAAGAGGCCAAGCGTCAGGCTGCCGCCGCCGCTACCGAAGCCCCCGCTCCCGCTGCTGCTCCGGCCCCGGCCAGCGAGCCTGTGGTCGCTGCTGCTCCGGTTGTCGACGCCGAGCGCAAGAAAGAAGAAGTGCGCCGTCCCGAGAAGGCGCGTAGCGACGAAGACGAGCGTCGTGATCGCAAGCACGCGCAGCACCGTCCGACCCTCAAGGAAAAGGCACCGGCTCCGCGTGTCGCGCCGCGCAGTGTCGACGAAGAGAGCGATGGCTTCCGTCGTGGTGGTCGCGGCAAGGCCAAGATGAAGAAGCGCAACCAGCACGGCTTCCAGGCTCCGGCCGGTCCGGTGGTGCGTGAAGTGTCGATTGGCGAGACCATCACCGTGGGCGAACTGGCCCAGCAGATGTCGGTGAAGGCCGCTGAAGTCATCAAGTTCATGTTCAAGATGGGCTCGCCTGCCACCATCAACCAGGTACTGGATCAGGAAACTGCCCAGCTGGTCGCCGAAGAGCTGGGCCACAAGGTCAAGCTGGTCAGCGACAACGCGCTGGAAGATTCCCTGGCCGAGTCGCTGAAGTTCGAAGGTGAGGCGATGTCTCGTGCGCCGGTAGTGACCGTAATGGGTCACGTCGACCATGGTAAGACTTCGCTGCTCGACTACATCCGTCGTGCCAAGGTGGCTTCCGGTGAAGCGGGTGGTATCACCCAGCACATCGGTGCCTACCACGTGGAAACCGATCGCGGCATGGTCACCTTCCTCGATACGCCCGGTCACGCCGCGTTCACCCAGATGCGTGCCCGTGGTGCCAAGGCCACCGACATCGTCATCCTCGTCGTCGCCGCTGACGATGGCGTGATGCCGCAGACCCAGGAAGCCGTGCAGCACGCGAAAGCAGCTGGCGTGCCGATCGTGGTTGCGGTGAACAAGATGGACAAGCCGGAAGCCAATCCGGACAACATCAAGAACGGCCTGGCTGCGCTGGACGTGATCCCGGAAGAGTGGGGCGGCGACGCTCCCTTCGTCCCGGTTTCCGCCAAGGCCGGTACCGGTATCGACGAGCTGCTAGAAGCCGTGCTGCTGCAGGCCGAGGTTCTCGAGCTGAAAGCCACTCCGACCGCGCCCGGTCGTGGTGTCGTGGTCGAGTCGCGTCTGGACAAGGGCCGTGGCCCGGTCGCTACCGTACTGGTTCAGGACGGTACCCTGCGTCAGGGCGACATGGTTCTGGTTGGCGTCAACTATGGTCGTGTGCGTGCCATGCTCGACGAGAACGGCAAACCGATCAAGGAAGCCGGTCCGTCTATCCCGGTCGAGATCCTCGGCCTGGACGGCACCCCGGATGCCGGCGACGAGATGATGGTCGTGGCCGACGAGAAGAAGGCCCGCGAAGTTGCGCTGTTCCGTCAGGGCAAGTTCCGCGAGGTCAAACTGGCTCGCGCCCACGCCGGCAAGCTGGAAAACATCTTCGAGAACATGGGCCAGGAAGAGAAGAAAACCCTCAACATCGTGCTCAAGGCCGACGTTCGCGGTTCTCTGGAAGCTCTGCAAGGCTCGCTCAGCACCCTGGGCAACGACGAAGTGCAAGTGCGTGTGGTCGGTGGCGGCGTCGGTGGTATCACCGAATCCGATGCCAACCTGGCGCTGGCTTCCAATGCCGTACTGTTCGGCTTCAACGTCCGTGCTGACGCTGGTGCGCGCAAGATCGTCGAGTCCGAAGGCCTCGACATGCGCTACTACAACGTCATCTACGACATCATCGAAGACGTCAAGAAAGCGCTCACCGGTATGCTCGGCAGCGATGTTCGCGAGAACATCTTGGGCACCGCCGAAGTGCGTGACGTGT
>Ga0207767_1000733_pt1 | contig 13218 bp, 14 predicted proteins | sample HigsolmetaGSP17D_FD_184845 | JGI IMG/M metagenome (GOLD analysis project Ga0207767, IMG submission 184845) | High solid enriched microbial communities from the Joint BioEnergy Institute, USA - SP1-7-D (SPAdes) | ecosystem: Engineered > Bioreactor > SSF (Solid state fermentation) > Aerobic >... | reverse complement strand
GGGGGGGGGGGGGGGGGGGGGGGGGGGCCGGAGGTAGGTATGTATCAGGTAGGTATCAGGAACCTCATTCCATCTGCGACCTGTTGTGTGGCTCGCGCGGAATGTCACCGAGGGTCAATCTGGAATCCCCCCTTTCAGTATTATTGATTGTGTAGTAGTTTCTTAGCATCAGCAACGGCAGCGAAGCACAAATACAAGGCATGTTCTACACACTCTGTATAGTACAGTACATGTAATGCTATCTGTAACAGGACTCAAATTCCAGGCACGTAGGACCTTACCTAGCCAGGGCAGGATAGCCGAGGATTCTACCACCTAATACATCGCACTTCGTATTTTAAGTTAGGAACAAAAAAATCATGGATAGGATAGGCAGTATATCCCTGTATGACGGGGTGTTGTTTCTACTTTCTACTAGTAGTAGTGGCAGTGGTAGTAGTTGTTAGTAGGTGATGATGCCATCGTCCTGCATCTTCGCATCAGCTCTGACCCACACGGCCCTGGCGCGGACAAAAACGTTTGGTGGTAAATCATTTAGGTTAGTAGGCGAAGTCTCCAAACTTTCAATTGTTTTCTTTTTCATTTTCCTTCTTAGAAAAGTAGCGTTTGGGGCCAATACAGATTCATCTTGTGTTACTCGCAAAGTTGCAGCAAATTACAACCGAGGTAGGTAGTACACAGCTATCTAGGGCAGCGTCGGTCACGTGATGGTATGTCTATATATCTATATCTATATCCAGCCATATACATAGAGAGAGCAAACAGACATCATGGAAAAACAGCAACAGAAAAATATACCATTTTTATTATTACTTTTGAGATGCTTGAGAAAAAAAGGCTCTCACCTTCCAGCCCACCAGGACCATTAGAGAGTAACCACGGAGTGCTACGAAACCCCCCCCCCCCGGGCCCGCAGTATGTTGCCGGCGGGCAAGGGTTTTGTTTTACATAGGCACAACATACTAAAATGTACTTATCTTGTCCAGGAGGGAGAGATATCTGTAATTAAACGAACGCACAGCACAGCCTTGGACTTAGAATCTTGGTAGAGTCTGCTGCTCGAGGCCGAGGTGGAAAATTCGCAGACCTGCTGCTTCTGGGCGGGGTGGCGAGGAGTCGATTACTTGAGCTGCTTAGCAACCCCCCCCCCCCGACCCGGTTCTGTAACTGTTAAAGGAGAAGGGATGATTGTGGATATAATGGTATAACTGAACCTGGAGGTCTTAAGTTAGGTATCGGTTGCTAGGGGAGTGAGAAGCCACCTACTTACCTACTTAGGTACACTAGATACTGCTGTCAACTCTATGAGCAGGAGCTTGTCAAGTGAAGCTTAGGTAGAGTTTAATTCATCAGACATAGTGCAGGTCTCAGACCAGGGAACATGTGATCTAGTTATAGTGACCAGTCCGTAATCAAAAAGAATCCTGTCGGGTGCTTATATATGATGAATATATTTAAAATATTTAAAAAATTTCTGTATGAAGAATTTCTAAGATATAGAATTCTTATACTCGTTTTATGTATGCACTACGTACGACCTACAGAGATGGAGAAATTGGATTCTAATCCTATCTTGATTCAGGGAATTTCCCAACATGGTAATCAGACTCAGCCTACTGATACTACTAACTAAGGCCACATACACACATCTTCATTATATGTAGCCTAATACAAGTCACTTTTCTAGAAGCATGACATGGGTAGCCATGTTTACCATTTTGATTCCCTGTCTATACAGAGAGCTGAAGACTCCGACTGAATATGCCCAGTCTCAATCACCATCCACGACGGGACACGGTGCATTTGCGGTCCTTGAACAGCGTCGCCCTATCAAGGACCGTGCCGTTCGCGCTGGCCACAAACTCGTGCGTCATGTGCGTGCAGTTGTGGAAGGTCAGCCTGCTCCACCCGTACGTCGTGTCCAGCGCGAACCGCGAGTAGTTCTGCAGGGGTCTGAGGAGGGTGTCGAGCCCATCGTAGTGTCCCGCGGCACCGTTGGTGATGTACCACGGCGCGCTGGGGTTGTTGAGCTCGTTCGGATCGGGGTTGGTGTAGCTGATGGGCGCGTTGCGCTCGTACGCGTGGACGTGGCCGGAGAGGACCAGGTCGACCGAGTAGTTGAGGAAGATGGGTTCGAAGACCTTGCGGCAGTCTTCACAGACGGTGCCGCTTTCGTTTTTGGCACTGATGTACCACGGGCGGTGGCCGGCTATCGACGATTAGGTAGGTATGTAAGCATCCAAGTTGCAAGTAGCTATGCTCAGGAGTCGGGACACCACTTACCGACGACGACCCAGGGTGTCTTGCTCCTGTCGACGGAGGCCAGGTCTTGCTGCAGCCAGTTCAACTGGGCATCCCGAATGTTGCTGAACGGACCGCTGTCTTCCCCCTCGCTGCCACCGGGCTCATCAGGGCCGATGAGTCCGTGTCCGAGGTCGGTCTCGGTATCGATCTGGACATAGTGGACCATTCCGTGATCGAAAGAGTACCAGAAGTTGCCAAGGCCGTTGGATTCCTCGCTCGGCATCCGGAAGTGGTTCCTATAGCCGGTGAAGTTTGTCTGGCCCGGCATGCAGATGGACACGGTGTATGTGATGTTGTGGGCCTTGTCCGTGGTTCCGCCGTTGTCGCCTGAATTGAACTCATGTCAGTCAATAAGATTGCGAGCAGATGAACAGGAAGAGCATACAGTTGGCTTCATGGTTCCCAGGTCCAACCATGTACGGCTTCGTCGAGGTAATCGGGGTCATCTCATCATAATACTGGTTGAGCAGCGACTCATAGACCTTGGCGCCGTCTGCGATGGTGGTGTTAGGAAGGAAGCCTTGGATTTCCTCCTTCAGCCAGTAGTCCGCATAGGCGATATCGCCGGCTGGCAATCGTACCCGTTAGCAGCATCATATGCAAGGGGCGCATCGAGACTTACGGTGCCACAGGAATTCGGTATCCTTGCCCTGCTCCTGCAGAGACTGGATGGTGTTGTTGTCGTGCGGTCCCAGGGGGTTTGCAGCACCCTTGCCAACGTGAGTGGTCAGACCGTCAGGGCCGACGAGACCCAGATCAACCACCACAGCGATCGAGTACGGGGTGCCATCTCCAGCAGGACGACTCGTCCTGAACGTGTACGGGGTCGAGGAGTTGCTGTGCTCCGGCAGGTAGTAGTACAGGGTATTGGGCTCCAGACCGGTGATTTTGACGTGATTGTTGTAGGTCGTCGAGGTCGGGTACGTGATGGAGATGTTGGACGATGCAGAATGCGTCAGCGCCCACGGTGTACGTCCATAGCGGACCGTCGGCCGCTCCAGCTTGGAGTATGTGTTCCAGCTGACAACCATGCCGGTTGGACCGGCATACGCCAGACGCAGCTGCATGGGCGTCGTCCCATTGTCCGCAGCATTGGCGGGGTTGGTGAAGAGAGCGGCAGCCGTCAAGCCGGCAGAAACGAAGGTGGAAAAGTGCCCCATCTTGACCAGGAGCTCTGAAAGAGAGACAGTCCCCTCTGTCGACCGAGTCACAGACCGAAGCCAGACATCATTGCCGGGCTGGGCTATATTATGTCCCTATTATATATCAGGTACATCAGATCGATTCGGAGATCTTTCCCTTTCCATCCCCACTGGACGGGACGAGCTGACAGGACGCGGGGCGAATCAACGACACAGGAAGAGAAACAAGCTTTTGCGAAGCTCTGCACGTGCCCTGGTCTGGTTCTTCATAGGAAACATCCAAAGGTGCCGCGCAATCACAATAATTATTAATGTGTTCCATCCGGAGAGGAACCGGGACGTGGGGAGTGGTAAGCAGAATGCCAGGCGGTTCTCCAATTGATCGTCCGTCTTGGCCCACGTGCCTCGGGCCGCTGATCCACAGATGACGTCTCCGTCGGCAAGTCTATGGAGGTTCAAGTATGTATCGTTTTACAGCAACCGGCACCCTTTCCACATGTCATCGCTGATAATGCCAAGTTCCTGCATTGCAGGTTGTTCGAGTGATGGACTTTCTTGGAAACGGTGCTTTTTATGCCAGGAGATTGCACATCAACAAGGGGCAGGATCTAGAGCAAAAAAGGCTAACTAGGTACCCATTATGGCTTTTGCTTTTTTTTCCCCCTTTTCTGCTCTTTTTCGTGTGCTTCTTCACCTGGTCAGGCTAGGATTGGCAGCCTACCGGCCGAGAGATATGTATCGAAGGGACAGCCAGCTTGAATAGATCCAATGTATCTTCTTTGATTTACTGGTCTACCTCCCTACTATAAATGTGACCCGAATCGCAGATTATCCGCAGGAAACACCAACAGCGCCAGTCGATGCCGTACAAACAGCCCCAGCAGTCCACACACCGTCTGTACAGCGACCATGCTCAGCGCCAGCTTCTCCTCCCTCATCGGGCCCATCCACACCAACCACAGGTTCATGATGGTAAGATTCGTGGACTCCACGATCTCTCCTTTATCGTTCTTCGTCACCCGCACCAGCCGCAGCCGGTGCAGCAGCTCCAAGGCCATGGCAACCGGTCGTGCAGGGGGCACAGCCCACTCGGTGACCGACGCGTCCAGCAACCCCGTTGAGGCATTAAACTTGGGCAGACGGTGTCGCGGGCACGGGATGATATGAAACAGCTGCGGCGTCGAGTATAGGAAATTGAAGATCTGGGGGATGAACAGGAGCAGCAGGGTCTTGCTGAAGTGGCCCAGGATCCCGACCACGGCAAACACCATGCCTGCGAAGTAACAGTAGGTGTCGCCCACAAACACTTTGGAGGGGTACCAGTTGTGGTACAGCAGCGCCAGGGAGACCCCGACAAAAGGTAGCAAGAAGTATATCGAGAACAGATGCGAGTCCGTTGCCGGATGCGGGTATGGAGTGAAGGGGGCCAAATACAGCGCATCGTTAGCGATCAGCAGAAGCGCGATCACCAGAGACTGCGCGACCTCCACTCCGTTAATCCCAGCCAGCATATTGATGCTATTCGGGCAGAAGATGGCCACCGCTGCCATGTAGACGTAATACAGCCATCCGAGATCAACGATCGGCCCAAGATAGGGTTGCAACGGCAGGGGAACCACCACGTGTGTGACCCCAAAATCCACAAAGTAGACGATCAGCATCGGGATCGCTCCGAGCGCTGGAATCAGAACCTTGTGTCGCCATCGGATGTCAAGCAGGTCGTCCCCGATTCCCAGGAGGACGATCGATTGCAGAGAAAGCAGGCCGGAGAGATAGGACGCAAGCTAGGGTAATCGTTTAGCCACGACAAAACAACAAATGCATAAAAATCAAAAGAGACAACGAACCTTGCTATGAGGAAATCGGTGGAGGTACCGACCCGTCTCGACTTGCTGCACTTGCAGAACCACGTCCCGGTTGCCTCCCCCGGACGTGGCAGCGACGATGTCTTTATAAAAAGGAAACGGGATAAAAACAATAAGCAGAAGCAGATATACAACTGCGCAAACCGCGCCCATAGTCTCCGGTCTAAGGCAGAAGTTAGTTGGCATCCGCGTGCTTTGGCGCATTCAAGAAATTCCCACATTTCAGGCTTCCTCGGCTTGGCCATATCCTTGCCCTTCAGCCCGGCCTTCATGAAGACCGGCCCAAGCCATCTTATCAGGCTGAATGTGGCAGCATATGCGATTCCGCTAAACGCGATCGAAGCAATCAAGGGCTCGCCGTCGCCCTGGAAAGTGTTGACGATAACCCCGAGAGAGGCCCCCACGAGCACCAGAAGGCTCCAGGTCTCTTTTCGGGATAATGTGGCAGATTGAGTCATATCAAAGAAGAAGATGATAACATATCTGTACTCAGATGCAGAATATTGGTGTTCTGAAGAACCTTGGAACTTCGCAGGGCCAATCAGATGGAGAATAGGCCTCCATGCAATCTGGCATCATGACGGCACTGCGGGTAATTCTGCCGGACGAAATACACCGCCAGCAAAGCGGTGAGCAGGCCAACGGGCGCACCAAGACACGCCCATGCCCGAAGAGGATAAGCGGCGGCACAAGCGACATCCGTGCAGGCAACACCATCATCCATGGCGCGCGCTCCATTTATGCCGGATTCACATGCGCCTACATGTGAGTACATACATGCATGGACGGGAGCTTCCTCTCTGCCCCAGGGTCTCACACAGCCGTTCGGCCCTTCTTCCCCGCTCTTTTTTCTTGCATCCCTGTAGTGGGATCAGGCTCGCTCTAGTCGCATATTGATGGGGATACCGGAACGGCCCGAAATGACAGCTGGTTTCACTGACTTCGACGCGGGCCATCGCGACCTGGTCACCGTCACAAAGTTCAATTTCTATGGCAATCGCATTGTTACAGCATCGTCGGATCATCGCATGAAGGTCTGGGATCTGAAGGACGGGGACTGGCAACTGACAGATACCTGGCGCGCTCACGATGCGGAGATTCGTGATGTAAGTACCCCTCCGTTATGTTCGCAACCTAATATTAAGACGAGACAGGCTACGTGGAATGGTCCATTCACCGGTCAGCATATTGGCAGCGTCGGTGAGGACATGAAGTTCAAGATATGGCAAGAGGATGTAACGCAGCCCCCAAATTCGGGCCGGCGCTTCAGGCCCATTTTCCGCATGATGGCGCCGCATCGGCACCCCTTTGTCTCACTCGACTTTCGAAACATCGACTTGGACACCTGGCTTGCGCTCATCACGCGCGACGGCTATCTCATGGTCATGGAGCCTGTAAGCCCGGACAGCCTTGCGGACTGGCAGGCCCTGGACCAGTTCAGGGTATGCGCACCGCCGCAGCGAGGGGAAGAGACAAGCTTCCAAGTGCAGTTTCACCATGATCCTGTTGATATCACACATACCTTGCTACCCAGCTGGGACCGCAAGAGTCTTTCGCTCGTTGTGGCAGCCATGGACACCGTCAAGATCTATCGTACGGATGCGAACCGTCGCTTTTACCATGCAATTGAACTGACCGGGCATGGGAGCCTCGTCCGGGATATCTCCTGGGCAAATGGCTCCGTGCGCGGGTATGACTTGATCGCGAGCGCCTGCAAGGATGGCTTTGTTCGTATATTCGAGGTCTACACTTCGGTCTCGGGTAACGGGTCGAATAATTCGAACAACCGCAACTCGCAGACCTCTGCTCAATCCCCATCGAACCGTGCGACGGCGCAGTCGGGGATTGGGTCTGCCCTCGCGCACCGCGCCCCTGCATCTGTGTCGGACCGGCAGGCAAGTGGTGACACACAATTCAAGCACTCGTTCAAGGAGGTCGCATGCATCGACAGCAAACATTTGGATGTGTGGCAAGTAGAATTCTCCTATGCAGGTATGTATTGCACTCTTTAATAGCTTTTCCCTGATTAAGTTAAGGGGCTATATGCCAATGATGCGAACAGGTGACTGTCTCCTCTCCTCTGGAGACGACGGTGCTGTACGCTTCTGGAAGAAATCGTTATCCGGTGAATGGGTGGAATTTGCGGAGACGACCATGGCTGATGAGTATGTTCCCCTTCATTGAACTTCCGTCTATCATGGATCATGCAACCACATCTGTTTTGAAAGCAAGTAAAGCTAATCACAGTCAGACAAAACAGCTCTTGAGCATACGAGAGATGTTCTTTAAGATAGTTCCGGTATTCAGGTTGTCTAATTGACCGGCGTTCTGGAGGTTGGGTATGATGATCGAATCTGCACTGTCTGCGTTGGGTATTCTCCATGGCTTCTTTTCTCTTTTCTTTGCATACCGTTCCAGTGTACGTTCTAAGATACCCATATTCTTCTGGCTTCTTTTCTGTGGTTCTCTTGGACGCTGTATTGTACGCACGCATCTGTCGCTTTTCCGGCATGTGTCTCGCATATGTTGTGTGAACACCCAGATTTAAATGAGAACTAGAACTCGCTGCTGCGCCGTATTTTCAATAGTGGTGTGCCTATGAACTATCTCTTGTAGGAGTGTTCCTCATCGAGTTGGAACCTGGGTTCTGTCAAGAAGTCGATTAGCGCTTTATGGACTTCTGGTCTAAGAACATGATCAGGACTTATCTTAGACGGAGATATAATGACTTTGATGTCACTTCCGAGGCCAATTGATGGTTCATGCAGAAATCCATGCCATGAGGTAGCCAAGAGCGACGTCCAAGGACAGCATCAAAATCTCACCTTTATCATGAGCGCTCATCTAACATTGTTAGCAGGATCAAGTGCAGCACGCGGGTGATTCCCTGAAAATCCAGCGGTTAGTTGATACCTTCCTAGCCTAACCGCGTCACATCCCCGGGCTGGGAGCACTCCAAGCAACAAAGAGGCCCCATATTAGCCATTCACAACCCCTCGACGAAACCCGGGGCCTCCTAGCTCAGTCATTAAGGTGAGGTGCACTCACCCCCTGACCTCCTGACAATAGTAGGAGAAAAGGTCCCGGGTTCGAATCCCGGAGGGGGGATGGTTGCAGCGGTGCGGTCATTACCGATATTTCCTGCTAAGATCACCAAATGACCTCTGAGCTCCGGGATAGAAAATCCTGCCTGCCATAAGCAAGGTGGTGTTTTCGTAGGATCCCTCCCCCTACCCACCAACAGGTGGATGGGCCGGGGGTGTGAGCTTTTTGCTTTCAAAAAGGATCTTTGTATTTTGTTTTATCTTGGTCGTTCGTGGAGTGCATATATTTTTGGCCCTTGGGTCCTCTCCTCAGGAAGAAGCTCATGCGAGATAGAGAGGGCAATAATGGCCTCAATGTTATTGAGTTGATGAATGTTGTCGATTGCATAATGCGGCAGTGGCTCATCCTCTAAACAATTCTTGACGAGCAAGCACTCCTTGTGTGGTCCTTCACTTCATCTGTGTCTGTTGATGATGTTCTCTCTGAAGGTTGGCACTCTCACCTCAGAAATCTCTTCAGGAATGGCCGGCACAGTGTTTACTTTTCATTCAGGGAACACAAACTTGCCAGTCACATTACATTATTTGCAAATCTATCTAGCAAGAGTCGCCAGAAATACATCTGACGATTCCGCAGGACTAAGCTCTAGGGACTAAGTACTCTACCGCTCCTTCCTCTCCAGGACATGGAACCTAGTTGTTGCTACACACAATCTGGAAGTCACAATGGAGCTCTTGACGAGCATCACCACGCGGTTCTCGCCAGCTCCGAGGCTGGTCTCCTCGATGGTCTTTACAAACAGGCCCAGAGGCCTTGACATTCGTTACTGCAAGCAATGGCACACGGGGCCAATCTTGGAGCCGGCTTATTCCTCGGTGCCGGTCAGGCACTCGCCGTTGGCGGCCCGGCCTCTCTGCTTATATCTTATGTATCCTTATCTGCATTTGTATACTGCCTTGGCACCGCTATGGCGGAGTTCGGAGCCTATATGCCTTTTCACGGCGTCACGATGGGCCGCCACGGGTCCCGATATGTCTCGCGGAGCCTGGGGTTTTCCATGGATTTCCTTCATTGGTATTCTCTTGGTTTGTTGGTGCCCTATCAAGTTACAGCGGCCGCCCTCATCGTCGGCAGTCTGAATCCGGGACTCCATGTCGCAATCCCAATCACCACGATGCTCACAATGATCGTCGGTGTAAACTGCCTGCCCGAGCGAGCTTTTGAACGATTGGAAACCGGGTTCACACGTGTAAAGATTACCGCGCTCATCGGACTGGTGATACTGTCGTTCGTCCTGTTGTTCGGCGGTGGTCCGGATGGCGAGTTTCTTGGGTTTCGATACTGGAACGATCCGGGTGCCTTTAGCGAATTCCTCGTATCCGGTCCTGCTGGTCGCTTTTTCGCGTTCTTGCAATGCCTCATCTCCAGCGTCGTGGTCTTCAATTTCGCGCCAGAGCTCGTTGTCATCAAAGGTTCAGAAATGGAGTCACCGCGGCGTAGCGTTCCGAGGCAGACTCAGAACAATGCTGGTCTAATGGCCTTCGTCCACATGATGAGTGCCCTTGCGATGGGCATCATGTCTCCTTCTAATGATTCACGATTATTGAACGGCGACTCCCAGTCTGGATCTGGGTCTTCCGGGTCTTCCAACTCTGGTGGAACCTCCCCATTTATCATTGGGATCAGAAACGCAGGGATCCAGCTCCTAGATGCTATTGTGAATGCACTGATCATGGCGTTCAGCTCAACCTCAGGTGTCTCGTTCCTCTACAGGTCTTCGCGCTCACTCCATTCGCTCGCAGAATCGGGCAGCGCCCCCAGGATTTTTAGAGCACGCAACCGATGGGGTCTTCCCTACATGGCTGTTGGTTTATCAGCGCTGTTCGCTCCGCTTGCATATCTGTCTCTGGTTTTCTCTGGTCCCACCATGTTCAATTGGCTGATGAACTTTACCAACACCTCAGGATTCATCTCCTGGATATGCTCCGGTATCGTCTTCTTGCGCTTCCGCAGGGCCCTCAGGGTCCAGGGTGTTGAGCCACCGTACCGCTCTTGGATACAGCCATATGGGGCCTACATTGGTATCACAGGTTCCGCTTTGCTATGTCTCCTCAACGGCTTCAGCGTGTTCTTTCCTTCGAATTGGTCCGTGAGCGAATTCCTCGCCGCCTACACCGGCATTCCCATGTTTATGCTCGTGTATTTTGGACATCGAGTGATGTATCGGCGCGATCCGTGGGCCTGGAGAGCGGAGGACGTGGATCTCCATACCGGTCTGGACGAGGTTCTGGCGGCAGAAAAGCCGCCTGAGGTCAAGGACTGGTGGTGGAAGAGGCTGTGGGAGGGACTGAAAAGACTCCTGGTGGCTATTCGAATTCGGAAGCCTTCAGCGACACCCATCGAGAGACGGGACCATAGGGCACTCGAGGAGTAGATGGATGGTTTGTGTTTCCATACGGTAGACGACTGTAGCGGCTCGAGGTTGGAATGCATATATGTGGCGATGCCTGTGATTCCGTGGGCCTTGGGACAGTTGTGGTCTAGTACTCGCTGTGTGGTAGTTGGTTCCGAACGCCTAGGTGCGATAGGCATATGTGAAGCAATACATACATATCGCTCTGGCCAGACAATAGCAGTTCAAAGTGATATTAATATCACATCAAAATATGCTTCCATTTGTTGCCAAGAGGGCCACAAAGAGGTAGTGTAGAGCCCTTGAAAGAGACATATCTCTACTCTCAGAGATCTCCAACGGACTCTATGTATATCCGAAACACGGTACTACTGAAATTCAATAAAGGTAAGACAAAAATCTCATCGCGAAGGTTGTCACCTCATAAGGACAGGAGCAAAAAGGGTGTTGATATACGAGGTGGTCTGTTTGAAGTGGTAACATCAGCGAGGTAGTTGACTTATAGTTAAAGAACACCCTCCGGCTTAACTAGAATCTAGTTAAGCTTCCCCCCAAACTCAGGGTGGCCTTGGGAGCCGGTGAGCCGAACGCAGCGCGAAGTGCCCTTAAGCGAGCCGCTATACTGCATCTGCACGCTGTCCCATCTCGCCGGATACGCAACGGTGGATTCAGATTGTTAGAATGCAGGCCCCACACGATATTTCTGATCCACTCGGCGGGTGTCTTGCATTTGCAACACACCCATCTGATCCGAGTACCCACGAGCTTCTGCGGACTGTAATTTTCTTCTTTTTTTGATACTCCAAGTTTTCGCAGTGCTTGTGGGAGACTAGGAGTCCCGTGCAACATATATGAGTAACTAAGCCGTGCATTATCTTGTACACTAGCGCATGGTATATGTGCTGGTCGAGAGAGGCTAGTGCAATGGGGGTCGAAATTAGGTGCAAATAACATCGACGACCATGCTGCTAGCACTCGGCAGCGGCCCCGGGGCACCAAGGTGCCGCTGGATATAAACGGCCCGTCGCCGTGGAAGCGAGCCTCGCGGGTCCTCCCGAGCCCAGCAGTCTTATATGCTCCGGACGCCTGCCACGACTCCGACGGTCTGGAGAGACGATGCGGGCTCTCGTTTTCCCATCCGCATCGCGCTCTTCCATACGCCAATATCATTCCACGTCTGCCTGGCCAACACCGCGAGGAAACGGGAGTGGACGAGCCCGTCGCTGCCCGTCACCCATGGCCTGCAGATCGAGTACCCAAAGCAGCCTAATTGATTATTCTCTCCCAACGGCGTTCCCGTGCGGCCATGCCTCGCATGTCGTCGCTGGCAGCCCGGTCCACCGAGCTCGATCGGTTTAGAGTGGGAGTGGCGAGGGGACAGCCATCTCCATCACGATCATGGACCGTTCCTGGGGGGTGTGCCTGTGCTTCTGGGACTACGATCGGGTTCTCTCGTTTTCTCGTTGTGTCTGTTCCCCCGTGCTCTTTATCCTCCTTCTCCCCCCTTCTCTTCCCTCCTCTGAACTTTTGTCTTGCTCTGCCTCATCCGGTGACCTGCCTCTCCACCCACCCGTCCTGCTGGCCCTTCCGCCGGTGTTCCCCCTCCGCCGTCATAAACCTCTTCTCTCTCCCAGCCTCCTGCTTTCGACCACACCACGACCCCCTTTTGCCGTTGCAAGTCCAACGGCTGGGAAAGAGACGCTCCTCTGTGCTGTTCTCCTTTACTGACATCCTCTCTCGCATCTACAGCGCTCCTCCTGGTTTCACCGTGTGTCTAGGGGATACTAGATGATGGTCGGAGTCCTCTCCCGCTGGGGAACAGGTGCTGCCCAGCACCCAGCCTGACCGGTGTGCCAGGCCAAGGGCCATGACACCAGCAGATTTTTCCATTCTATTGTCTGTGGTCTACTCTAACCTGCCTCGATCAGCCTCCTCTCTTGTTTTCTGCGACGCTCTCCCTCGTTGCCCGGCACCGGAAGAGGGACGACATGATGGCTTGCTCAGACTTCTCTTGCTTTCTTGGCTGACCCGGCTCTGCAGATGCTAACCAGCCTGGCCCTCGTTGCTGACTCTGCTCCGGACCAGCTCGACAGCTGGAGACGCTGACCCGAACAGGACGCTCCCCTGCACGGCTTCGCAACCGGCCTGGCAGGCTGTCGGGATGCCTCCCCCAGGCCACACACAACCCACCGGGCGTCGGAGCCGGGCAGCCCGTGGCCCCTTGCCGCATCGGGCCTAGGCGGGCTGGAAGCGGCCCAGCGTTGCCTCGTCTCGCCGCCCTCGCCTGCGCTGCCCGCCAGCTCGCCCTCTTGCTCCCCCAACCCGCGCCTTTCCTCTTTCTCCTACTCTCGCTTCCAGGGCCTGCGCGACGCTTGAATGGCCCATCCGTTCCTTTAGCCTCCTCTCTTCCTCTTCCCTTCTCTCGCCCTCCCGCTCCTCCCACCACCCC
>Ga0207767_1000732_pt1 | contig 13230 bp, 14 predicted proteins | sample HigsolmetaGSP17D_FD_184845 | JGI IMG/M metagenome (GOLD analysis project Ga0207767, IMG submission 184845) | High solid enriched microbial communities from the Joint BioEnergy Institute, USA - SP1-7-D (SPAdes) | ecosystem: Engineered > Bioreactor > SSF (Solid state fermentation) > Aerobic >... | reverse complement strand
GAGGCACACGCAGCGGCAGGTTCTGATGATGGATCCCAAGTGGGCTCGAGGGTTCTACTATGACTCCATCCCCCCGCATTCGGGGATGAAACTCGCCCGCGAGATCGCGACGGTGACCTACAGGAGCGGACCAGAATGGGAGAAGCGATTCGGACGGAAGCGCGCTGATCCAAGCAAGCAGCCTGCCCTCTGTCCCGACTTCCTGATCGAAACGTACCTCGATCATGCGGGAGAGAAGTGGTGCTTAGAATACGACCCCAACAGTTTGTTGTACATATCCAAAGCAATGGATCTATTCGACCTTAGTTACACGAATCAGATCGAGACACGGAGGAGAAGAGCAGAAAACGAGGCAAAGATCGCCCGAGTAGGCTGGAGAAATATGCGTTCCAATGACGCCTCGTGCAGCCTCACGCTTCCAGACAAGCCGTACGAGGAGCAGCCCTCCGTGTCCGCATCTACGCCGCCAATGGATCAGTCCCTCGCTGGCCGCAACTCACAATCCGGCGACCGGGCGACTGGACCGCCGCAGGATCTGATCGCTGGACTCGCGCCGCTGAAGAACCACTCGGTTCTGGTGATGGGCGTTGCCAGTGATATCCTCTTCCCTGCGTGGCAGCAACGCGAAATCGCAGAGGCGCTCCGCGCCGCAGGCAATGCCACCGTTGAGCACGTTGAGCTCGGCGAGGACGTCTCGCTATTCGGACACGACACCTTCCTGCTGGATTTGAAGAATATCGGTGGGAAGGTCGGGCAGTTCTTGGGGTGAATCATTTACTCCATGGCGATGAGAAAAACTTGAAGAATTCTCTGTATGTATTCCTTCCTTATACCATTGTTTGTCACGAGACCAGGAAAAAAAAGTCGATGCATTTCAAGGCGTTTATCAAGGGGGCCAATCTTGAGCATGTTTATTGTTTTTCATTTTCAGGGATATCTTATTTGTTATCTTTTGCATTTACCTATGCTTCTGCTGGTGCAATGTATGTACAGTACATATGGATACTTGAACGTCGTTTACCTCGAGAAGATTTAGATCCCATCTCAGCGTTTACCAGTGTTACAGACATCCTTTTTTTTGCCACTATTAACTATGATAGCGGCATGGCCATCTATTGAAAAAGCAAAAAGATGAAGAGATCCTTGACATCTACGTTGACATGGAGTTTATTTTTATTCTAATCCTCGACACTTAAAAAAAGCGATGAACATATTAAGTATACAGGAAGAGGAGGTCTATGTCTCCTAACTAAAAGTGAATCAATCCAGGTACATGTACTCAACTCCTCCGTACAGTAGCAACATAGCTGTACGAACGTGATCGTAATATCCCAGACTTGGTGAGGATAATCTCTATAATCTCTATACCTTAGTTAGCTAGCGGGTATGTATGTACATGTACATGTACTGTACACCACAGTTGATTTAATTAAGTACGGTACACATACAGAGATGATATGGTATGGATCTCCTTACCTGTCTGCAATGCAATTCAATTTTGGCATCTATCTTCAGTTAAATATAGGCAGGTATCATACAAAGAACCAGAAAAGAAAGGAAGGAAGGTGCCGGATTCAGTGCTGGTCAACGCAGACATAAAGAAAAAGAATAATGGTAAAGAGGTACAGAAACGCATCCTGTGCCCCTCCTCGTTTTCGTTTTTCTTTCACTGTCTCCTCCTTTGCCTCGCTTTCTCTTTCTGTCTGTCTGGGGTTTTTTGGAGCTCTGCTGGCTGTTCTCTTATACGTATATGGCTCTTTACCGTCATCCATGGCTCTGGCCCTTGAATTTAAGCTTTAATTAAGCTACTCAGACAGGTGATGTACTGTACATGCCTGGTCGGTATAGGTACCTACCTGTAAACTGAACGTACATCAGTAACTTCCAATAATTCCGACTTCTAGGTGAATGAATTCATGGACAGGCGCCGCATTAACTGTATCTTTATTCACAGAGCTTTTCCTCTTTTTTTTTGATTTCTGCGTCATCAAAGAACAACCAGCTAATTTCCTTTCTTCTTGGAACATTAGGCTGTGGACTTAATTTCCTCCCTCACACACCTGAGTTCCTCTTCTATTCCAGCCGTACGTAACAACTCTCTGGTTGGGCTGAAAAACACATCCTCGAAATAATTCAAGTACATACATAGATACACTACATACAACTCACTCACTCACTCATGTCCGACACCGCAGAAACTAAGACCGCTTCTTCCTCCCCAGAACCATATATCCGTGACCCGCTAGACGAGCACACCCACACCGCCATCCTGCTCCATGACCTCGGAGCAGACTCCGGGCTGGAATTTGCGACGCGGTGGTTCCCGGCGAGCATGTCGGGTACACGTGTCGAGGGCCTTCCCCTGCGACTGCCCGGGTGGCGGTGGGTATTACCGTCCGCGTTGTCGTCGACGACGCTGTCGTTGTCGACGTTGTTGCCGCCATTGTCGCCGTCGAAGCGCGAGCTCCCTTTGAGAAACATCGCGGTTGTTGAAGATCGAGATCGAGATCGAGATGATTTGATAGAAGTGCCTGCGTGGTTTGAGACGTCGTCGAATTCATTGACAAGTGCAGATGCCACGGCCAAGAAAGATCTAGGCCTGCTGCAGCAGCAGATGAACGGACTCAGAGAGTCCGTCGAGTACGTGCTGGGCATCCTGGACAAGGAGATTGCTCGGCTTCACGGCCGGGCGGAGAACGTCGTCCTCGGTGGCATCGGCCAGGGCGCCGCTGTGGCCTTGTGGACGCTGCTTTGTCTACCACCTAGGTCGTCGTTGGTGACGGGTGCCAGTAGTGGTAGGATTGGAGGATTCGTGGGGCATGGTTGTTGGCTTCCCTTTGCTGAGGAAGTCGAGGGGTTCTTTGACCTTGGAGAGAAAGGTGAAGAAGGATCAGGATCAAAAGTACTCGAGTTCGTGGAGAGTAGATTGGCTGATACGAAGACGTCCTTGCTCCAGTATGATCGTGGCGGTGGTGATGCTGCTGCTCATCCGCTGCTGTCTACGCCTGTGTTTCTGGGACACGGCGTCGATGATACCCATGTTGACGTGAGGTTGGGGAGAAAGGCGAGTGACGTTCTGAAGAACATTGGGTTCAGGACTGTGCAGTTGAAGGTGTATGCCGGCGCGGCTGAGGGTGGACATTGGTTGAAGGAACCGAAGGAAATGGATGACATTGCTAATTTCCTTGAAGCAGTATGTAGGGAAGCGGGAGGGGAGGGGGGGAAAGGAGTGACAAGGATGGTATAGAACATTTGCAGAATTGGGCAGTCTTAGACCATCATCCATATACCACTTCCTGCATAGGTCCTATAAACAAAGATTAAGGAATCAGTAAGGATTTCTAGAGCAAATTAAAAAGAAGAGATTTTAGTATAAATACTGCTCAAATAGTCTCCTCTGAAGCTTCTGTTCTTGATCATGCTTCATTACATTGTTATCATAGATAGCTAGTTCACCATTAATCAGTTCACTCATCCCAAGGTCGCCCTGTCTATTCAATTGATTTATTCTTCTTCAACATCCATTGAACGCAGCAGAGCTTGCAACTATAAGTTCTGTGACCTAACCTAGCCAATAACCTTTATACAAATTCGATCATCAATGTCCCGGTTGGAGGTAAATCGCGCCGGTCCAGAAGCTTGATATATTCATTGGACCGATCGTATTGAGGGCCTTGACAATAAATAGGCCTGCCTTTATTTATTCTCGGGACATTGAAAAGTGGGGGGACATCTGTGGCGATCGCCTGTCTGTCCTGCTCCTTACTGCTTTCGCGTCCTTCTCTTCCTTTTGTTTCTTGCCGGATTGTTGCATCTTCAATTGATACTGCAGGCTTTCGGCTCCTTTGGGCACTACTTTAAATGCCCTCTAAATAGACTTTACCCGGCAAAGCTCGTGAGCTTCAAATAATTATCACTAACTTCTATCAAAGATAGAACCCTCCTGTTACTCGGGCCGACGAACGCAATCGACCTCTGTTGGCGTGGTGTCCATAGATCCAGTCATGGCTTGCAGCAGTCCATCTCTTGGATGCGGAGAGACTTGCCAAAACGGGCACAGCCCCGCTGTCTCATGCTCTCAAAGCAAACTGACCAATGATATCTCACCGACAGAGTGCCCTGACAGACCCTGGACCCACATCGGGACTTTCCTCTTTTGATAAACAGGGCAGGTCTCCTACGTTAAGACGCTTATCAGATGCCAGCCGACTTTCCATACTTGAGTTGCTGGCTGCACGTCGAACATGCGACTGTATCGCTTCTCCTCGTGAGGGCATTGGTTGGAGGACTGGTGATATTGCTTCTAGTTCCTTCACTTCACCGTATTGGTCGATTGGAGGACGTGGGAAGAGTCCCGGCCAATATGACAATAGACGCACCTGGGAGCTTTATGGAGTTGACTCCAAGGTATTTATTATGGCTGCTCCATCGTCTTCCTTTCTGTATCTTTTCTCTTGCTATTTCCTCATTGTCAGTTTCCAGTTTCTCGGTTCATCCCTCCATTCTACCTAGCTCCAGGCCTTGATACCATCGATTCGACCTCACCATGGCCATCCAAAAACTCAAGGTCGGCGTGGCCGGCCTGGGCCGTGTCGGGAAACGACATGTCATGAACTTCCTCACCCGCACCCCTCGCGCGGAGGTGGTGGCCGCGTTCTCCCCCGACCCCAAGGAGCTCGCCTGGGGCAAGGAGCATCTCGAGCCCTCCGGGGTGACCCTGTACGACGACTACGACAAGATGATTCGGCACCCGGGCCTGATGGCCGTGGTGATCGGGACGGCGACCCCCGTGCATGCGGAGGAGACGATCAAGGCCATGGAGAAGAACCTGCATGTGCTTTGCGAGAAACCGCTGTCGACGAGTGTTGATGTTGTATGTTCTACCCCTGACACCATTTTTGCCGTTCTGTCCTCCATGGAGATCATCGATAGGGGGACGACTGTGATATTAGACATCTGACGTTGACATCGCATATCATTCCTTCCCTCCGGCATAACAGTGCAAAAAAGTAGTAGAGGAAGCCAACAAGAGACCGCACCTGAAGGTGATGTGCGGCTTCTCGCGCCGCTTCGACGACTCCTTCCGCGACGCCGTCGACAAGGTCAACCGGGGCCTGATCGGCAGACCCGCGGTCGTCCGCAGCCAGACGTGCGACAAGCTGGACCCGACCGGCTTCTACCTGCAGTACGCGTCCTGGTCCGGCGGCGTCTTCGTCGACATGTGCGTGCACGACATCGACCTGACGCTGTGGTTCTTCGGCGACGACGTCGTCCCCAAGAGCATCTCCGCCCACGGCATCCGGGCCGTCCGGCCCGAGCTGGAGAGGTACAACGACTTCGACAACGCGGTGGGCATCGTCGAGTTCCACAGCGGCAGGATCGCCTACTACTACTGCTCCCGCATGATGGCGCACGGGCAGGAAGACGTCACCGAGGTCATCGGCACGGAGGGGAAGGTCTCGGTCAACGCGTACCCCCAGCGCAACTTCGTCAACTACTACCATGCCGGTGGCATCACGCGCGAGGTGCCTGCCGACTTCCAGGGTAGGTTTGAGATGGCTTTTATCCAGGAGGCGAATGAGTTTACCGCTGCGTGTCTGGATGACACGCCGCTGCCCGTGAAGCTGAGCAATGCGGCCAAGGCCGTCGAGATCGGTTCCTACTTGCAGGAGGCTTTGGTGACCGGGAAGCAGATTCACTTTGACGAGAGTGGAAAGAGGATTGATAAGGCGCAGCTCTAGTTTGGTAAGAATTTACAATGTATATATATATAGGTTTATATATTTACCTGCCAGTTGAATGGATATATTAATATACTTACGGCCTTGAACACCTGTCACTATCATCCTCCCATTGATCCTTCAGGGACTGGATCAACTGCGCGTTCTTCCATGCCGTTGCCTTTTCCATGTCCACCAGAAAAGAAACAGCGGCATCCTGATCCAGCTTGTCCCGCAGACAGCCACCCCCTGAGTAGATGATTCCATTCAATCAGCAAACGAGCGAACGAGGGCACCCAGCAACAGCAAAGACGACTGGGGAAAAAAAGACGGGAGGGAGCTTACAGGCAGCCAGAGCGTGGCGGGCGGTGAACAGCGTATTTGCAGCGGTCCTGTTCGAAGCGGCCAAGCCCAGAACGACGAGAAGATGGTTGCGGACGGATTTCTGCGAGAATAAGCACATCGTTAGTTTATTTCGCGCCCAGTGTTATATAGGTAATTGCTGTACCGTGCATACCTCTGCCTTCCTCGCTTGCTGGAGACTTTCGTATCCTGCGGTCAGCGAGCCATGAGCGTACAATGCGAGGACGATCCTGGAGATGTGGTAGTACTGCAGGCCAACCGCTGTTCTTGAACATCAGCAACAATCCGCCCTGTTCCGTATAGATATTTAGGGACATCTCGATGAATCACTCACCATGAAAGGGCGCCAGCATCCACACCTCCGGCAAGCCTCGACCCTGCTCTCGACTTGGTGGTTTAAACAGAATGGGCTCGAACGAGGGAGGCAGCTTCCGCCTCCAATCCTCCACCTCCTCGTCCAGTTGCTGCCAACTACTACTACTACTACTAGTAGTAGTAGTAGTACCGGACATTATCATCTGCCCAGTCAGGTCCGAGCGGAACGCGCAACTCAGGACCTTGGCCAGGAGGAAGACCATCCGGTTCGCCAGACACACGTCGTCGTTCTTCTGGAACGTGCGCGAGCCGAGGTAGTTCTCCAGGCGCGTCCGCAGCGGCTGCTGCGAGACGAGGGAGACATAGATGTCCTCCCGCAGGCAGAGCCATGCGGCGGCCTCTCCCAGCCCGCCCGAGGAGCCGAAGTGCGAGACGGAGTTGAGAATCCGTGTCGTGCCGAGGAGGTGGCAGCGTTTGTCGTATGCTGAGGCATATTACATTGTAAGATTTTCTTGCCTTGAATGTCATGAACGGGTAGGATCGTCAATTCCTTACCGTCCATCTCTTCGTACTGGCGCAGGATCGCGATGGTCACCAGCACGTCCTCGGTCACTTCCGCGCCCGGCGTCGAGAGTACCGGTATCAGGAGCTGCAGGCACTGCGTGTGATACTGCAGCGCCTCGGTCTCGTCGTAGTCTGAGAGTCTGCTGACGTGCCGCGAGGAGAACGCGAAGATGGCAAGGCGCAAGACGGGCTGGTGGAGGGCCCGGCGCGGCACCTCGATCTCGAAATGTCGCTCGAGGTCTGCAACATCTGCCTATTATAATAAATAGATTGTTCACCTGGTTAGGAGACTTTGGAAAGATGATCTTGATTCGGAAATTTGGCAGGCACCTACCCACTGGGCCATCTTTTCGATATAATTCCGCATCAGATACGCCTCCCTCTCTGTGAACGTGTAGGCTGGGGATCCGAGGGTTGTTGGCGCTTCGCTGCCTGCACTGTCGTACGACTCCGCAGACTGCTGGTATTCGAGGACTATATTCACATATATGCCAGTCAGTCAGACATCTATGTGGAGTATCTTGTTGATTGGGGAAATTTTGTCTTCGATAGCTGTGGTTCTTATTAATCGCAACAGGAATATATATAATATATATATATTGAAAAAACTTGCCTTCTATATTTCCAGCAGCATCTTCGTACGCTTGATCTGGATCATCTGCAACATTCGGATCCTGAAAGGAGTCCAATTCAGGGTAATCCCCTGACTCACGCGCAGCAACATGGCTGTTATCTCGATCTGCTCCCTCGGAGTCCGCAGATGTATCATCCTTGTACGCCTGAATAAGCTCCTGTGTCTCGTCGTAATACCGCACTGGCATTTGGCGACGGAGTTAGATACGTAAGTCAGAAAAGCGAACATTCCACAATGCGTAAGGGGTTCCCTTTCAAACGTACGGATCTTCGGCGGTCTCAGCCACCTCTGTCCCTTCGCGAAGGAGAGGATGGTCTTGTCGTTGGTGACAGAGTTTGATGATGAATGCCGGAAACGGACGTTGAGCGGTCTCGAGCATTTGATGTTGTGTTCCTGGCACCGGAGGCATGAGGGTAGTCTCGTATCGCCTGTGCAATTGCGCTTTAGATAGGGTGGACGAGTCGGAATGGGGGCGTACATTTTAGGTGGAGAGCTATACATGTATTAGATCTCAAGATACCGGTTTAGTGATGCGTTCCAAAAATAAAAAATCAACTTAGAGAAACAAAAGTATCCTCATAGTGGACCTTAAATGGAACATCTGAAACAATCACAGGGGAGACATGTGATGTACACACCACGGCAAGTCTGACTGTAGGATTCGTTAGTAAATGTGGTATCTATTTAGATATTAACAACAGATTACCAAGAACCCACCATCCAATAACAACTCTACTACGTCTTATTGGTGTATGGTCTGTTCTCGCTGTCTTACGTCTCATGGGGAAACGCACAGGTGGGGAGGAGGATTGATAGAAGAGCTCAACGTGAGAACTTCGTAATCTTGTACTTAGGTGGAATAAATCCGATGGCAATACATAATAAACAGCCAGTCAGAATCTGATATTCAAACGTTCGATTGAATCGATTTTCTAGAGCGATAGGCTTCGAGAAGCGGGGTACGGGTGCGACGCAGCTTCACGTGATAGATATGAAGAACGCCTCAAAAGGTTATGAACCACAAAAAGAAATCCAAAGCAGATTATAGCCAACAGAAGCTCCATTGCTCTGTAGTTAATCATGGGTTCCTCACGGATAACAGAGGTGGAACACTTCATTTTTAAATTGGCGACGCAAGTCACGTTGCTGCCTGAGGAACGGCGAAAAGAATTGCCAACCTATATAGATAGACTTGTATAGCTGGAGCATCCAGATATATACCTAGGTTAAAAAAAGAGTAGCCTAATGAGTGGCTCATACTTCCGTGCTACCGTGGCTTCGAGAATCAAAGGTTATAAGTTCAGTTGAAGCTCGGCAAAACAATCGAACTAGATTCTAGAGAAAGTGACGGTGGACAAGTAGAAACGGAATAGCAAAAAGGGGAATCAGATGGAACTGCCCTCAGATTAGCTCTCTGGTTCTCATCGGTTTCCATGCAGATGTGAGACCGCGTCTGTGAAGACACGTCTATTGGCTGCCGGATACCATACAATTTTGGCTTTTGGATACCTCAGTCGTCATCGGGCGTTTTGATTTTGCTCCACCTGGTTTTGAAACAAATTGAGTAGCATAGACATAAACATCGTCCCTTAGTGCATTTTCTGCATTGTCACCTATGTTCTCTAGATCGTTCGATGGAAGTGTGCATCAGGACGGGTTAGCAACGTCAACAAAGAGTATTTGAAACTGGAGGTCCTTGAATTGGGCTTTCTAAATAGTCAGATATCTAGAAACGAAACTGGAACTGCGTGTATGCCTGACATCAGAAATCATAGATCAGTCGTATTTCCGAAATCTGTAATTTATTCTCCTGTTAGTTGACAATTCAAAGTAAATATCCTAGAGATGCGCGTCAGAATTCCAGACATGGAAGGAGCTTGCTGGAAGTTAGTGGTTAGTAACATTAAGAGAAGAACTGTTTTCGTAGAGGACAGAGTCCACGTGGTAAACAAAGGCAACAACAAAGGATCGAGGGTCGCAGTCCTTAACGAAATAAGGACAAACGGAAACTGCAAGGCTGGAATCTAGCTGAGTACCCATACATATCCTCCGTTATAAAAACAGAATGCGGGAATCGAGAGGCTCGGCACTAAGTGGTGCACTTCCAACGGGTCAGCGGGAAGCACTCATCCCTAGCCATCAGATTGAAAACTACCTACAGCGATTAGAAGATCATCAACGGCCTGCTCAACGCGGTCACCTTCGAGAGGCAGACACGCGGAGCATTGGTACTGTACATTTCTGTACCCTGCCTCCGAAATGCGACTTGTCATCATGTGGCATCATCGGGATGATATGGACGGGATCAAAGAAAAAAAAAAGGAAAATTAGAAACCAAGTTGGGGCAGACCCCCGCCTGTATAAGGTGAGAGAATGAGCATAAGACCAGGTAACACCTAGATCTTATGGCGTCATTCCCTTTAATCCAAACCAAAGAAATTGCCCATCTGCAGCACTTATGACAATGCCGTATGGCATCTCAGGCAATGTCACTATTCGTGCTGAAATATGGCGCCGATATAACCGGAAGGTGTGCAGGTATCGAAAACGATTCGAACATCATGAAAAGAAAGGAGTACCAGGAGGCAGGAAACCCGTTGGCTGTTTCAGGTCTCTAAGATCTCTGTTCTTGCTCAATCACCCGCGCGTAATATATGTATGATTGTCCGCTTCTTCCACTCGCTGAGCGAGGGATGAATGCGGTTCGAAGTCAGCGCGTCATGAAGCTCATTTCGGTTTATCGTCACGGAGACCATGGTGCAGCACTGTTCCCGAGCCTATGCAAAAGTTCGTTAGCGACGAGTCCATTGAACAAGAGAAGAACGAGAGACATGCTGACATACCTGTCTGGTACTTCCGGTGAGAAAGAAACAGACGGCTCTGTGGCGTCAAGAATCAGGAGGCGCCTGATATGTTGATGTCGCGGGGATACGCGTCCGGAAAATCTGTCGGTCCGTACAGCTCTCTCCGACCGACGTCAGCAGCTGAATGGTCAAACGCTGTTGCACGTGACCGTCATCTACGCCGCTGTGGCTCCACAGTAATTGACCTGTGAAGTCGAGGCGCATAAAGAAATACATAGTCACCGAAGGCTTGATCTTCTTGAAGATGGCCGTTGTTCTCGTTGGTCATTGTTCCTCCAGACCCTAGACATCAGGGTTCGTCTGGGTATTGCGAGGAGGATTACGACGAAAATCTTGCCTACAGCAACGACTATTTTGACGATTAACGAAGCTCCGCGCAGCGGTCAGGCTCAGAGTCACGAATAAGGGAAGCAGAGAAGCAGCAAGTGGGAAACAATGTCTTCTTGGTTTGAGCGGCACGCCAGCTCCCACCAGGCGCAGCTCGCCGCCACCGCGGTACTGTCGGGAGCGGCTGTGGCAGGCGCAATACTTGGTTACCAAAGTATTAAACGGAGGGAGAAAGTCAAGGAGCTTAAGGCCTCAATTCCGGAAATAAATGAGCGACACCATGCGGAGAAGGTTCGTTTTGCTCTTTGAGCAGGCATTGGGCATTTGCGCAGAAGTTTGGTGGGATTTCAATCATGGGAACCGTGGCTGACTGGCGAAAGTGAAGCTCACAGAATATGGCACAGCTACTCCTATAGTGCCCATGAGCAAGGAAGATGAGCGCAGTGCCGCACTTGCTCGAAGAGCGCAGCAGGGCGATTATGACGAAGGTAGAGACACCCTTCACCCATTGGCTGCCTGGCGGACCTGCTGACGATCTTATCACATTCTAGACCTAATCCTCGAGCAACTTGCCCGTAACCGTGTTTTTCTCGGAGACGACGGTCTTGCGAAGCTCCGAAACTCCTTTATAATCGTTGTCGGCTGCGGTGGTGTAGGGTCGCATGCGGTGGCTGCGCTGGCCCGATCGGGTGTCTCCAAGATTCGCATTATCGATTTTGACCAAGTCACCCTTTCGTCTTTGAATCGACATGCCGTTGCAACTCTTGCTGATGTAGGCACTCCGAAAGTGCACTGCATCCGAAAGAGATTGGAGCAGATAGCACCATGGGTGAAGTTCGATTGCCGAAACGAATTGTTTGGGAAATCCGTGGCCGATAAGCTATTGGAACCTTGGACATTGGATGGTGGCGAAGGGCCCAAACCAAGCTATGTGATCGACTGCATTGACAACATCACGACCAAGGTCGACCTACTGCACTACTGCCACTCGCACTCCATCCCCGTTGTTTCATCAATGGGAGCAGGGTGCAAGTCAGACCCCACCCGTGTGGTGGTGGGCGACATCTCACTTAGTTCAGAAGACCCTCTGTCCCGCAGCACTCGACGGCGACTGAAAGCGCTAGGAGTGACCACGGGTATTGCCGCGGTGTTTTCAACAGAGAAGCCTGGCCCCGGGAAGGCATCCCTCCTTCCTCTTCCTGAGGAGGAATTCGCCAAGGGGCAGGTTGGGGAGTTGGGAGTCCTGCCAGATTTTCGCGTACGTATCCTCCCTGTCCTCGGTACGATGCCTGCTGTATTTGGTTATACGCTCGCAAACCACGTCATCTGCGAGGTTTCGGGATATCCTCATGACTACAGCATGGGCGGTAAGGGCAGGGACAAGATGTACGACAGCATCCTGGGGAACCTGCAAGGATTGGAAGAGCGGTTGGCCAGAACTGAAGCTGGCCAAGATCCCGTCGGGCTCCGTATCCCAATCAGCAAGGAGGATGTTGCTTTTCTCGTCGAAGAGGTCTGGAGAGGGAAAAGCGTGGTCAGCGGCCTCCCGAACCGTCTGGCGCTGGTCCCGTGGCAGCGGCCGGCCGAAGGCTTCGGGGCCGACAAAGAATGGGAGAAGGAAGGACAGAAGTATGTCCGGATGGACCTCAAGGACCTTGTCTGCATGACAAAGGAAGAGGCCATCCGGCACGAAAGGGAAGTGCTCAAGGGTGGAAAAAGGGTGGAAGAGGTCTACGACGAGAAGGTGATACAAAAGGTCCAGGAACGGATGCGGGAGGCGGAGGAGTACGAGAAGTATCGGTAGAAACCAGTCTATTGTCCATGATGACGACCTGGAGGTTTATTGCAATGTAGAATGTATCCGTATACTGCGAGTGTCTGCAGCTCTAGCGCATGCACGCCGTCCCGAGGCGCCGGCTCTTGGCGCCCGTGGCTGTGTCGTACACATCGGAGTTGCAGCCGCTCGTGGCCGCTTGCGGGGTCGAACTCCGTCGGGGGTCCCGAAGCTGACGAAGACGACTCCAGATCTGCAGCAGGCGATCCTCGCGGCCCGTCGCTCCCCTGGGAGAACGTTCAGCAGTCTCAAGGAGGAACTTCTCCCGCCAATCCTCCACATTGAACGTCCTTCGGCCACAAGCAAGATCTGGTGGGTGCACAGGTCGGTCTGGAACGGACCCTGCCGAGCCGCTTGACGTTCTGCAGCCTAGCTAGGCCGGCCCCTTCGCTGTCCGCAGGGACATTATTCCCCTGTCCCCTCCCCCAGGCTGTCGATCTCCGTCAATCCCAGCAGCCGTCGAAGCAATGCAATGATGGCAAGCCGGAAGAGTTGTCCCACGGACAACACCAACTTGCTCGGTGTAGATCCTTACGCTGTCGATGTCAACGACACCGACTCCGACGATGGCATCCACCCGAAAGTGTCGTCCTACCCCCGGAGGAGCTA
>Ga0207767_1000722_pt1 | contig 13503 bp, 12 predicted proteins | sample HigsolmetaGSP17D_FD_184845 | JGI IMG/M metagenome (GOLD analysis project Ga0207767, IMG submission 184845) | High solid enriched microbial communities from the Joint BioEnergy Institute, USA - SP1-7-D (SPAdes) | ecosystem: Engineered > Bioreactor > SSF (Solid state fermentation) > Aerobic >... | reverse complement strand
GCGTACACCACTCATACCTCAATCAATCAATTTGCCCAGATATAAAAAGAAAAATAATAAGAATCCACACAAAAATAAAAAAAAAAGGAACTCACAACAACAGACAGGATTCGCTGGTGATGACTGGCCCTCCCCCCCCCCCCCCCCCCCCCCCCCCCCCCCCCCGCGGGCCCCCCGGGCGCCCCAACCCAAATACTAACCGCCCGGCGTGTGCCAGTGGCCTATGTACTGACCTAATGTATGCACCCTTCTAGCTCGCACCTTACCTTACCATGCATAATTACCGACCCAGAGCCCTTCGCTACAGTAATGACTGAAGGGCCTCACACAGGCCACAGCACAGCTCGTGGGTAGATTATAATTATATTAGTCATGTATCTGTTATAATAGCTGATCAAATACTTACACAAAACCGACCTGCTGAGTGCACGAAAATTACCGAGAGGGAAAGAAATATACCAAGTACCCATCTGCAACAACAGGGACAGTTGTCCTGTCCTGGTGTTTTTTTTGTTTTGCATGCAGAAATGCAGAGATATCTAGCTAGATACCTAACACACATACACAGAGACATAAAACACATACACAACGGTGTGACACAAAGCAAAACCGGTTCTATTATTTATTCTACCTATATACATGACATAAGCGCCGAAAATAGGGTATCTGTCTATATACCTAATCTATACCACACAACTCCAGTTTATGCAAAGCTCTCCAACTATCCATCTATCTATATGTCTATTTTTCCTGTCATATCTATCTTGTCGTCGTGACTCTGAACTTCCGGCGTGATATAAAGAAAGACTCAACGGCAAGGAGAAAGATCGGAAAACTCTCAACTGCAGGTAAGTAGGGAGGCAGGTAGGTGCTGCAACTCAAGTGAGGGGGGGAAAGCGGGTATCAGCACGTAAATCAAGATGATGTAATATAACCCACCCGTCTGTCTCCTTCGGTAACTCTCTTAGAGCAGGCTTGGGCACGATCAGCCCTCCTTCTCCACGTCATACACCTTGACACCAAACTTCCACACCTGATCCACGGTCAGGAGCGGCCCAGCCTTCGGATCGACCGTCTCCCCCAGCACGACGAGATCGGCATCGGCCCCGGGGTCCAGCGTGCCCTTGACGCCCTCGAGGCCCAGCATGCGCGCCGGCGTCTCCGTGACGGCGCGGATGGCCTCGGCCGTCGTGGCACTGGCCCAGCGGCGGAAATGGTTGACGCACTCGATCAGCGTGGCGGAGCTGCCGGCGATCTTGTCGGAGCCCTCGAGCGTGAGGCGCGCGCCGGTCTTGACGATGCGCTCGCCGTTGGTCCACTCGTAGACGCCGTCGGGGAGGCCGCACAGCTTCATGGCGTCGGTGACGAGGATGAGGCCCGAGGGGTGCGCGTTGTACGCGATCTTGACCGACGTCGGGTGCAGATGGATGCCGTCGGCGATGACGCCGTAGTAGGGCCGTGAGGGGTGCTCGCGATCGTTCTCGCTCTGGCCCAGCAAGCCGAAGATGCCCGGGTTGCGGTGGTAAAAGGGCCGCATGGCGTTGAAGAGGTGCGTGATCATGGTGGCGCCCGCGTCGAGGGCCGCGAGTGCCTGCTCGTACGTCGCGTCCGAGTGGCCGATCGAGTAGATGATTCCCCGTGAGACGAGCTCGCGGATGTTGGACATCATGGCGCCGACCTCCGGGGCGGCGGTGATCATCTTGATGGGGCTGGTGGCAGCCCGGGGCGAGGTGACAGCCCCGTGCTTCTGCTCGCTGCGCGGCGGGATGTTTTCCGCGCCGTAGCAGTCGACGATGTCCTGGAAGGTGTGTGCGGCGCGCAGGACTCCCTGCTTGTGGATTCCGTTGCGGCCGGGGCTGATGAAGGGCCCTTCAACGTGGGCACCCAGCGACTCAGCCCCGTCCTCGGCGCGACGGTGCTCCCCGGAGGGGCCTAACGACGGTAGAACCTGTTGACATGCTCGTCAGCAAGTGTCCACCGTGTCGGATACCTCAGGAGCTTTCATGTCATACCTTCCAGTAGACCTCGGGAGTCGAGCTGATGACGGTGGGCAGATACGACGTGACACCCGTGCGGACGAGGGCCCGGTTGACTTCGTGCAGGCCCTTTTCGTACTCCTCGCGGGTGCTCTGGGGCACGGAGAAGTCGAAGCCGTGGGCGCCGTTGAGCTGGACGTCGATGAGGCCCGGGGCCAGGATGCGGCCGCCCAGGTCGATGACCTGGTCCGGGGACAGGCGGTACTCGTAGAAGGCCTCCTGGTCCTTGAGGATGCGGCCGGAGCGCGAGTCGATCCAGAGGTCCTGCTCGACGAGCTCGAGGCCGCGGACCAGGCGGCAGTTGGTGAACTTGGTGATGCGCGGGGAGGCGGGGTCGCGGGTGGCGGCAGGCATGGTGTCCGCGGGTGGACGTCCTCGTGTGATGCAGAGGGAGCTATGTTGGCCTGTGATCTCGAGAGATGGATGTATCGAGAGAGGAGGCTGCGATCCTGGCGTTGCGCGCAGGATGAAGGAGAGGAGGAGCAGAGACGGAGGAGCGCAGAGATGATATCATGGCGGGAAGCGCCCGAGACAAGCCCTGGGAGCACAGGAACAGGCAGACGTTGCCACCGCGATGCGACGGTGTATCACAGGCACATGAACGGTGGAGTCCGGGGTACGGGCCGTACGGAGACGGTACGGACCAGACGCGTACGGTACGGACATGGTACCGTTACACCCAGAGGACAGAGGCCCAGACCGATGGCGGGGAAGCTTCAGGTCGTGTCCACGGGATCGTCCAGGCCTTTGTCGAGCGTCTCCGCAGAAACGCGCGTGTCTGGTCGTACGAGTTGGGAGATGGATGCTGGGGCTGGGCCGGATCCCCATGATAAGCCTCCGCACGATGTCACGGTGCAATCCGGGGCTGCAACGCTGCTATCGCTCGAGCTCTGGCCCTGGCGCAGCTCAGCTCGTCTGCTACGTCCGTCCACGCGGCGCTGGCGGCCCCCGTTATCTTAAGGTGAAGGCCCTGCTGTCACCGTGCCCGCCAGCCTATCTGACCCACGCTCCACGTCTTCCCTCTTTCTCTCTTCTCCATCCATATCTCTGGCCCTCGCGATCGGGGCCTGTGTCGCCAGAGATAAGCTGCCGCGCCTCGATCTGCCAGGTTGCACGACCAGCTCGCGTTGCACCGCGGAGCCTTACAGCTGCTGGGACCGGGTGAGTGCTTTCAGCCCTTTGTCTCAGCGACCTGCAGCAGTCAGCTCTTGTCTTGGTTTCTTTGTGCTGTCTGTTCTTTTGATATCTTTTATATCGCCCCGCCCTCTCCGCCTGCTCCAACTCCCTTCCTCGTCTCTGCTTGTCGGCGTTCTTCGTTTTTCTTCCTGAAGAAGATCTGCGAGGTGCAGTAGCCGTGCTAACGTGACCTCTCAGACGCCAGATCCTGATCCTCCCCAACCATGGCTACCCCTGCACCAGACAAAGAAATCACCTCTTCTGAGAAACCCCCCCGGTACAGCGCCAACGCCGCGGAGAAGGGCCAGGTGGCCGGCGACACCAGCGCCGTGGAAGGGCGTCCGTGGATGTACAAGCCGATCAAGATCGGCCCGTGGACGCTCCCGTGGTTCGCCTCCCCCGAGACCCAGCTCATCATCGTCTCCTTCGTCTGCTTCCTGTGCCCCGGCATGTTCAACGCCGTCAGCGGTCTCGGGGGAGGTGGCCAGGTCAAAACGAAGGACGTCAGCGACGCCAACACCGCCCTGTACAGCACCTTCGCCGTGGTCGGCTTCTTGGCCGGTAGCATCGCCAACCGCATCGGCCTCAAGCTGACCCTGTCCTTTGGCGGCTTTGGCTACTTCATCTACGTCGCGTCGCTGCTCTCGTACAACCACAATGAGAACGTCGGGTTCCTCGTCTTCGCGGGTGCCCTGCTGGGTGTCTGCGCCGGTCTGCTCTGGTGTGCCCAGGGCGCCGTCATGATGAGCTACCCCTACGAGAAGGACAAGGGCAAGTTCATCGCCATCTTCTGGGTCATCTTCAACCTGGGTGGAGTCATTGGCAGCTTGGTCGGTGTGTTTCTGAACGTTTGTCTCGGCCATCGCTGACAGCTGGTAGGTCCCTCTCGGCCAGAACATGCACTCCACCGCCGGCCGCGTCAACGACGGCACCTACATCGCCTTCATGGTGCTCATGGCCGTGGGCTTCCTCCTCGCCTGGTGCCTGTCCGACTCCAAGTATATCAAGCGCAAGGACGGCTCGCGCGTCATCGTCATGAAGCACCCGACCTGGAAGTCCGAGATCAGGGGCCTGATCGAGACCCTGCGCACCGACACCTACATCGTGCTGCTCTTCCCCATGTTCCTCGCCAGCAACTGGTTCACCGCGTACCAGTTCAATGCTGTCAACGGCGCCTACTTCGACATCCGCACCCGCGCCCTCAACTCGCTCCTGTACTGGCTCAGCCAGATGATCGGCGCCTTCGTCTTTGGCCAGCTGCTGGATTTCCCGGGTGTGCGGCGCACCATCCGCGCCAAGGCCAACCTGGTGCTGCTCTTCGTCATCACCATGGGCATCTGGGGCGGTGGATACGCCTTCCAGAAGCAGTACACTCGCGATACGGTCCAGCCCACCAAGGACTTTAACGACAGTGGCTATGTCGGTCCGATGTTCCTGTACATGTTCTACGGCTTCTACGACGCGGCCTTCCAGACCTGCGCATACTGGTCAGTATCCTTGCTTTCAATAGGCCCCATCAGCAAACGGATGTACTGACTGGCACAGGTTCATGGGCGCTCTCAGCAACAACAGCCGCAAGCTTGCCAACTTTGCCGGTTTCTACAAGGGCATCCAGTCCGCCGGTGCGGCAGGCACGTGGCGGTAAGTACAGCAGCTCTTGTCTTGTCATGCACACTCTTTTTTTTTTCCCCTGTTATATACACACTTCTCCCACATACATCTCCCAGCACCTGCTAACAAGGCACGCAAACAGCATGGACGCCGAAAAGACAGCCTTCATGACCGAGTTCGCGTCGTGCTGGGCCCTGCTGGGCGCCAGCATCCTCATCGCCTCGCCCGTCGTCTTCTTCAAGATCAAGGATCACGTCGACATCGAGGAGGACCTCAAGTTCTCCGATGAGACCCTGCGCGAGGTCGCGCCCGACAGCTTTCTCGAGTCGAGCGCTCCGGAGGTCAAGCAGAACTGAGGTAGAGTAGTCTGCGGACCTGTCACGTAGTGGTCGAGTCGAGTCGAGTCGAGTGAGCCCTGAGGTGAAGGCGGGGTTGAAGTGTCATGTCAGATCAGTTCGGACCGCGGTCCAGGTTGGAATAATGCTTCTTGCCTTACCTTGTCTTGTCTTGGCTACGATGGGTGAGATGAGAAAATCTTCTTTCTTTTTCAGTCATTCAGTGAGTCGGTGGAAACGAACGCACAATACCCTGCATGACAGCATACCTGCGGAGCGGCCTTTTGTTTAATTTAATAATTACGATAACCATGCACACAACACTACGATTAGCTCTTATCGCTGTATTGTATCGATTGTGTCTATTTTCTTCGTGTACGAGTCGAGTTGAAGAAAAAGTTCTCTCTCTCTCTCCTTTTGGTTGAAACACGTGCATCGCTTTGTGTGCGTGCATGATCTGCAGCTGTTGGTTAATTACCCCGCTTCAACGGGACCCGTGTATCCAGTATCTACATACATGGCATAGTCCTTATCATCCCTACCCAAGAAAAGAGAGAGTGGGAGGGAGGGGAGGTGCAGGGAGGTAGCCGCCGAAGAAAAGAAAGACACACACACTCCCCCACATGCACACAGAGCATACATAGTAGGACAGTTACGATGATAGGGCTGTAGGGCTGCATCTGCGTCTGTGTCTATGTGTGTGTGTGTGTGTGCTGTGTCACATACATGGGTACAGTTTGTGTGTGTATATATATATATACCCTGGCTCAGTCTGACATTGCCCTAGAAGAAGATCCAACATAAGACAAGGTAGGTTAATGAAGTAATCAATAAAAGAACCCGGAGAAGGTATCGATTAGATTATTTTACTGACAACGCTACTCGGATCCAGAGCCCGATCCAAATCCCGGGCTGAGTGACATCTTGTTTACGGTATTATTATCTGTAGTGGCCCAGGCCCAGACCAGTTATTAGTTCATGCGGTCTACGCATGCACATATGTATTGTATCAATGATTCAGTCAGCGGCAAGACCGTACCGCTGAGTGGGTAGAAAATAGGTAGATCGATCGATATCGATCGATTCAATCTTGAATACGTCATTATATACTAGTCTAGGTACCTCATAAAGGACAGCTTGATGCTAAGGATAGTATGGTATATACGGGGTAAGGGTAAAGAAGGAGCATCCGTGCACATGACAGTCGATCATAGGTCGCAGCCCATGCCTATGTCATCGAGAACCGGAATGGCATCAGATCAGATCAGATGGCCGATGAGTTCTTCGGATTACTAACACCGACTTCATCTGTCCCACTTCGGCTGCGCCGCCACGCCGACACTCGCATTAGGCGGGATCGTCGGCAGGGGCACGTAAGGCTCCGTGTGCGTCGCCTTCGGGGAACCGTCGGTCCGGTAGTCCGCCCAGATCTTGGTCGTCCCCGTGGCAATGTCCCACCCGAAGAGCGTCCGGTTGAAGATCTGCAGCGCCGGGATGGGCTGGTAGTACGGCACCTCGTGGCCCGCCTCGTAGACACGGGTGAAGGAGAAGTTGCCGTACTCGCGCGTCTCGCCGTACTCGACGCCGTCGACGATCAGGGGCGTGTAGCCCGCGGCGCGGAACTTGGCCGCGTCTTTGTAGTTGGCGGCCAGGGAGACGGCCTCGCCGCCGAACCAGTTGCAGATGTAGTCGGCGTCGCCGTAGATGAGGGAGATGCGGACGGGGAGCTCGAGGAGCTGCTCGAGGTCGTCGATGAAGTTGGGCCAGACAAAGTCGCCGGTCTGCTGGAAGGCGTAGTAGACCTCGGAGTTGGAGGAGGTGTAGTTGATGTCGACGCCGATGGCGTTCATGACGTAGTCCTTCTTCAGGTATTCGGGGAAGAAGTTGGGTGGGGTGGGGTCCTATTCGACGTGAGCTCGCGTCCATTCTTTCCTATATAGTGTCGCTGTTATCATTCTATACTCACCTGGCTCGGGTGCCGGATGTCGTACGTTCCACGGCCGCTGAAGGTGTAGTACGGTCCCTCTTTTTGGTCTTATTAGTCTTGACTCTTCTCTGGCTCAACTCTTCCTAGTCTATGCGAAATGGTATACGTACCCACGGTGTCTCTGCACACGTTGGTAGCCTCAGAGCAGATGGCGTAATCGGCAAGTGACGTCCTGTTCGTCTTCTTGCAGGTCGAGATTAGGTCTTGGCATATCGTGTTGGAGAACTTCATGTAGTTGTAAACAGTCTCGTTAACCTGCATCCTGTCAGCGTCGGCTGTTCTCCAATGAAATTCGAAGATCGATATATCTTACAGCCTTGATGCCATAGGTGTTATGCACAGCAAACTCCGGGTAGTAGCTCGCCTGGCAACCTGTGAGCTACCTAAGTGTCCGCGCATTCGGTTGTAAAAGGTCTCACCTGAATAGCCTCGTCGATAATGCCGTTGATTATGCCAAGAGAGTTGAAGTCCAGGTGGACGCCTTGTGCTTCACCTCTGGCGATCTTTTCGTTCTGCTCGCGGAAGTAATTGAAGAACTAAAAAGGAGTGAGTCTTGACATCAACATGAATTGTTTGAGGTTCAACCCACAGCAGGTCCATAGTGTCTGCTTAGGTCAGTACAGAAGATTCCAGACCAGGACTCTCAAGGGTATGTCTTCTGACTTACCCTCCGTAACTTTCCGTCCAGAGGTTGAAGCTCTTGGACTTGACTTCCGAGTCCAGCTGTGGTAGCGCACTGTAGAAGCCCTGCAGCGCTTCCCAGGCAGCGTGGGCGGCGAGATCCGTGGTGTCTATATCCTATGATTAGTTTCTAGTGATGGTCTCTGATCAAACAGACAACATACCAAGAATAGTCGCATCAATGACCGGATAGCGACCCTGCACCCCGGCAAAGGACGCGTTTTCGTAGACCCCGGTGTAGGGGTTCAGCGACCCAGGTTCTTTCTGGCTATACGAGAACCCTGCCAAATATTAGATTCGTACTTCTCCAATCGAAACTGCAGACACATACCAACGCCCAACGGCTGTGACAGGAAGAGCAGATTGGAGACTTCGCTCCACGAGTACGGGTTGATCTCAGATTCGTAGCTGGCGTTGATGAAGCAAGGACCGAGTTCTAGCACATGTTAGCTGCGCTCAACATATAGCACCCGATTCGCAAGCGCAGCAGACCTTCAAAGAGTCCAATCAACGAGTCACTCCCCGGGCCCCCGTTCAACCACAGAGTAATCGGCGCATTTGCGGGGTCGTGGCGGGCTTCGAAAAACCAAAAGAACGTGTGCGCGTCCGGTGCGAGGTCGATGTATCCCGAGTACGAGTTTACTCCTGGAGTCGTCTCGCAGACTCCCTCCTTCCCGGGCTCTTTGTACCGGATGGTGACGTTGTTCGGGGTCGTGATGGTTTTGACCCCAGTAGGCTCCTTGGGAAGCTGTCGTCGGACATTGTCGACAACAGCACGTTCCCCCGTTGCAGGAACCAAACTGGCCGCTGCCAATGGCAGCAACAACAGCCCGTAGCCCAACATGCTGTGGTGTAGAAGAGGAGGCAGCGAGAGAGCGCCAAGGCAAGCCCGGACGCAAGAGGAGCAAACAACGCGGTGGCCCAGGGAATCCGGCAGCTGCGCGAGGGAACTGGCCTGGCTGAGCCTTCGTGTATCTCAAAGAAGCGGATGTCATCTCTTATTAATACAGCAGATGCAGGGATCGGATCGCCATCGTCGTTGCTCGCTGCGTGCTGCGTACAGACCCACCCTAGCGGGACGGAGGCCGTTGATCGCGCCGACGGGACACAGGCGGACGTTCTTGGGGGCTGCAGTGCGCACTGGAGCCCCCGCACCGAGCTGGACCCAGCGATGTCCAGCATATCATCGACGAACGTCCCAAGCACCTAGGCCATAGTTATCAGCTGTATCGGCCAGCACCCGAGGACCAAGACCGACAAGCAGGAGCAAAGAGAGCTAAGCAGCCCTAAGCTCGTCCTGCGCGGGGTGTTCGAATCCAGGCCAGCCTCAGGGGGATCAACACCGCCGCAGCAGACTGGCCAGTGGCAACAGCGAGATGGACCGTTCAAACCCTCGAGACCCCTCCGGCCTGTGGGACGACCCCGAGGAACCACATGGATGTTTCAAAGATAGATAACGGCGGGTCCTTGGCCGGATCGGGCTATCAGCTGGAGTTCCTCCCGTCGAGCATGCCTCGAGGTACGCACAAGGAACCACAGGGACATACCCGAGAGAAGACGGTCTGTCAGGGCAAGACAGCCTCGCAAGCATATCCTGGTTAGAGATATCAATAGTTGGCCGATGATGATAATAATAATCACCGGCGATCCGCATACCGACCCGGGACCGCCAAGACGAGCGAGCACGCGATGTCCTATGAGCGATCGCGCGCAACGGAGCTCGCATGGAGGACATCACGGAATCCTGCAAGTAGTATCCGTGGCAATTGACGGTCAGCAGCCGCAGTGCGACAGAATCCTCTCGAACCGGAGTTGTACGAGCATCTCGAGCAGTGTATCCCCGGTCGTGCAGGACGCAGCAGGCGGGCCTCATCGGCCGCCAAGAGCCACCGTCACATTCTCCGCCGCTCCTGGACGCCCGTGATTCAGTCTCGCAGGTCTCTCATGAATCCCTCCCCTGATTCCAAGATCACCTTCCCTCTCGGGAGTCTGGGCTGGAGCAGAGTCCCCGCGAGGGCCCTGGACGTCGGGGTTCGCGCCCAATCCAGCCAGTCTTCCGCGCCGGGCGCCGCTGCCGAAGACCTAACTATCACGACCTTCCTGTTGGGCTCCGATGCATTGACTGCCTGTCATCATAGTGCATGGAACTTCGATCGCGGACACATCAGTCAAAGGTGTGATTTGAGATGCAGATGTGTGGAATTTCAGAGATCGAAACAGAGATAGAGACAGAACGCTATTCTATTCTACTACGGAAATGGGTCTGAGCGTCTCCCACGCTATGGCGGATTGTCGTGCAAAGGCGCATTGACAAACAAGGCTAGACCTTCGTATCTGTTTATCCTGTTTATCAAATTCATCTCTGCCAAAAGCCGCAATGCCCCGCCTCAGTGTTACAATTGCCAAGAGTCACGCCAGTCAAGCAAACATCTTGACAGCATCAGATGTAAATGGGTGTCTTATGGGCATATCTCCACAGACGCAGTGACCCGGTCTTCTGGTGTTCTCAGTTCTCATACATATTCTCATGAACGAGAAAGATCAATGTTGAAAGTCAGGCATTCAATTTCCTATTCTCGCCGTGAACAACCATAGCGCCTCCAGGAAGTCTGGACCTTTCTTCTTTGTCATGCATCCATAGCTTAGGATCCCTGGCATTCAACATATTCCGTTTTCTTTCTCTGGAGGATAATCCAGATTGGATTCTTATTTCCTTTCGATTTCATGTGCTCCTCACAGATTAGATTTACCTGCATTTGCTTACCTGCTTCATTGCCAATTTTACTGTCCGCAACATACGCAGCGAATAAAAACACTTAAAAAGTGCTTTCTTCCTGCTTGACTCTTCCCGCCCTTTCCGGCAATCGAATGTATGCCGCCTGCCTACATCCTATTCATCAGACATCTCAATGGTGCATCCAATATGTGCTACATTACGTGCGTGGCACCGCCGGATATGGCTGTGCCGCCAAAACACAGGGCGCAAAGAACCAGGTGGCCACACTCTTAATCCCTAACTTAGATGACCAGGCCATTGTGGACATTGGATAGTCTTTGTAGATATTGCCTGATCATTAGGCTGCTTCCCCGACGATTGCCAGAATAAATGGCCTGCGGAACAGATCCCATGGCAAATGCCGTCACCACAGCACTGCTAGTTCCAATGCCGAAAGCAGAATTCGTCAAACTCACTTGCGGGCGGTGGGAACGGTGGGTTTATGAGGAAGCATTGAAAACAGATGGGACGCCGCTGAGACATGGCATTGGCACAAGCAAGAAGATGAGTCGACGACTTGCGACTCAATTAACCTCTCGGCTTAAAACGTTCCGATTTTGGATGGAGAAGTGCCGATACCGCAGTACGTTTTGTTTCCGATGTCATTCGCATTTTCTGCAGTAACCAGATCTTGACCCATTTCAAGAGTCAAAAAAATCTCAGAGAGCACTTATTGATTGATCTATCTTCAAACCAGTATCCTGTCCCAGGCGCACCAGAAGCAGAAGCCTTGTCGTTATGGGCCCGCATCATGACAGCGGCCGGCTGCTCAGTGTGACTTCGACACGTCTACATTTGAGGAGGAGCAGTGAGTAAGGATAGCGCAACAGATCATTGTCTCTCCGGCAAATCGAGCCTCTTGGATACACCCTCCCACTTCAGGAGTCTGCGGACTGAGCATCTACTGGGATGGAGTGCGGCTTCTCCTCTCGGCAGAGACTTCCATGACAAACCCAGGAAATGTGGCTTCAGTCCGTTGATAAGGAGTAATTTTTAATACATATCATCATTGGAGATGGAGCCAGCGGAGAGAAGTTCCCCATTATACACACAACAATGGCAGTAGCACAGAGCTCCTGCCTGCTGTGTAAGCAACGGAGCGGCGACAAGTTGGGACTCAGTGTGGTCCCCATATCATAAAGCCGTGAATGAAGCAAAGAGAACCTAGGTGTTAAAAAAATTCCTCCTTCTCAGACTCATTGGAGAAAAAATGAGTGAGAGGAAAAAGCATAGAACAGTCACATGACAAGAGTGGGATTCGAACCCACGCCCCCTTTCGAAGATCAGGAAACTTGCAGCTGCAAGTATTAAGGTTTGGATACCTTAACCTGACGCCTTGGACCAACTCGGCCATCTTGCCTTGTACGAGCGAGTATGTCGGAATTCCCAAAATTAGCAAGACTGAAGCTCAAGCTCGGCGGGCGTCTTCAATAACAGTAGAGATTGGAACGCAAAACCGAGAGCATGATAGGGCGGGCGGATGAGCGGAATTGAACACCTAAGCAATAGGAGTAATGGAAACCGGAAGTTCATCAAAGGAAAAATCCACCATGAAGATCGTGCTTGCAGTATAACCTGGCAGGAGTGGAGACAATACCAGTTACGCAAGAATCATGTGAGCGGTGCCGTACAGTACAACAATAGGTACAGTACCTTGTCGAGGCCTGGTTCTGATCGTTGCCTGATCCATTGGGAGATATTAACAAGGCAATGAAGGCACAATTTCTCTTTGTACAATCTTTAATTTTCCCTCAGTGCTGAACAGCAGGGAAGGCAATGAAATTGAAATTGGAACATATCACATCTTCTTCTTCACCAGTCAGAACAAGGAATTGTTGTGCATGTCATTGTGATGGTCATCTCATTATCGAACGCTCCTTGAGGGGGTTGACAGCAGTGTAAAATCTCGGTGTGATAAATGCGAATGTCACACTGGGATGTTGCGGGAAGCAGGAAGCAGGCCGACGTGTAGGAGAGTGATAGCGGCTCGACCTGTCCCCGACATAAAACTGGCAACCCATCTAGATTAGATAGATAAACTTGAAATGTTGTAAATGGATTCCTTTCTCAGAATGGCGATGTTGAATAATCCACGGATTCTCCAGGTTGTGCTTGTATCTTTGTGAGTCTTCTATGATGATGATGATACGTATCAGTTCAGGCAGGAAACCCATCAGTTCTTCACTGGAATAAGGACTCGATTAACAAGCAATTTTTCACATCAAGAAGCCATTAGTAGCCTGAGATCGTGTCGACTCGTCCGTGTAGGGTTCCCGCCCGTGTCGACGTTCCAGCCCCGCTTACCAACTGCCAAGGTCAACCAGCAAGCTTCCCCGCATCACAGCCACGCTGGCCACACAAAACATCTTATGTGACACAGGTATTTCATACTTCGTAGATGCAGGCAAAGCGGTCCTTTGAAATTCCTCAATCCCTATTTGTTATATTCTGGATGATTGCCCCTGCGGTCGCGTTCCTGGACTCTGGTTTTTGGCCTGTCGTCACGGCGCAATTAGGTAAGTACCTGTACGGGCAGTTGATTGTATTTTGACCGGACAATTAGAATCTGAAATCACGAAGATATGTCCCCATAGCAGGAGACTGTCATTATTCGTAACTGCCGAAATTGATACAAGGTGTAACGAGACCTAAGCTGACTTGTTCTCTCCAGCACCTATTTGTGGGGTGCAATTGACCATCACGCGTTTTACATACGTTCAATCCAACTCCCTTCTCTGAGGTATAGGGGCGAAATCCAGGATTCTAGCAATGGCAAGCACAGAGAAGAATCCCGCCATGATTGAGGCGGCAATGGCGTTTCGGAATGTCCCGTGGTGCGAGGACTACGAGAAGATGATATCCGGGATGCTGTGAGCAGCAACCCCCCCCCCCCCCCCCCCC
>Ga0207767_1000713_pt1 | contig 13738 bp, 13 predicted proteins | sample HigsolmetaGSP17D_FD_184845 | JGI IMG/M metagenome (GOLD analysis project Ga0207767, IMG submission 184845) | High solid enriched microbial communities from the Joint BioEnergy Institute, USA - SP1-7-D (SPAdes) | ecosystem: Engineered > Bioreactor > SSF (Solid state fermentation) > Aerobic >... | reverse complement strand
ATTCCCCCCCCCCCTCCCCCACTCTCTTTGTGAGCTAGTTATACAGATGGCAGTACACAGTTTCGTTCATGGTTGCAAACAGTTTCCGGGAAAAAAATCTTTGTGCAACAAACTGACCCTAACAATGACTACTAGTATTTAAATTGGTTTCCAACTCAATGCAGAGCAGATGCAGTCGAGACATTATATGTTTGCTAACTCCAAACTGGGGTTTTGAAGCATGAAATTAGGATGTTGTTACAGAATATTCCAGGTTAGGCCCTCAATCACTGAATGAATATGTGCAAATATGACGTGATGCTTGTACAGTACATTCATATATACATACATCTGTCCATGTCCTCGTTTCCCAGCGAATTAATTTAACTGTCTCGTTCGATCAACCATTCAACACCCTGTCGATCAATTCCGCATCTTTCAGGAGCTGCGCATCTCCCAGCCTAGGTCCCACGAGTTGCAGCGCGACGGGCGCACCTGCCATGAGTTTTGGGTTGTCTGATGAGGAGGATAAATGTTAGAAATGGTCACTTCTTTATTTAAAACAAAAAAGAAAATGCGGAAAAGAGTGTCGAGAGGACTTACATAATGCCTGAATTATCTCATCGTCTGGTGACGACGGAGAGAACTCTGCGTCTATAGGGTCCTTTTCGGGATCTGCTGTCGTGAATGGAATTACCACGGCCGGATACTATTTTCTATATTGTTAGCCGTCCGCTATCACCTGTTCGCGGGCAAAGATTCCGCTACTTACGTCCATTGCATTCCAAGCGACTGTATACATGTCATTCCGCCAATCGCCTGGCAGCACAGCGGTGTGAGGGCCTACAGGACACAACACGACATCGACCTTGGCCTCCTGCCACCGATCCAGCATCTGCTTTTGCAGCGCCAGCTTCTTCGCGTTCAGCGCCCACATCTCCTCCGGCTCCTTGGGCTTCTTGGACCAGAACCCGATCTTCTCGACTGATTCCACCACCGGCTCTCCCGCCTTCTCCAGCTCCCGTTTCGGGTACGATAATCCATCGAGGGTAAACAGTTCGGCGGTCACGCTGCGTATCTCCGCAAAGTCCGGGGGAGTGAACTCCTTGACCTCGAATCCGGCGTCCTTGAGCTTCGACGCCGCTTCGCGGATGGCACGACGGACCGGTGGATGAGGGGTGAGGCCGCTGCGGTGGATGACTCCCACGACGGGGCGGCGGTCCAGTGTGCTGCTCTCGAAGATGTTCGGGATGATCGCTGGATCGACGAGCCACGGTTTAGCATCGCGGACGACGCGGCACAGAAGACTCAGATCGCGCACTGAATTTGCGATGGGACCGCAGACCGCGGGGATGCCCGTGTTCATGCCGACCCAGTTCGATGCTGCGTAGCCAAGCATAGGAAGGATGCCGAACGATGGCTTGAAGCCGTATGTCCCGTTTGCGGCGGCGGGGATTCTAGATGAACAGTCAATCAATCAATCATTTGTCTGCTTTGCCGTTGGAAGTTTGATGGTCGAACGTATGTACTGTACCTGATTGATCCTCCCACGTCTGTACCGATACCCAAAGCGCTGCCCCTGAATGCAATGACTGATCCTTCGCCTCCACTGCTTCCACCGCAGGTCAGATGGGAGACGACTGGATTCTTGGTCCTCCCGAAGACATTGTTTTCTGACTCGGCCACCAGCATTGTCTGCGGTGTGTTTGTCTTCGCGATCACCAGAGCTCCAGCTGATCTGACGAGCTCAACGAGGTAGCTGTCGTAGGTGGACGGGTCGAAAGTCCTCGAGATGTAACCGTCGCTGGCATCGTAGCCTTTGATGTGGAAGCATTCCTACCAGAGGTTATCATGATTCTTGAGCTACTGCTTATTCTACTATATAGCAGTTTTCTTCGTACCTTGAAAGTCATAGGCACGCCATGAAGCGGACCAACCGTCTTCCCCGTCTTCTGATACACCTCGTCCAGCTTCTTCGCCGCTTCGATCGCATCCAGGAACATAATCTCCGTCAAACAATTGCATAGCTGCTGCGCGACCGCCGCCTTTTTGCAGTACGCCGTGACGACCTCGACGGCGGTGAACGTACCCTTGGCTATCTCGGCTGCCAGCGCAGTGGCATCATATTCGCCCCCAGTGATCTTGAGCTCCCGCTCCGTCAGAATACCGCAAGACGCGGCGTAGGGGCGCAGGTCAACCGTTCCATCAGGAGGAAGGGCTGTCTCAGGGAGTTTCCACTCCGCGGGGATGCGAGCGGCCTGCTCGGCCTTCTTCGCAGCTTGAATCTCTTGCCAGGGTCGGGGAGACATTCTTGTCCTTTGACTCTGTTGTAGGGACACAATACAAGATATGTCCGTCTGTTCAATCAAACGGGGACGAAAGGGACGCGCTGTCGCAATGGTGGGAGTGAGTTTCTCCGCATGCTTAATACTTCCTGGACAGGCATTCTTTACTGGACAAAAACGGAAGGTCATTTCAATCTGACTCACGTGGACCGCCCCTCGGCTAGCATTCATGGCGTAGATCGATGGAATTTGTTAATTGACGGCTTGCCCTGTTCAGCTTGTACTCCGTGCGGTAGCACGGGGAAGTTCCGGCATGGGGGGTTGCGATAGCTTAAGATTGCCGAAAAGATTTATTATTCAAGCCATCCGATCCACACCGCAAAGAGCCTCGGTTTATTGCCTTTAATTCTTTCAGGAATCCATAAGCTCATGTTTAGTGATATAAATGGACAGAGCATGGAGATATCCATTCACCACGGCTATAATCTTCCATATGCTGCACCCCATCGAGTTTCCCTACCTATCCCACCTGAGGCCTGACATCACACAAGCTATGTGCATGGTTAGTACAGCATGCTTATCTGCTTTAAAAAAATATGTCTTCTAACCTCTTTTCCTCGCTCATTTAGGAGCCTTGATGGTGCGGGAGAAGAATGAGCGCCCTTTCCTATCCCATGTCTCACGACAGAGCGTGAAGATAGCATGCCCCATGCGCAACAAATAATGGCAATATCAGTCCCTCCGAGAAGGACAGTTCAGTCGAGAGAACAAACTCCATTTGTCCGTATTCAAGATGACACTGGCATATTTTCGTCGCGGGGTATTCCCGCCCGTTGGAACGGACGCCTTTGCAGTTCTTCCGCAGCAGCCGGTTCTTTAAGCTATCTTATCAGATACTCCTCCCCAAATAGGCAATGGTTAAATGTTACTAGTAGGTAGTCCACAGGCGATCATCCACTCAGAATTGGCCAGTCTAGCCAACGCTAGCAGCACTGCGGCACAGTACTTTCTACGATCACCTCTTTTGGGCAGTTGCTAATAATGATAAGTCCGCCTCCGACTGGTCCAGAAGACAGCAGCTGGCTTTCAGTTCCAATCCTATCTGATGCGATGAAGATGCTCGATTAGGCACACAACGCGGCAGGATCCTCTCCAGATATCCTGCGGGTCTGATCCATATACCAATCAGGGCCCAAGGAGAGATACATGCTACACTCTTCTATGGTGAAATACAGGGTGCTTTAACGTTGGCTTTTAGCCCGCATCCCCAGAATTGCGGGGACATGGCGGACCATAAGGGAGCATCAGAAGAGATGACGACAGGGTACACCACGTCAAAGTCGCCCGAGAAGCAAGAGATCAGGAATCCAATGCAAATTACACATCAGGCGAAATATACAACGACGTCGGGGCTCGTTATTTCGAGTTTTCTCTCCAGTATGATCCGGCACAGCTCGAGAAGGACTCTGTAAGAGTTAGCAGAAAGCGTGATTTCATAGTCCTTCCAATGGCAAGGATAATGGTCGGACAGAGAGCCTCTTCAGGTCTGATAAGCCTGTAGATGAGTGACGACGTATATGCTAAGTTTTCTGGATAAACAAACGTACATATTGGCTCTCTAACTCTGTCACACAAAACCATGAAGGCTATTTTAGAGGTAACAGCACTTAAAATGCAGTCTGAACTATTCCAAGGCCTATGGCCTCAAAAAAATACTCATATGACGGGAGACGACTACTCTTGGGTTGCTTCCGCTCTCTATTTCGGCTGGCTGATCGGGGCATATCCGTCGAATCTCGCTCTGCAGCATTTCCCGGTGGCGAAGATTGTCTGTTCTATTATGTTCCTGTGGGATCTATTGTACATTACGCTTAACTTTTCTGGATTCTTTGCAATTCGATTCTTTCTGGGCTTTGCGGAAGCATGCATCTCGCCCGCGTGGGTGCTCCTCACCTCGATGTTGTTGACGCGAGATGAACAGCCTCTGCGGACATCCTTTTGGATCTCAACAAATGGTATGTTCAGCTTCCTTGGCGCTTTGCTGGCCTGGGGGCTAGGAGACGTTGATAATACAACCGTCTAGAACTGGAAAACTCATCTTTCTGGTATGTCATTGACTTATTAGTGACTTTGCAGTGGAAGTGACATCTCATGTCGCTTTTCAAGGTAGTGGGGAGCCTCATAATTGCCTGGGCTGTTGTCATATTGTTGTACCTTCCACATGGTCCTCACGATGGAAGGACACTCAGTGAGTATGAAAGGATTGTGGCTGTCTGGCAAATCTCCAAGAACAGGACTGGCGTTTAACGCCCAAAGTTCCTTCCCTACCAAATCAAGGAAGTTCCGCTGGACGCAAAGATATATCTTCTGCCTCTAATGGCTGCCGCTCTCGGCATACTAAACGGCAGCGTGTCAAACTTCATGAGCACTCTGATCAAAGGATTCGGCTCCCCCCCCCCCCCCCAACCCGGTCCTGTCAAGCTTGCTGCGGATGCCGGGTGGCGCCTGTGAAGCATTCAGTACCGTCCTTCTGGGATACATCTCCACGTTCAAGAACATGACTGGAGCTACGATTATTCGTACGTGCTTCTGCGACTCTGAGAAGGCTGACTGGCGCTATTTCCACCAGTTGAATGCATACCTGGAATAGTCGGTCTGGCAGGTATCATGACCATCAGCACCGAACATCGATATAACCTCGTAGCGTGCGCCTAGGTCCAGAATTTCCTCAGCTCGTCTGTAATCTTGAATTGGACGCTGCCTGTGCTTAATGTTCCCGGCCACACAAAACGAAGTACCGTAATTGGTCTTTATTTCCTGTAAGTTCTTGCTGACAGTCTGGTATAACCGCAAATAGCACAAACTAATCGATCGATACGCGACTGGGACAGGTTCTGCTGTGCCGGAAACATCGCGGGTCCACACCTCTTCTTCTCGAACGAAGCACCGCACTACATGTCAGCCATCAAGGGCCTGGAGGCGTGCTACGTGGCTGTTGTCGTGCTGCAGATCCTGTACACGGGCATCTGCTTCTTCCACAGGAGCCGAGATTTCGATGATCTGACGGACTTGGAGAATAAGCATTTGCGGTATCGATTATGAATAATGAATAGAATACCCCAGTGCAAGGAGTAGGGAATAGAGGTATTCATTAATGGAAAGATTGATTAATAAATTTTACGTCCCGCGAGTTCAAACTCGCGACAATGACCTGTCCCAAAACCTCATTTCATCATTCAACCAGGTCCTGAGCGGTCTATATCAAGCCGGAAGACCCCGTTTCAAAATACAAAGCGTCATGCAAGACTGGATATTCGCCAGAAGTAATCGGCCTTTCATTCCCAACCTGTTCTCTTCCGTATAAAATCCACCAAATCACGCAACATCTCTCCCGAATACCAATGCCCAAGCCCCTCGTACTCCTTCCAGGAGACATCCACACCCATGACGCCCAGACAGCTCCTGGCCTCCCTCCCCAGATGCACCGGGACCTTCCCATCCTCCACACCGTGGCCAAGAAACAGCGGGGTGCGTTGAAACGGCCACTTTTTCGACGACTGGAAGGAGGAAGAAGATGAGCTAGACCCTTCGATCTCGAGCTCCTCCCGCAAGTACGCAACTGCCCGAGAAGGAGGATCCAATCCATCGTCATCTCCATCCCCGGAATCACTGGCAAAAGGATTGAACCCCTCATCCTCAATCTCCGAGTCCTTCACAGCCTCCACCCCCCTCGCAATATCCTCCATCTGCCTCCGGAACGGCAACCACCCACACATCCCCACCGCCGCAGCCAGGGGCTCACCATCCCACAGCAGGAGCGCAATCAAGCTGGCAGCACAGCCCTGGCTTAGTCCCCCCAGGACCACATTCCCCGCGCCGCCATTATCACCCAGGAGCTCGATCTCCCGCCTCAGCAGGCTATGGAGGTACGCGCTCGTCTCGCGCAGACCGTCGATCAGCAGGTCTTCCCGCTCCCGCTCCTGCGCCCGTGACGTCGGGGCTTCCGCCGGGGCGAGTTCCCAGTTGTCGAACCACTGCGTGATGATGCTGCGCTTGTAGATGGTCGCGCGGCGCCTGGACGCGGTGGGGAAGACGAATCGGGCGTGTGGGAAGGCGCTCGCCAGAGTCACAGTTTCACCGGCATTCTGAGGGTGCGGGATCGGGGTGGAGAGGAGCTCCGGGCCGAATTTGGAGGCGTTGGAGCCGCGGCCGTGCAGGAGGATGAAGGTCTGCTTGTGCGAGCGGAGCGGGGGGATGATGAGCGGTTCAGGGTAGGTGTTGTTTCTGTTGGAGGAGGTCATGGTGGTTGCGCTGATGGAATAGTACTACTTAATAACAATAAGTGATATCTTGTCCTGCTCATGGTTCAATTTCAAAGGTCATCTGCTTGCCTACACTGAGTATCAGACCAGTAGAAGACAACGGAGATGTGAGAAATTGTTCACTCAGTTCTCAGATGAGTCGTGGGGAGGCCTCCAGATATGCTTTGACTGATGGATCATCTGCGGAAGCCCTGTGCGTTATAGATAGACACCTTAGGTCACTTCAGGCTATGAATATGTCTATATCTACCTACCTAGGGACATAAATTGTGGAATACTACGAATTTTTTGGACTTTAATCTATCCTGGACACATCACCTAAGACATAGAGATAGGCGGACATGATAATCATCAATCATCCTTTCCATTATTAGGATTAGTTATTCTTTGGTAGCCCAGAGCTAATTTGATTCACCAGATAATATCCCGCGCATGAAGCAGACACGCGAGTTCCAGAATAAACGGGTCCAAGATCTGATACAGGATCCCCTCCGTAATCCAGGCTGATCGCCAACTGGGCCAGTAGTAAGCCTTGACGTACTCCCAGTATCCAGGATAGAAGCCAGATAGTTCCCAGTCCACAATAGCCACTACCTTGGCATCTCGCAAAAGAATATTCCGCGGCGCCAGATCATTGTGCGTGAGCACGATCCTCCTGTGTTGTTGCGGTAAGGCGCCGATGAAGCGAACAACCATCTCAGTCCAGGAATTTTGTCCACGCTCTCTCGAAACAAAGCTCGCACCAAGCCTTCTTCGTGGAACGCAGCTTCGGACTCAAATGGTCCATATTCGCTTGGATCATTGCTGAAAAACTGGTCCTCGCAGTGGGTGCCGTCCACAGACCCGATAAAAGTCCCCGAAATCTGCCGTAATTCGTCAAAGTAGTGTCTCAACTGCGCAATATGCTTTCCTTCTGTGCCTTGTTATGTTATATAAGAGCCCCAGACTTGATCTAGCGGTCTTCCGTCGGTATTCTACCATCACGATACAACCGTTCCCGGTTCCTTCCTCCATATAGATAGGTATCGAATAGTTACCTCGGGAACCGGTATGGAAGTCCTCTCTCGGACGAGACGCATTGCAGCAGCGGCTTCCGCCATACGCGTAGACGGCGTCTCAATACTTGATCACTGTGTTTTTCATCGATCCGCCAGACGTGCGACAGTGGTCATTTTCCAAGGCGCTCGCATCGGTTAAGTAGTTCTCGTGTAATTATTGGGGTGCGAGGCCCCAGAGTAGTAATGGCGGCGGCCGGAGGTGTTGCAGTAGTGGTAGTCTTGGTGTTCTTTTCGCGCTTGTATGGAAGGTGAAGTCTAGGTAATTCCTACTCTATCTAGCCATCTATATCGACCATTTTCATAGATATTCCGGTGGCCAGACAAAATGACTACTAATTAAACATCTCCGATGAACAGAGAAACTTCGACGCATATTTTATCAGAGCACATATCAATCCTTCCAGGATGGTCATAATGTTCCAATATATAACTCAGGTGCAACGATTGGACAGTTCTAACTAACAGAATTCAACTGTCTGAATTCAGTTGATAACAGCTGTGATACTACGTGGCTAACAGAACTATCTGCTTACTATATGGCAGTACAATCTCCACTTAGAGATTCCTGTGCGATTTGTATCGTGCTTGCTATCCACTAAATCTCTCACATTTGCAGCTTTTTAGAAATATCACGTACTCAAGGAATAAATACATATGTACCTACTGATCTTTTGGCTATCAGTAGTGACAAGCCTAGGGAGACCTGGTCTTGTCCCCGCGGGCCTGGCCTGCCCCGCCTAAAGGAAAGAAGGGATCTCGATCTCGGGATCGGCGGAGGCGCAATCCATATTCCGCCCTATCTAAGCTATCTATCTCTATCTCGTCGTGATCGACGCTATCATGCTTCCCCGGTAAAATTAATGGCGCATGCTCTCTCTCCCTCCCAGCTATCGATAGCCAAGTGGTCTGCTCTTATTTATTTGGCAGTCTTTGTCCTCCAGTTCTATTCTCTCTTTCTCCTTTCAAGTTCTATACAACACTCTGTCTGCAGTGCTACATATATTCCAATACCAAAGAAAAGGGCCTTTCTTTTCCTTCATCTCATCCGCTTAGCTGTCCTTAGTAACAGCGTTCTGGGCTGGCGCGATAGCACGGACAACTCGAATCCCTACAAACTCCGTACGGGGTAGTGCATACATAGGGCAAGAGACAGACAAGAATCTAAACATGGCACTGTACTTCACCGCTTCCTTCTCGCCCCTTATGGATATTCATAGGTGCTTAAGTACAGGCTGATCTCAGGGATGTCATGCAGGTACAAGTTCTCCTCTACTTTTGAAGACGCAGTGATCGTTCGAGGATGAAAGATACAGAAACGCTGTGCCTGCCTCATCATAGTTGCATCATATGTTGCAGAGATCGCCCAAGCAGTTAGCGAACCGTACAGCTATGGCGGGCACAAAAAAAAACCGCCCGACATGTGTTTGATACTAAAATTGATATAACCCATCGTCACGCCCGGTTATTTGGATAGATCATCCTGATCCAGAACAGGCCTCGACGTTGAATTCCCTGTCATTTCAGCTTTCCAATCATGCCCCACCGTCAGCATGATAGGCTGTCAAACCCTGGAGAGAATTGGGCCATCCAGGTTGGGACAGACATCTCATGATTGACCGCATTTCACAACGGTCTCAACAGTAAACATGGCTTGAGTGCACCCGGGAATTGCTCAACTTAAACACGTTAGGGTGTGAAGGAGCTGGCCTTGGAAACACCCAAGCACGCTCACCGAAGATATACCTCTAGTACGGTGGTAGAAACTTCTCCGGAACGGAATATTCAACATGCCATCATGCGAACGAATGTTGGTGAACTCGAATCTTCCGGTGATGGAGAGACGCTATTAATAGCGGTGATGTTGGAGATGCACACAATCGCAAAAGCAGTAGGCATCTTCCTCCATAGTACACGATCCAATATACGCATATCGAGTACCGGATGACTGCGAACATCGTCCCAGGATGCTGCTGGACCTGGAGTACGGGAACATCAAGACAGAGTTCGTGCTAGGCAATTCTCTGGAGAGGACCAAGGAGCATAATGTCCCAGTTCCTATTTTTGCCTCGTCCATGAGCATATGAAACTGCAAGAATGGGAAGCTGGACATGGAGGCTCAAGGAGAGCACAGCTCCTCATATTTTGCTCTTCAGTTCCGGTGCTCGTCAAATTTAAGATCACTGAAAGAGCGATAGGTGACTCGATAGCGGTTCGACACCAACTAACAGCACGCCTGCTCAGGGGTTTCCAGTCACCAGTTCATATTTGAACCGGTCAAAGCAATATCGTCCCATTTCCGTCAGGATACCTGGATCATTGTTCAGGTGACTTATAGAGCGTCCCGAAAGCTTCTTGCGAAGCTAAATAGGGATACACTCGCCCGGATATCTCTGAACCAGATTCATCCAATTCCAATCGCCGCCCGCATCTCTTGTCTTCCACACGCGTTCGATGCAGAATCTCTTTGTGTGCAAACACGTGGCGGTCTTTCTACTGCGGTATATGCCGTCAAAGACCTCAATGGCAACGGCTCGATCATCAGCGGTTTCCAACTCGCAGGCCGCCATGCAGGCCGGCCAGAGAGACGCCTTCAATTCCTCAGGAGGGGCGCTGAGATGGGCCAGCACCTCGCACGCCATGCCCAGAGCGACCCTGTCTGCGTCTGGGCTGCTTCCCGGCGGGTTCAAGAGGCGGTACAGGTAAAGGAGAGCTGCAGAGCGACAAGCGTATGCCTGTGCAAGACACGATCTGGATATCTGGCTAGAGACAGCGCGGTTCGGAACCGGACGCCATGCAGTAATGCGGGCAGATAGATCGCGGGCCCGTTCCAAGTATATCTGAGCCGAAAGTACAGGGTTCTCCTCTGATAGATCCCCATACGCTCCCGGGTTCATTCCCAGATTTCCGCATCGTATATCTTCGGCCAAGGCACAGACTTCCTCGAGAAGAGGCATCAGAGTCGCAGTGTACCCCATGAGGCGGTCTACTAGGTTTCGACTGTCCTGGTCCAGCCAAGCTGCCGTTGGGATAAACGGTCGACGCATGCCTACGAGGGACAAGACCATGTCCTGACGAGCGAACGCCCTGACAAAGTATTTTGCGACTGAGCTCAGGGCCCGTCCGCCGCTGATATATTTCTTGATTACAGAGGCTGTGTACCCGATCAGGATCGGGATCGAGTGCTGTTCCTGCCCGAATTTGGTGTGGACAAGCTGTGAAAGTACCAGGAATTAGAATGGGATACCGCGCCGGAAAATGACTACTCACCTCCATCGCAGCCAGTCCGAGCACCATAACCAACACCTGCTCGAGCTCACTGCTGGGGTCTTCCATGCTTCGCAGCCTGGCGAAAGTCCGTGCTCGTCTCGTGAGCGATGATACCAGCGAGCCACTGCCGCTCGTGTCCAGATAGAGCTGTCCAATTGCGGCGAGCGTGTTTCCGATGGCGACTGGATCCCGTTGCAAAACGAGAAGGGTAAGCGCATTCATCTCCTCGACGAATTCCGAGTTGATCACCAGATCGAATGGATGCCGATCAAAGTAGATTTTGACGCCCGGTTCATCAGCGGCTCGTATCATCCCTGGGGGAATGGAACTAAGACTCCGTGGCGATGGGGCGAGTAGAGACTGTGCAGAGGCATCACGCGACGTCGTTGGTATTATCGACGTTCTCCTGGATTTGGAGGATGCTGTTGATGTTGAAGCAGTATTTGTCAATTCAGCTGACGATGATGGCAACTCAGACGCAGGCCCATCACTCTCTCGTACAGAGCAACTGGTCGAGAGCTCCGTACGCGGCTGACCCGGGCTCCCGGCCGAAGAAGTATCGACGGACTTTGTCCGCCTGCATAACCAAGAACGAGAGGACCCTTCTGGCGGCTGCCACCGCAGCTGTGGCTTCGTATTAGCGTAGCCCTGACAGACATGGCGACGACGAGCACATGTGCCGCAGGTCGGGCGCGCCTCGTCGCACTTTACTTTGGCCTTCCTGCAGTCGATGCAGCCGCCTCGGGATCTCCTCTTGATGTGAGCCACATCTGCGGGCGCAACGGCGGTCTTGACGACATCCATGGCTGCCAGGCACGGCCAGCATGGATGTCTCGAGGTCGTGCAAGACCGATATTGTACGTACTCCGTCCAGCAGGGCAAGCGATACGCAAGCGCGGAGGGGCGCGCCTCGCGCGGTCCGGGGATGCACACCCCCGGCGGCCGGTCACGTCCTGTCACGGGCACCGCTGCGCCGCACGAGACGCCTCGATTCTGGCCGGGGAAGACCGTCATGGGGCGTCTCGGCGATGTCACAATCTCCGCAGTAGCAGACCGTTCTGCTCGGCCGCTCCGGCCAACCGCCCCGCTCCGAGTCCCGGGCCCCGGCGCGGATATACAAAGAACGTGTCTCCACCCAAAACACAACGCACAAAAAAAGCACCTTTTTCAATTTCCCAACCTCACATTTTTCTCAACAACAAGAGCATGTTAGCTCAGAGGAAGAGCGCCGGGCTCATAACCCGGAGGTCCTTGGATCGAAACCAAGACATGCTAGCATAACAACGAGTTTCTTTTTTGCTCTTCATGTCCATGACATGGACAAGGGAATGAATTTTTGCCTATGGTTACTCTTGCTCGAGCCAGGGGAGGTCTGGCTTTACTCTTGTTTTTGCTCTCGCCTTTACCCGTGGATACCTTTTCCGACTGAGACTGATATACAATATCTGGGCATTACTCTGGAATAATGACTGCATTAACTTCATCTACATGGCCGTGAAGTATATATATATATATATATATATACCCACATACAACCCCTACTCGGAAGATACTCGACTTTATCAGCAATGTCTATCTCCTGGCTGGGAGGACCTACAGCGTAGAAAGCAGACAAATGCTGACTCACTATGCGGACTGCTTATGTTGGAAAACACCAGGCAGACGCCATGGGAGGCCTCCCAAAGCAAAAGAAGCCTCGCGGCCATCACGCGACTGACGTCCATCCCAGAAGCCCAAACTTCTATCTTATCCTCATTATTCCACTTCCTAATTCTATCATCATTCTACATACATACATATATAACTACCTAGGCCGTCTCCAATCGGACTCACCACTGCTCTTGTTGTATTAGTTTCCCTTTGCCATTTCTACCCTGCAGCAAACACGGACCGAGACGGAGAGAAGCAGAATTTGCAACATCTATAAACCAACACTATACCAACGAGCAGAAATAACAGAAATAAGCAGGATGACAACAACAACAACAACAACAACAACAACAACAACAACAACAACAACAACAACAACAAACCTTTCTGACAACAGTATCACACTAATCAGACCATTGACTGCGTCTCCATAGGAGGAGGGAGAAGCCCGGTCCTGAGCACTCTTATACAAATGTTGATCCCAATACCATGTATATATTTACATACACAGGATCCGGTCTTGACGCTAAAAGCCACGATGACACTGACAGCACAAATCCGTCGACAGATCCGGTCATGGAGCCGAGGAAATTCTTCAAAATTTCGTCGCAACAAATGTGAGGTAGATATCGAGAGCCCCCTGCCCCCTCCCCTTTGCCCACACTCTCCTTTTCCCTCTATTAGGAGCAAGCTTTATATTTCCGTAAAAAAAAGCTACTTTCCCATATGAATCCATCGAGTACAAACAAATATAAATACCTGATTTTCCTAAAATCCATGAGAAAGAGAGAAAGGAATATAAATCATTTGATAATGGCGGAAAAAAAAACCAGTGTTCAGTAGTCCAGTCAGCTCCTTAACAACAGAACCACTAAAATGGCTCAGATAAGAATATATATACATGGACGCTCTCATATAAATCCGCAGAGATAGAACCCAAAGTTCCTGAATTATTTATTTATTCACTACATTGTGCTCTGATTCCGTTCCAATAACAACGGTAATAATAATGTACAATATAAGAATATGGCCGGCCACCATCAACAATTTTTACCCCCATGCACTGCCCACAACTATCTGTTTAATTTTGTGACCGACTCCAGGCTACCATCCCAACTTCTTTTTATTGACTCAGACTCCCTGGGACTAATATTCCTTCCCCCCCCCCCCCCCCCCC
>Ga0207767_1000707_pt1 | contig 13991 bp, 5 predicted proteins | sample HigsolmetaGSP17D_FD_184845 | JGI IMG/M metagenome (GOLD analysis project Ga0207767, IMG submission 184845) | High solid enriched microbial communities from the Joint BioEnergy Institute, USA - SP1-7-D (SPAdes) | ecosystem: Engineered > Bioreactor > SSF (Solid state fermentation) > Aerobic >... | reverse complement strand
AGTGTTGGTGTGAATGATTCGCGGGGGCGCGAGGGAGCACGGGACTCGCGGGCGCCCTGCGAACTAGAGGGCGGGCATCGCAAAAAGCTTTTCCGCGCGACCGTGGGCTGGCGCTGATGTCAAGCCCGGCCGATCCGCGCACGACCCGACCGCCCAGTTGGACAGCAAGACCGGAGCGCGCGTGTGACGAGATGCAGTGATTGGGCTAGGGGACAGAAAGGGATCGGTCTGTGGGGAGTTGGATCGAGAAAGGCGACAGAGGGGGGTAGGAGGCAGTGAGTGGTCGGGGCAGCGAGAGAGCCGCATCGGACGTCTCACGCGAAGATCCCTCGACCCAAAGCAGAGACCAGCAGGCGAACAGGGAGCTGGGAAGGGCCAGGGAGGTTGGATTGGTAGGGCAGAAGGGGAATTGCGGCGTACCTGGAACGGTGATTCGACCAGACCGTGGGAGGATATCGATCGATAGGGGAGTGGTCCGTGATTGGGTTGTGGAGGGATGAGTGATGATGCTGCTGGGGAGAAAAATGATGATAGGATGATGGAAGGGCAGCAGGAATGGGCTTCTGAGGGGAGCAGTTCCGCACAGCTGAGGCGAGCGAGTCGGGTCTTGACTGGCGAGAGGGCAAGGCTCGACGACCAACGAGAGGAAGCAGAGGGAGAAAGCCGCAGCGACGAGAAGGGCGGGCGATGGGGCATTTGTACCGGGCGCGCACAGAGGGGGAGCTGACTGGCTCGGCTGCGGCCTTAGCCTGTGGGCGGTAGCGCGCGGTCGAACGACGGGGCCGCCCCCGACACGGAGGGGGAGCCCGGCTGGGTACTGACACCCTGCGCGGCCGTAACATACCGTATCGCCCATGACGCACGCCGCGACCACAGAAGAGACCGTGACATCGAGTCCCCCCTCTCCCAGGCACCCTGCTTTTTTCTATGGCTGTATCCTTGCTTCCCTCCACAAATCGCAAAATTCAGCCCCCTTGTCTTTTTTATCACTGGCTCTCTGGTTGATTTTTTTTTCTCGCCGTGTGGCACGCGGTCTGGGATGCTGTGTCTGCGATGCTCCGTGGCTGGGACGCCGTGGATCTCGTGACTGGCGTGATCCGGCCTCGGCTGAGTATCCGCTTTGGGCGTCTCCTCCACTCGACGTCTCCTCGCGCTACGGCCGCCCGCCGAGAGTTTGACCCTGCACAGGCTCTCAGCGGGACGGAATAATAGTGGCATTATTATTATTATCATTATCATCATCGTTGTTGTTCCCTCATGCGGTATGTTATGTGATCGGGGTCCGGGCAGCCCCATTTGAAATTTGCATCTCTTCTTTGCTTCCGCACAGCAAGCCGGACAGTGTGATCCGAACATCGATCACTGAGGCAGCGCTCACAGTGCCAGCGCGCGTCTTGACGGCATCTACGTCGTCCAAATCCATCAGTCCAGACCCCAGTTTCCTTTCCCACTTCCCCGGACCGCGCACACATCGAAAAAAAAAAACCAGGAAATGCAGAGTCGAGACAAGAGAGGGGGGGAGGCCCGGAGGGGCAACGGAGAGGGGCCGGGAACATGCATCTGACGGATCCATGTTGAGCTCGGGTCCATGCAGGGTGACTGGTCTCTCCCATGCCAATTCCTCCCCACCAGGCTAAGAGCCAGATATCCCTACCTAACCAGCAGACTTTCTCTAGAGTACGGCTCCGGGATCCCAGTACGGCGTAGCCCGTCACCGGGGACCGTATGCCGTTCTCAAACTTGCCCATTGCGTTCACATCGCATCCTGCTGCTTCTCGTCCTTCCGGTTCTCTCTTCGTCGCTATTATTCCTTTGCATCCGACCTGGCCCGACGAGTACCGGAGCGTGGAAACGGGCCGAGCAGGACCAGGACAGCCTCGCCCAGGAAGGCTGGCCTGCATACGGAGTACATAGCCTCCGTACTCTCCGTGAATTGTCGATCCCATTCTATCCCACGTGTACCAGCCTTTTCCTACCTTCGCTCACAGCTCTGGTTTATCTCATCCTGACCGCCTGATCGTGCACACCGTACGGTCGGTGAAATACACCCTTTGCATCATATCCCTCTCACATGCGGAGTTATTATTGCCGCACCTCCGAATCAGAGTGTTCCGGTACCTGAACCGGATCGCTCTGGTTTAGAGAGGCTCGATATAGAGTTCGCTAATAGGCCCAATACTAGGGCCCGGCGCGTATGCATTGTTCTCCGTACAAAGGCAGCGCATGTGCCCTGGTAGATCTGGAGGTAGCGCTCTGGCCACCTGACGTCAGACCTCGACACCGCTTCCGTTATGCGGAAGGGCCCAAGGAGGTCCGCCCGAGAACGCCTAGCGTCGGGAAGGCCGCTCGTCCCTCCACCTTCTCCGCGTCCACGATCTGCATCTGGATCGGTACTACGATTCTCTTGGGACTTGTTTAGACGTGTTATCGGCTAGTCAGCTGCCGTTTAAGCCATGTCTTATTCGATTCACCGTATCAGGTGTCAGTTCCATCGACTACGTGATCGCGGCTAAGGTCTCAACGTCGACCAGGAAGACCGTCTCACGGACTGGCTCCACATGCAGCCTGCAAATATGGACATCCCAGGCAAGTACAGCAGTTCTGAGAATCCGACATCGATCCCTATCGATGTTACTTTCCATTCAGGAAGGGCCGATCATCCGACTATGTAAAATTGTTACGTCCCGGGAAGTTAGTACTCCTCAATGTTAAACAGGCTGGGAACTGCTCGATCACTCCTTGGAAGTGACCTTTTTGACTAGACTGCCGAGAATGGACATGGCAAAGGAAGCAGAGTGCAATGAGAACTCGCGCTTCTCTTTCCTCTTGTTTACCTTTCGGATCTCCAGGGCTATTTGATTCCAGTCTCAAGGAACCACCTTAAAATGTCCACTGGCCAAATAGAAGCTATATCCAGTCATATGGTCTTCGATTCTGAAAGACGCCAAGGCAAGCTGATATCGACGGCTGCGATTGATAAGCACATGATATTCCGCGCCGCAGGTTTTAATGCCATCGAGATCGACCCTATATCTAATTTTAGGGTCGACGGGCTCTAAACGACGCTAGACGAGCGATAATGACAGCTCTCCCCACTTACGCCGATGGAGAACCTGAGATTCGGGGATGCTCTGTTAGAATACTGCCAACGGCTCATGCATTTGGCTCTCTCTTCCCGGTCCACCACGTATGCTCCTTTCAGATGACACAAGCAGTGCTATTTTATTTGCAAGGTCACTTCCAACGGAGAAATGGGGAAGTCAAGTGGAGTCGCTGTTAGCTTCGAATTGGATGGAGCCGCTCACAGCGGGAACCGGCTCCACGGTCTTGTTCCCACGAAACTGTGTGTGCAGAGAATTATTGGATCAAGTTGCGGATGTCAGTCACGTCCCCAACTGCGCCCTTATCCAACGGCTTCCCGCTCAGAATCTGCAAAGCTACAAGGTTGCAGGCTCGCTGTGGGGGGAGGAAAGCTGAACTGGGCGTCCTGCTTACGAAAGCGATCAGGCATCTAGCGCTGGTATGTTACTTGAACTTCGATTCCTGGAAAGGGGAGGGGAGACCCGGGGGATGAAGTATCAGTCGAGTCATGCAACAAGAGCAGCGATCAATGTTTCTTCCTCCGTCCTCTCTCTCTCCCTGGTATTGGCTGTCTCTCTGTTTTCGGCTGAACCCTCACGTTCCAGTTGAGAGCTAGCTACAGAGATAATACGCAAACCGAGTGCATAGGAGGCATCCGGTACGCTCTAGCCGTTTCTCCTCCTTGCCACCCAATACGGACAGACGTGCGACTTGACGTGGCTTATGGGCCCCATGGATTTCTGCGCGAATATGTGACACTTGTCCAGGCTGCCATCATTTTAGCCGTGCACTATACCGTTCTCTAACACAGCGTAGACATGGGAATCGACACGAAGGGAGGTGCATTACGTTACAACTACCAGGAAATGATGGGATCATGCGTCGACCTAGCCCGGAAGAATAATGAGGAGGAAGAGGCCATGGGCAGCTAAGTTTGATTGATGGCTTGCCCCATCGGGCACACCAACCACACCCTTACAGGGCTTTCCTGGACGGTGATAGGGCAGGTCCTTTGGGCTGCGAAGTCAGGAAAGCGAGCAGATGGTGAGTCTACGGCCAAGGCGCTTGGGAGAGACAGGAAGTGATATTCAGGAGTAAGCATCCCATTGATGCGTTTCATTCGTAAGGTCTTTCAGAGGGTATCGTATCATACTTGAACATTCCACCTCCCGCTTTGTTGTTGGACCCGGACTACTCCAGGGTGAGGTCCGTTTACAGTTACCTTCTACCGCCCTGTTCCCTACCTTTTTTTGATACTCTCCACTTTTCGCGGTTCATTAAGCCAGAGAGCTTGGAACGGCATACAATCCCTTGAGAGGATGATGCTGCCACTGTGTTGGCATGGCGAAGGTTCTAGATCCGTCTCTGGCATGCCGCTCGTATCCTAAGCGGGCGGCTGCTCTGCCTACGAGTTTGATGATGCCTCCTGCATTAAACTCGACAGCGCCGGGGCCTGCAGAATTCTACCTTTCGCTGCAGTCTGGAGGGAAGAGCTGACAGACCCGGAGCCTGGCCTTCGAATCCGCGGCCAGCGCCGTACTGTATGTACTGTGCAGTCGTTTTGATATCCTCGACCTGGCGGGTTTTGCTGCTCGGCCTGCGTCGTTCCTTCACTCTCCATTATTCAGTAACTCGTGGTCTCCCTGCTTGTCTATCTGCTTACAAGTATACCAGCTCCAGCTCCCCGTTCGAGGCGACGTTGCTCTATGCTGGTGGCAACCTCGTCGGTGGATGCCTGGGTAGTGCGGGGGAGGGGACAGTCTATCTCTACAAAACCGAACGAGACGTACCGTATCAGCGATGATAGCATCAGTGGCTCTAGTATACGATGCTGCGGTCGGATGGCTCTCCCGACCTTGTGTATGTTGTCTCGATGGAACTGGTTATATCAGCCCGTCACCGGCATATGAGCGTCGGGTAGGTTAGGCATAGGCATATGCACCTAAGGTTTGAAAGAGAGAGGAGGACGCTGGTCGAGCGACAGCATGGAATAAATCGAAGCAGACGAGCGCGACGAAGGTTAAGCAAAGAGTGTCTCAGTCAGACGGAGTGAGTTCGCCCGCTCCACTGGTCTTGAGAGAGCACTGTGTAGAGTTGACAGTAAGCTGCCCTTTCTGTGACTCTCGGCCTCTCTCAGATATTATTTGTGCTTATACAACCCAAGTAAATATGGCTACAGCACCTAAGCGTCTACCGGGCTAGGGCTGTACCCGCGGTTCTTCTGCTGTTGACGCCTCTTCGTCTCCGCAACGTTCACATAACAACCCTTGGGTGTACGGTTCCATGAACCTTACTTAATACCGTAGCTACCTGATGTGGTTCTGTTCTGCTCCTGGATAAGTTAGTAGGTCTGCGACTGTATGTATAATAATCAGTCTGTCAGTCGGTTATGATGGAAAAGGGAACGAACTGCAAACAAAGAGATCCATATATTTGTATATTTGTGATCACAAAGCCCGGGACAAGGCAAGCAGGACGGAAACCAGAACCCCTCTGTTGCTTCTGTTGTTCCACAAACCACGTCTTATCGATTTGTTGATTTCATCTTAGGTCCTAAGGTATGTATGTATGTACAGTACTTATATATGTTCAGTAAAACAGCCGGCTTCATCTATCGATCTAGGTTTGGTTGATACATATATATATAGTCCTCGTGAGAGAAATAAGTAAATAAAAAGAAAAAGGAAACGAGACAAGATGGGATGAGATGAGACACAATGAAAAGAAGAAGAATAATAAGGAGAGAGAAAAGAAAACATCTACCTCTACCGACATGCCTCAGAGATTTATAAAAAAGCCCCTCTTTTGCCCCTCACTAACTACTCACCTTACTCAGCCCCTACCCCACCTGCCTCGTCTTATCTTCTTTGCACCGTAGTGTTGTGCGCAGAGTATGCGTGGTGACATCAGTAAAGTCACACCCGGGCTCTCAGAGCGAGTGGGAAGTACAGTAGATAGGGCCCCGTACGGAGTACTCCATACGGAGTACACAGAGTACATGGACGTACCTACCAGTAGGACTGTAGATAGTTGGGCAGCAAGGCGTCCCGTCCATCCCGTCCCGTTGCGTCCGGTTTCGTTTGATGGGCGAGGTGACTTGTGACTTGTTCGCATGTCAGTGGACAGTTAGGTAGGGTTAGATTAGTGAGGTTAGTTAGTTCGAGGGACCGAGGGGTTTGAGGAGGGTCCGAGTTGACTTCTGGGTTTGGTTTGTCTGATGTTCTGCATCTGCATCCGGGTACAGGTACGGGTACGGGTATGTATATGTCTTTCTTTCTTTTTGTTTTTTTTGTTAATTTATTGAATGGATGGATGAATGGGTGGAAATGCGTGAAGGAGGGTTTTATCTGGAGGGGGGGGGGGGGTATGTAGGGTATGTAGGGTAAGATGGCTTATCGTGTCGTTGGAGGAAAGGAAGAGTGATATATATGTATATATCCTGTGATACTATTATTATTGCCGGCTGGCGGGGTAATTTATTTATATACATACTTTGAGTTTGGAGCGGAATGTACTTCAGTTGGACTGTACAGTATGTGTATGTAGGAGCGGGTCACTTTTTATATTCTTGAAGCTGGTTTCTATAGCGAGAATCATAATAGTGATGATGATAGAAATCCCTCAGCCCATCAGATAAGGGGACAAGGATATTGATATTGTTAAAGACGTCTGGACCACTTACTCTCTACTGGCAGTTTTCCCTGGTCTCCAAAATGGGAACTATATACAGTATGGCCTCGCTACTACCTACAGAGTAGTTAGTATCTTCTAACCCACGATGTCGCGAGCGCAGCGGATGCCTTTACAGTGGCACCACCCCTGCATCTGCTCAATCTGGGAGCTGGTTACGTCTGAGGGAAAAAAAATGAAAATGAAAAAGCCTGTTGAGGTTTGGAGGTGGAAAAGATATCCCGAAAATTCGGTTGTAAAATGTACGTATATACTCCCCCTCCCCAGGGCTGGCGAGGGGTGCATGATGGCAAAAACACAACAAACCACGGTGTACAGTCCTACTACAGGCCTGGACCTGGACCTGAAGGGGATCGAACCCTTGGCCTTTCGCACACGCGTGACGGAAAAATCATGCCATGCAAAGCGAACGCTCTACCACTGAGCTACAGGCCCAGTTGTCACTCAGTGAGTAGTTTGAAGACAGTCTTGTCCGGCTTCAAGTCGAGTTCGCTCTCTCGTCCTTGTGGAGCTAAGTGGGGAAGGGAAGGGTACCGTTATCGGACGATATCGGGGCGGGCTGGATTATTGGAACCCGGGACGTCTGGATCGATCGCGCTGCGGAGTGTAACATTGTGAGTAAGATTTGGTCTTCCTGTGTCTGTGGTTTTTAAGGGCGGTCGTGTGTGGAATGTGGACCATCTGTGTCTGGATGAGGGAGGGTGACTTTTTTTTGGCGGGGAGGCTCTGGAGGATATTTTCTGGAGGGGCTTGGGTTCGGCGTGTTGTTAAATATTGTTTTGCCGCAAGAAAAATAATCTGAACCGTTGAGCAGGATGAAAGATCAGGTTCATTATTGCAGATTTATCAGTGGATCACGAGTTGATAGTAAAATTACGACGACGGCTGGGTGTTACACAGGGCCATACAGCTGCACTAAATAAAATAGACGACACTCGGTGTCAATGCTGGACTACTTCCGCTCCAAAAGGCGATTTCTATCCTTCTGGATCCTTTCGCGTATTTGCGTGGTCTCTGGCATGTATGGCGATGAAAGACGGAGATATGGCTTGCTGTGGATTCGGTTCCAGCTTTGCTCCACCGGGCCCGAGATGGAGATGGAGATGTGCTTCCGTGGAACACATCTCCGATGCGATGAGGGCGGGTGTTGCCCCTGATCGTCTGTCGACTGCTGCAGAATCCTCCGTGGCTCGCGATCCAATGACTTCGACGGACCTCTGCAGGCTCTGCAGACTACTCTGTATGATCTGCCAGGGAGGGCAAGGGAGCACTGTGCCGCATCCCTAGCGCGGTCGTGCGAGAGGCGGTGGTCGCCGTGATGGAGCGTTGATGGACACGGTAATGTCAATTGAATAGAATATCCATTCATTCAATATACATAAAATCATATAGTAGAGTTCTCTTCAAACGAAATCTTGAATCCCCTGTGCATCTTGCAGGGATTGATGTAGATGTCCTGGACGTACCGCGGTGTTGATAGCTTATCTAAGCGCGACGCTCGATCCTCCCGGCCGGGCCCCATGTGGCTTTCAAGTTCCGCCGTGCCTGGGCGACGGAGTGCCTTCGAGATCCCTTCGAAGCCGACAGACGCAGCATTCCACACCACGCGTTGGAGACGCTCTGGCTTGACGGTGGCCTCTGCTAGGGGTCCCTCGGGCCGACGACGCTCTCACACCCCCAGCACGCCTGCCCTACGCTCCATCCCGACGCGCAGAACACCCGGCGGTGCCTACATGACGCTTGTGCTGATCCCCGACGCTGACCCCGAAACGCTCTCGGAAAAGACCGACTAACGGCTTACCAGTCACCGTGGTGAGGAAGGGGAGAGGTCAGGATACCCATCGACTGCCGAAGAGCCTGAAAAGGCGACCCTCTTTGCGGCGTTCGCGACTCGCTTTCCCGGCCTGTCACCGCCGGCGCAACGGAGTACCGGCAAAGGATACGCAGCCCGGTGGAGAGTCCTGAGTGTATGGGAAGGATTAAACAATGGCGCCCGGCGGCGGCGGCGGCGGCGGCGGCGGAGGAGGAGGTGGTGGTGGAAATATCAAGGTGGTGGTTCGGGTACGGCCTTTCAACGCCAGAGGTGAGCAGCCCGGCGACGACGGAGATATCCCTCGCTTTCTGGTTCTTTTGACTGACCTGGTGCTACGTTGCAGAAATCGACAGGGGGGCAAAATGTATCGTTCAGATGAAGGACAACCAGACGATTCTCATCCCGCCGCCCGGCGCAGAGGAGAAGCTCAAGAAGGGAGGCAAGGCCGTCCTCGACGGACCCAAAACATTCGCGTTCGACAAGTCGTATTGGTCGTTTGACAAGAATGATCCCAACTACGCGGGCCAGGAGCACCTCTTTCGAGATCTCGGCGTGCCGTTGCTGGACAACGCCTTCCAGGGTTACAACAACTGTATCTTCGCCTACGGTCAGACCGGTTCGGGCAAGTCGTACTCGATGATGGGGTACGGGCAGGAGCACGGTGTCATCCCCAAGATCTGCGAGTCCATGTTCGAGCGGATAGCGGCCCTCCAGGAGGATCCGAACCTGAAATGCACTGTCGAAGTGTCCTACCTGGAGATCTACAACGAAAGGGTCCGCGATCTCCTCAATCCGTCCACCAAGGGAAACCTGAAGGTTCGAGAGCACCCGTCCACGGGTCCCTATGTCGAAGACCTCGCCAAACTGGTGGTGCGCTCGTTCCAGGAGATCCAGAACCTGATGGCCGAGGGCAACAAGGCAAGAACGGTCGCGGCCACCAACATGAACGAGACATCCAGTCGATCTCACGCGGTGTTCACCCTGACCTTGACACAAAGGCGCCACGACGTCGACACGGCGATGGATACGGAGAAGGTGTCGAGAATCAGTCTGGTCGATCTGGCAGGTTCCGAGAGAGCAAATTCTACTGGAGCGACTGGTGCCCGTTTGAAGGAAGGTGCCGAAATCAACCGCTCTCTATCCACCCTTGGACGTGTCATCGCGGCCCTCGCCGATCGCTCATCCGGCAAGAAGAAGAGTAACGAGATGGTTCCATACCGTGACTCCGTGCTGACATGGCTCCTCAAGGACTCTCTGGGAGGTAACTCCATGACAGCGATGATTGCAGCCATCTCGCCCGCAGATATCAACTTCGAGGAGACGCTCAGCACGCTGCGGTACGCAGATTCTGCCAAGCGGATCAAGAACCAGCCGGTGGTCAACGAGGACCCGAACGCGCGGATGATCCGGGAGCTCAAGGAGGAACTTGCCCAGCTCAGAAGCAAGCTTGCCGAGGCTGCGCCAACTGCTGGACCTGCACCGCCCGGAGTTCCTCCCGAGGAAAACTATCCCCCCGATACTCCTCTGGAAAAGCAGATTGTGTCCATTCAGCAGCCGGACGGCACAATCACGAAAGTCAGCAAGGCGGAGATCGTTGAGCGCCTGAACCAGAGCGAGAAGCTCTACAGAGACCTCAATCAGACGTGGGAAGAGAAGCTGGCGAAAACGGAGGAGATCCACAGGGAGCGCGAAGCTGCGCTGGAGGAGCTGGGTATTAGCATCGAAAAGGGCTATGTTGGTTTGAGCACACCCAAGAAGATGCCGCATTTGGTCAACCTGAGCGATGACCCGCTCCTGACCGAGTGTTTGGTCTACAACATCAAGCCGGGAACGACGACGGTCGGGAGCATGGACAGTAGCGCCGAGATCCGACTAAACGGCTCCAAGATCCGCAAACACCACTGCACGTTCGAGAACGTGGAAAACGTCGTCACTATCGTTCCCAGCGAAGGCGCTGCGGTCATGGTCAACGGCCTTCGTATTGACAAGCCCAAGAGGCTCAAGAGTGGCTATCGGATCATCCTTGGTGATTTCCATATCTTCCGCTTCAACCATCCACAGGAAGCTCGTGCCGAGAGGGCAGAGCAGCAGAGTCTCCTGCGTCAAAGCGTTACCGCGAGCCAGCTGGGGTCGCCTGCCCCAAGCAAAGGCCATGATCGCGCGCTCAGCAAGGCCGGATCAGATGGCGATGATTCGAGCAGGGCCGATTCTCCTATGCCGTCCCACCGTGGCCGTGACGCCGATTGGTTCTATGCTCGCAAGGAAGCTGTCAGCGCGCTGCTTGGTCCCGATCAGAAAATCTCAAATCTAACAGACGACGAGCTGGATGCTCTGTTTGAGGATGTCCAGAGGGCGAGGGCTGTGCGTCGAGGGCTGGCGGAGAACGAAGAGGATTCGGATTCGCTCAGCTCATACCCCGTCCGTGACAAGTACATGTCGAACGGCACGATCGACCACTTCTCCCTGGACACCGCGATCACCATGCCTGGCACCCCTGCTCCGAATGAGGACGATCAGGGAGCGAACAGTGATAACACGGACCCGCAGCGTCAAGGGGACAAGCAGAAAGAAGTGTCTCGGGACAAGTCGAAGAACGCCGAGGGTTCGTCCGATCAGGAAGTGGAGGAGTTGCGCTTGGAGAAAGCTCGCGCGGAAGAAGCCCTCAAGACTGCCAAGGAGGAGTTCCAGCAACAGCTGCAGAAGCAAAAGGAGGAGTTTGAGTCGCAGATCAAGGAGATGAGCAAGCCGATCCCGAAGATCTACGAGAACGGCTTCGCCCGGCTCGAGCCGGAGGAAATCGAGATCGCGAAGTCTGTGTTCCAGCGATGGTCGCAGCGTAACTATGTTCGCATGGCCGAATCGATCCTTCAGCATGCATCCCTGCTGAAGGAGGCCCAGGTCATGAGTCAGATCATGGACAAGAATGTCGTGTTTCAGTTCGCCATCATTGACCATGGTCACACCATGGCTTCATCCTACGACCTTGTCCTGAATGGCATCTCGGGCGACGATGATATTGCACTGGATGACGCGAAGAAGCCCTGCGTTGGGGTTCGTGTGATCGATTTTAAGCACTGTGTCATCCACCTCTGGTCGATCGAGAAGCTCCGTCGTCGCGTTCAAGCTATGCGCCAGATGCATCAGTATATTGACCGTCCCGATTACATCCAACACTTCAAACTCGAGAATCCCTTCTCCGAAGCATGTTCGTCCAAGTACTCCCTTGTGGGCGACGCTGATGTCCCGCTAACTGCAGTCTTTGAGACTCGTGTTCGGGACTACTCTGTCGAAGTGATTTCTCCGTACACGCAAAGCGCCGTGGGCATAATCAGGCTGTCTCTGGAGCCGTCCTCTGCCCAGGCGCCTTCGTCGACCCTGAAGTTCAACGTGGTGATGCGTGACATGATCGGTTTCGCCGAGTGGGAGGGAACGGAAGTGCACGCGCAGCTGTTCGTCCCAGGCATCTCCGAGGAGGGCGGGGTTACAACAACGCAGATGATCAGTGGGTTTGACGAGAATCCGATTCGATTCGAAACTGTCCATAGCATGAGCTTGCCTCTGTCCAGCCCGCGGACGGCAGCGCTGAAAATCTGTGTTTATGCCAAAGTGACGCCTATGCATTTGGACAAACTGCTCAGCTGGGATGACATGCGTGACTCGGCGGAATCCTCGTCCAAGAAACGCAAGACGCCGCGGATTGCGGAGACGGAGTTCTACTCGGAAGAGAGACATGACGTCTTCGCGAGGATACAGATCCTTGAGCTGGCGGAGAACGGAGAGTATCTTCCGGTCGAGGTCGTGCAGAGCAGCAGCCTCGACGTGGGGACGTACCAGCTTCATCAGGGTCTGCAACGCCGCATCGTGATTAACCTCACCCACAGTTCGACGGCAAGTCTTCCGTGGGACGATATCACCAATGTCCGCGTTGGATCGATCCGTCTGCTCGACCCGTGGGGCAAGATCCCGGATCAGGATCTCCGGACGCCAGACGTCCCGTTGAAGTTGGTCCAACAGCCGACGATCAAGGACAATGCGGACGGAACGTCTAATGCTACTATCATCGGCCAGTGGGATTCCAGCCTGCACGGATCTCTGCTCCTTGACCGTACCACTGCAGACAAGTATCGTGTACAGATGGCACTGCGATGGGATCTCATCTCCTCTCGTCTGCAGGAACCGGTGGTATTCGAGCTTGACCTGACGTTGCAGATCCTAGGCCGGGCCTACGTCCGTCCGCAGTCGATGTTCAAGCAATTCTGGAATTCGACCCGGGTCGTGCACTCGACCGTCGGCATGTTCTCTCTGGCCGTCCGCCCCGTGTCTGCCAAGCGTGCGGCCGACCTCTGGCGCATGAACACGCAGAATGACTACGTCAAGGGCGAGGAGCTTCTGACGAGCTGGTCTCCACGAAAGATCTCCCTCGTTCGCGACTTCATCGCGACCCGCAAGCGACGACAACGTGCTGCGGAACTCGACGCGGCGAGGGGAGCGCTCAGCGCAGGCAGCCTGGACGCCCCACCGGCTAAGGCAGGTGGCAAATCCTGTAACCAGGAGCTCACAGAGCATCAGACCAAGCTGCTCCGGAAGTATCTGGACCTGTGGACAACGAGGAAGGATCCCACGGAGATGATCCTTGTCACGAGCAACACCGAACCACCCGCGGGAGGTGCCGCCTTTGCCACGCGCACGAAGGAGACATCTACTACACCAGACGATGCCAGCGCCGCGTCCGAGCAGGCGGCTTCGAAACCACGATTCGTCGCCACGATCCAGCACATCCCGAAGAACCCTTCGGTTTTGAAGGCCGGCTACCTCCTGACCCCGGACGACACCAACAGCGTCTGGGTGCGACGCTACGTCGAGCTCCGCCGGCCGTATCTGCACATCCACTCCGTCCCTGACGGGGACGAGATCAATGCGATCAACCTGCGCAACGCACGCGTGGACCACGACCCCGACTTTGCCCGACTCCTGGATCGATCCGGGGCCGGTGCGGACGGTAGCTCGACCGCGAGAGGAGGCAGCCGGAATGTGTTCGCCATCTACGGGACGCAGAACACGTACCTCTTCGCGGCGCGGTCGGAGGCGCAGAAGGTCGATTGGATCCTGAAGATCGACCAAAGCTACTTCAGCAGCAACGGGGGAAGCGGGGACGTCAGAGAAGGTGACCGAATAGCGTGATATCAATGAGCATTTTGAGACGGTAATCTAGATGATTCCCTCCCCCAAACCGAATATGAACATGAAAATGGTTGATTGCCATTTTCACACTCTGAATCTAATGCCCCCTGAACTGAACGGCTGAACTGACTTAACTGCCCATGTAGTAGATGACTAACTGATTGACTGATCTGATCTGACTGAGCTGCTCTAGAATCATGCATTTTCTCTGTTCCCCCCCCCCCCC
>Ga0207767_1000706_pt1 | contig 14014 bp, 9 predicted proteins | sample HigsolmetaGSP17D_FD_184845 | JGI IMG/M metagenome (GOLD analysis project Ga0207767, IMG submission 184845) | High solid enriched microbial communities from the Joint BioEnergy Institute, USA - SP1-7-D (SPAdes) | ecosystem: Engineered > Bioreactor > SSF (Solid state fermentation) > Aerobic >... | reverse complement strand
GCCTTCTTTAGAGCTATCTTGATCACTCTGCGGTGCTGACATCTTGATTTGAATTTGTTGAGTATATCGCGTCGCGTGTTGGGTGGCCCGTTCGGTGGTGTGGCCCGCTCGGTGGTTGACTACGTTACATCAAGGAGCAGTGCAACATAAATCACGTGTCAGACGCCAAGCATAAATGCTCACTGCAATCAGCGATCATGACCTCGCAGTCGACCAGTATTTTGGTTAACATCCATCAAAAAATTACAAATCGCGACGCAGGGCTAAATTTACTCAAGCAGATATTCCCATACGGATTTGTATACCTAGACATCTAAGACAGATCCCCAGAGATCTTAGAGTTGCGCGCTAAGCGCAGCGGCCACCGCGGCGCCAGCTCTACGGAGTTCGATTTAGTGTCCTTGTTGCACTGTGCCGGGGTAAGTATGTATTAATTAGAATAATCATCACTATTTAAGAGTCAATTAAAGCTCATGCATTTCATCTGGGGTATCTCATTCGGGGAAGTTCACCGGTCAGACACTACTTCTTAGCCAGGGGCCTCACACTTTGCGGGTTGTGAAAGACATCGTTCGGGTCAATCTCCACCTTGATGCGCTCCAGTCTCGGCAGATTGGGTCCCCAGTAAGCTTGCTGTGCGTTTGCCAGTGCGCGGTCAACGTACCCGGGGTAGGCTCCGAATCGCGCTCCCGGCATGCCGGTGGTGATGGTGTTGACGATGCCGTTGACGAAGTCCCTCGTGGTCTGTGATACGCGCGGGAGACCGACCGCGTACGCCTGCATCCAGTAGAGAGCGTCGCGGTGAGCGTAGGCCGTGGCGTTGACTGGAACGTCGTTGACCGCGCCTCCTTCCAGGTCGAAGAGGATGAACCACAGAGGAGTGCCCTTGTCCGCCGTATCCAAGTATTCGAACAGCTTATCGACCGTGGAGGACGGGATCAGTGTCTTCGGCGTGAAATCGAGCGACTTGGCGTAGAATGCATTCGGTATGCCGCCGCCAAGTTCCAGAGTGGCCTCTTCGGCCCAGTGGCCCACCAGTCCCAGGTAGCCGTCAATGACGGTCACGTTGGAGCCTTGGTTTTGGGGGAAGTGACTCTCAAGCCTGAAGGCATCGAATTCGGCCTTTGTACCGAAAAAGGTTCCCGAGATGATCATTGAACGCTCAAAGACGGTAAGAATGGTGGAAAATTTCCGCGTGAGATTCGGATCGGATACGAACGCCTGCCAGTCTTTGAACGTCTTTGCCCTGGAGGCCGTATCGCCGAAGTTGAATGTGTACGAGTACTCGACGGCTGCACCGGGCTCAGGCTCAGTCCGAACTTTGAACTCGGTGACGATTCCAAAGCTGGAGGCTGCACCTTTAATGGCAAAGAAGACGTCAGGGTTCTCCGTCTCAGACGCTCTGATGATGCTCGAATTCGCAAGGACAACTTCCGCCTCCAGGACATGGTCGAGCGCTGAACCCCACAGCCGCGAAGACGGCCCAAGTCCTCCAATTGTCGCGTGTCCGCCGATGCCGACCTGAGGACAGGTTCCATGCGCCATGGCCCTTCCACCAGCCTTGTGCAGACGCTTGGTGACATCTCCCAAGAGAGTACCCGCTCCGACCGTGGCAATGTGTGTGGACTCATCCATGGAAAACTGCTGGAAATGCCTCAGGTCCACAACGATAGCTCCATCATCCCCTCCGAGTCCTGGTGCACAAGTCAGTCTCTGGACCTAGCTCTTTTCTTTCTCCACGCAGAGGGACTTTTCATACCATAGTTTCCATAGCTGTGACCGCCGCTTCTCGCTTGTACCTTATAGCCTGCGTCAGCTGCACACTTGACAATAGCAGCAACCTGCTCCACAGATTCTGGAAACGTCACCGCAGCAGGTGTGACAGGGATATCAAGATTATAACGATTCACGGTGAAAGTGTTGTAGAGAAGGGTGCCCTGAAACGCGACGAGACTGCTATCGCCTCCTACAGCGGCCAGAAGGCACTGTTGGGAGGGTGTGCTGGACGCATTCCCCATTCTCAACAGCTTGAGAGTTGTTTGGATCGAACTTAGAGGGCGTGGAACGATGCATGCAGACACTGGACAGTGAACAGATGCTGACAAGGCAGGATTGCACACCGCCTAGGACAACAGAGCACTGGACCTGTGGTCCTGCTTGCTATGACGGGCGTTCCCCCCTGTTCATGCTCTGTGCATAATTCTCCGGACTATGGTGTACTTATTCGACGGCCAATGCCGCCCTGGAGATGGCTCTGGAGGAGCTCATCTACAGAGTACTGCGGCTGATCCCGGAAGCATTCCCTGGTGTGCCCTAGGTGCAGTACTCCGTAGGCAGTTGTTGTAGCAAGCCCGGGGGATTCAGTCTGATGCTCTCTTTGATTTTGCTACCAGCCATATTCATCTTCACTGTCTCATACTCTTGGTTTGAATACCTAACTGGCCAGCTTCTTGATGTTTACAGTACATCTTTGACATATATCTAACACAGGATATATATAAAGTAATCAGAGTCCCTTGACAACAATCAGAGAGGGTTACTAAGCAGTTTTAAAAGATTTCCTCCAGGTAAAAATGATCCAGGCAGTAAAGTTCACAGGCACCATCCAAAAACCTGACCTCTGCCAGAGTCCCTGTCTGTGGGATGCACCGGGGAATCCCACCAGGGGCCACCTCCGCAGATGGATATACTTAAAATTAAAGTGGGGACTGCTGGCAATGACCTCTGTGCTTAAATGGTCTGTTGAAGAGCAAAAGTCCTCCATGTCAGCATTTACAGAATAATATGTCCAGCATTTGAGGGCCCCCACAATAATAATGGGCATCCCTCATTCAGACAACAGATCACATGTTGCAAAACAAGTGACGTGAAGCAAGGAACAATTGCAGGCACAAAGGTGGGAAATAGCTGCATTCCACTGGCACTGACACCTGAGTTAGGCAAACTACCTTTTTAGGAGTAGTAGCATTGTCGGGAGGTCGCTTCCTCCGCCAGGAACAGGCCACGCGCCGGCCGGGTCCGGGGTTCTTCGCCCAGGGCCTTGGCACCGGGCCGCGCCGCACATGTGCTTTCTGTTGAGGCTCTTGATGGAATCATCTGGTCACTGGTTGCTCACCCCGCCGTCTGTCCCAGATGTGAGTCTTCTCTATGTTGCTGACAATGGAAATAGGATGGCAGCCATATTAGTAGGTCTGCAGCACAATGAAAATGTTCATCAAGCCATGCAACAGTGTACTCAGCAAAGTCCTAACATATTTACTAGAGTGCCACTGGTAGTCTCTAGGCACCCTAGGCAGGTTAGATCCCAGGGCTACCACAGTTATGGCAAAAGAGCACAGAAAAGTGAAGAATGAATTTATGATGTCCAAGAAGAATATTGGCATAAATGAGGGAGCTGGCTGAGCTGTCTCTGCTGTCCATTTGTAATCTATTTGCCTTTCTGTGAGGTTGCTTTTTCCTTAAAGAAAATAATAATAATACCTGTTCAGGCCACCCGCGTCTTGTTGCAGTAGGTGAGCATTGCTGCCTTGAGCTCATGTGATTCAGCTGAGGGGTGATGCTGTTGTGTCATGTTAACCTAGCCAACCACATCTACCCCTCACATCCCATCAAATATCTGATGTTTACATTGTCTTGGTTTGTCCCGGATAACTTGAGCTAGACCCCTCCTCCAATCTTCTCCCAGGCCAAAATGGCTGTGAAGGCAGAACTGAATTTGGACCGTCTACCACCTGAAGTGGTGGAGAGAATAATCCAATACGTCGACCTGGACACGATTAAAAGCCTCCGTCTGACCAGTAGGGTGTTGGGCGAGCGATGTCTGGGTCCTCGCTTCAAGAGCTTTCTCAAGCGGCAGACAACAGACTTGACGAAGCGGAGTCTCCAGTCCCTCTGCGCTCTGGCTTCGCATCCGACGCTGCGCCCGGTTGTCAAGAACTTGACAATAATGGCCACTGTATATGATACATTCGAAGTGCAACGGATTCTGTGCATCAAGAAGCGGCGCGTAGTCAAGCGCGGACTCAAAGGACAAATTTATCAGACGCGCTATCTGCCGTGCACTGAACAAGAGCTCTCCACTGCCCAGTCTGATCTGGCTTGGCTGCGAGCTCAGCAGGAGGAGCGAGAGGCCTTGTCCGACGAGAGTGTCATTGAATCCCTAGCTTCCGCGTTGAGGCTTTTCGGAAGGCTCAACAGCGTCGACCTTGACGCGACGGTTATTCAGGGACCCAACGTTACTGTGTGGACTAAGGAAGGGGACTGGCATCCGATCTTCATGAGAGCCTCCCAGGTCTACTGCCTGACGATGTCGGCTGTTGCCAGAAGCGGCGTTGCGGTAGACACATTGACTGTGTACCGTAACACACCACGCTGTAGCGTTCCTTCTTGCGATATCACAGCCCATGTCGAGAAGCTGGACGCGGATCAGCTCGCCGTCGCAGGGGCGTCCATCAAGAACCTCGCGCTGAGCATCTCTATGAGGATCGAGACGGACATTGGCAAAATCACGGCAGCCCGCGAATTGCGCGAGCGTCTATTCCATAGTGAATTAGGCTTCCAGAGCTCATTATTAGGAACTAGCGACCCCGAGACTCTCGCAGAGGAGAACTTCCCCGGAATCGCGCGTCTGCTGAGATTCATCCCGAATCTGGAAACAATCGACCTCCACCTGTACGACACCCTGGGGGGAATTCCCGAAGTCTGCGACCGGATTTTCAAGGCGATCGCGCAAGAGACCCGTCTGCCGGCGTTAGAACAGTGTTGTCTGCGCGGCATCTATGCCAGCACGGAGTCGATGCTCCAGTTCCTCGAGAATCATCCCCGTATCAAGCATCTCGACCTGAGACAAGTCACCCTCACCTCTGGATCCTGGGAGCCCATCTTCGAGTATCTGGGCAGCAGCAGGATGCCGGCTCTCACACGGCTCTACCTCTCGGGCCTCTATCAGAATGTCAGTAATTACCCATGGCTGGTGAATCTGAAGCCCGTCTGGGAAGAAGGATCCGATGGAGGAAAAGATGATTATCAGCGGCTGCGTCTGACGACTTTTCTCTGCCTCGGAGGCAGCAGATTTGTTCACACGCGGGAGTTCGATGCGGATGAGATTAAGAGAGGGCTTGAGATCCAGCCAGTGATTGATAGACATCTGCTGGGGGCCCCGTACTATCGCTGGGAGTTTTCACGCCGGGAGGAATATGGGCCTCCATGAGGGTCTGATTCAAGGAACACACAACTTTTAAAGATGATGTCAAGAAAGAAAAAAAAAAATCTCGACTTAGTGTACAGGCAAAGGGGATGCTTATCAAATGGTCGACTCTGCCCACAATTAAGCGCGGAATACATCCAGCTGTACGACAAAGTACTGAAGGATGTACTCGGATCTTGATAACATAAGTAGACAGTTCATTCGTAGGCTAGCTGTTCAGCGTAATGGTTCGAATGGATCTCTCTGGGTCAAGAAAGATAAATAACAAAGAGGACGAAGACAGGCGGGTGATGAAAGGACCATTTCCCTTGTAAGAAATCCCAATTGACAAATAAGATACTGATGGAAGAAACCCTGGAGAGGAACATCAGTTAATTACAGTGCTCGTGCCAATATTGACAATTGCCTCGTATTCCATTGTTAACCCGCGCATTTTATTTTTATATTAGGGAAATGGAATATCTCGAGTACATCATCTACTCTGTAGAGAATTATAATAGTCATCTCATAATTCATCTGCGACGGGTTCTCGACTACGTATCCAGTAGGAAGGTAATAATAATCTCGTCCGCTCCACTTTCTTAGGGATGCCTTTGTTCGGTGAGATATCGCCCCTATTATTTATTATTCTCTTCCGACTCCACCATAAGAAATAATATCACTGACACACCTAGAACCGGGATCATCCTCTGATATCCTGCGTATGCACTATATATGTATGCACAGCTTATCTGCAGCATGCAGGGATAGTACTAGTGCTTGGGGGCCTGTGCAACCCCAGCATATGCGCGCGGGCAAATGTCCTCCAATGGACGATGGTCTTCTGCAACGTCCTCTCTAGCCAACAACATGTAACATATGTCGAGGACTTTTTTAAACCCTAGAAATGTGAATATCCAACTCTGTACGTTTCTCTGATGCCCATGAATATGCGCCCGCTTTCAGCAAGAGCATACGCTAGATCGATGACTTCTTGTCGATGATGCAGTTCGTTCGCTGTGCCGCCGCAGAGTTAGGGTATTAACCTAGATTGTTCTCCCGCAATGCTGTCATACTGATACCTGCCTACTAATTTCTCAACCTAGTCCTTCATGATTCTTGGATTTTCAAGGGACGAGGCATGAGTATCAGGAATAATGAGAGAAATGGAGACAAACACCCACTCACTACTAGGCACCAACAACGGGTCAGAGTGGTGGTTTTCCCTGATGGCAGAATTGACGTTAAACCTTGGCCTCGGGCTATTTAACCCCTCTCTCCTCCCATCGACTGCCGTCGTTGGTGAGCAATCCTATCCACCGCCCTTTTGTCTCTCTGGAAGCACAAATGAACGAGTTGTTTGCTTTGATCCATCGCTCGACCAATCGGAAACTGCCTAGTCTGTACTTGTGTCCAGCATCCATATACATATGACGAGAACAAAGAACGGGAGAAATGGCAATGAAGAGGTTGCATCACCGGGACAGCCGTTTGGATCTGCTAACAGTAAGATTATGACGTCTTCGGCTTCACCGCAGGTCCTTGAGATTCAAGATGCGACTCCGTATCAGCCCAAGCTCCTGTGTCGCAGGATACGGCATCACGCGGAAGCCTAGATGGATATTCCTGTCTGGGTGAGTCGACCCTTTTTGGAATTGGCCAGAGTCGCGTTGTGAGGAAAGCGCGAAGTCCACTGCTATACTCGCCATTGATGAATAGTTGCCAATGGCAAAAGGAACAAGAGAAACCCGGCCAAGTACGGGGTACCTACGATCAGCTCATCGTTGCATCATAGGCGTGCTCCTGTTCGGCGTCCTTGCCGGGCGGAACCCGCTGCTGTGGGGACTCCGCAGGCGCCGACTGTCTGTCACAGGCCAGCCCTAAGCATCTCGGGGACCACTCTCCTATGGAGGTCCCCGAAGGAGGTCTCTCTGCTACATGCCGCATCCCCGGATGTCGGTTTTATTTCAATCAGCCGATATTAGACTGGAAAGCTCATCCGGCATTGTCCTCACACTGTACAGTTCCATGCTACGATATACCCGAGGAACGTGTCGGATGGCATCGGCCATATCGGGATTCTAATTAGAGGTCCCCTCTCTACACTTACTGCTTAGGTAGCAGAGATGTTCACCCCCGTGAATACTTCCCTGGGGGCGCTGCTTCTTTTCCAAGGATCCTCCGGCCTCCTGCTCCATAATGGCAAGGTCTTTGGGATCTCGTCACTTCTCTCAGGGTGCGTCTTCAAGCCGGGTCTGGACAACCTGCCCATCATCGCGGGTCTGGTGTCCAGCCTGGCACCGGTCTACTTGTTCGTGCCGTCTTTGATACCAACCTATCCGGCTGCTCCTTCGTCTTGGAAATCTGTGGCGTCAACACTAGGTTTGGGATTGCTTGTCGGGTGGGGGACGAAGGTAAGTGTCCATTCACCGAACCATCTGATAGGGCTGCAGAGTATGGGACTGACAACGAATTTGTTGAACAGAATGGCCGGGGCTGCACATCCGGCCACATGCTCTGTGGCCTCTCCCGCCTCTCACCGCGCTCCCTGATCGCAACGTCCATATTCTTCACTACGGCCCTGCTCGCCGCCAACTTTATCGGCGGAAAGAACCTCATCCCGGCATGCGCGGACGGCATCCCTTGCTACACGCCTACGTACCCGTCCACGGCTGAGCTGACATTCATGGCCTCCGCGACCGCTCTCGCCTCATTCACGAACCACTTCCTCATCCCGCGGATGCTGACACGCTCGGAGAGATCCCGCGCGCTGTTCTCATACCTCGCCGGTCTCGAGTTCGGCCTCGGCCTGCTCATCGCGGGTATGGCCGACCCGGCCAAGGTGATCCGGTTTTTCGCGTGGATGACGGACCCGTCCCGCTTCGATCCGTCGCTGGCGCTCATCATCCTCTTCGGCATTGGGCCATCGCTGCTGAGTTATCTGTCCGCTAAGCCCGGACAGCCCGCGAGTCAAGGTGGAACCGAGAAACCCACCCTCGCGGAGCGTTGGAGCCTCCCCACTGCTACGGTGGCGGATATCGACTGGCGGTTCGTGGCGGGTGCGGTTGCGTTTGGACTCGGGTGGGGATTGAGCGGAGTGTGTCCGGGACCGGCAGTGCTGAGAGCTGTAGTCCAGCCGATATGGGGTTCCGTGTGGATGGGTGGATATATGTTGGGGAACCTGCTTTAGGTACAACTAGCGCACGAGGGAACGCATGTGCTAGCCACGGCGTTAGTACGGTAGAAGCGGCTTTTCTCTGCTGATTTCCTCGATGTATATACATCACATAGAGTGGATACCATGACTGTTCGATATCCCATCAGAAGACCTGTGTTGTATGCACCAATGAGGATCCGAAATGCAAAACAATTCTGCTTCGTGGATTCAAATGTATCTAAGTACCAGGAAAAGTCATACCGCTCTATGACTTGGAAAGCGCGGGGAAATTTTGATACAGACTATAGTAGGTTCATATTTGCTCATTCACAACAATAACAAGAAACCCGGAGGCATTATCATGGTATATACGTACCTCCTACCCAACAATATTCGAGACACAGAACAAATCCCGAAACCCGTACAGTATCTAAGGAAATTGATGTAGACGGACATAGAGTACACATATCAGAAGGGATCATTTCACGAACTGCGCAAATAAAAAAGGATCATTAGCATTTGTTCACGATACGGTCTATATGTGTGTACAGGGTAAGAAAGACTATTATTCCGATGGACCCATAATAAACACCGTCAGGACGATATCCAAAACACGTCATCAACTGGAAAAAAAGGCAAACAGGGGGAAAAGCAGAAACAGAAACAGAGGTCGGACTCGCTTACAGCTCCGTATTTCTCCTCTTATTATTATTATCATTATTATTTTTATTATTTTTCGGATCATTGTTTCTTTTGTTCCACTTGGCGCCGGGCTTGGACTCAGCGCCACTGGTGCTCTCCTGGCTCGGCACCGCGGAGCCTGTCTGTGTCTGTGTCTGTCTCTCTGCCTGCGAGGCAGGAACCCTTGCATTTGCGTTTGCGTCGTCTGTCGACGAGTTCAATTCATTGCTGACGATGTTATTATTCTGAACGATAAACCCATCCAGCTCCATCCACTCGGCCGCAAACGCCGTGACCAGCATGCTCCAGTCCTCGACGGTCGGGATGTCCAGGTGCTCCCCATCGTCGGCCATCGTGTGCCAGACCTCGGGGAAGCCGGCCCCGTTGGGAGTGTCGATGACGTGGAGGACCTCGACGCCCCGCGCGAGGAAGGGGATGTGGTCGTCTTGGATGCCACTGAAGGTCGAGAGTTCGTGTTCGGCCTTGGAGGCGTCGATGAGCCAGTGCGGTTCGATCTTGGCTGCGTCGGCTCTGCCGGCGGCTTTGTTGTTGTTCTTGCTGCGCTTGTTGGGGTGCCGGCCGGGGTGATTGAGGGAGGATTTGAACAGGCCGAGGTCCCGCATGCGCTGTTCGAGGGTGGCCATGTGTCTGTAGGCCCAGTGGGTGGTCTTGAAGTAGGATTTGACGGTTGGGTTTGGAGAACCGAGGAGGTCCAGCAGGACGAAGAGGGATATCTGCGAGAGGGGGGTCTTGAATGTGGACATTGCCGGGTTGACCTGCTGGTCCCAGTACTCCGCGAGTGCGCGCGATCCGTACAGGGAATCCGTCGCGCTCCAGTCCTTGAACGCCTCCTCCCCGTCGAGGAAGATGACCTGGATGCCGCGGTGCTCATCGAGCCATGCCCCGTCCGCGAGCAGCCCCTCCGCCTCCATGGCCGCCCACTTGCGCGTCAGCGCCGCATCGATGCTGCGCACCGCGTGCATAATCATCGCGCACGGCGCCGCGCTGTCGATGGCCCCGATGAACCCCTCCGGCGCGTACTTGCTGTCATAGTGCGCGACCAGCGTCAGCCGGCCGACGTCGCCCGGCGCGGCCCACGGGGGGTCGCGCGACGCGATGAGGTTGACAAAGGGCACATCCTTGTTCCCCGTCACGGGGGTCTTGGAGGTCGAGTTCTGGAAGGTGATGTTCCAGTCGGGGAGGGCCGTGCGGAAGAAGGTGACGAAGTGGTTCAGGACAGCGGTCGAGCCGGGGGTGCCGGGGACGCGGGGCCGCAGGATCGGGGCGAGGAGCGCGCCGGAGTGGATGTCGAAGTCGTTGTCGGTAGCCTGTGGGAGGGCTTTGAGGGACTCGTCCGAGATGGGTTTGTATGCGTCTGCTCCGCCGGGGAGGACGATGGAGAGGAGGAGCCCCAGATATGCCATCGAGCACAGGAGGCGGAGAAGACCGCCTGCTCGATAAGCAGCCATGGTGTCGCGTTGCGTCATTGACGAGCACTCATGACAGAAGAGGGACAGGCCTAGGGAAAAGGGGACATCTGTATTGTATGAGAGGAGATGTGCTATGGTTGCACAGAGTTGTCCATCTCTGCTCCGGAGGATCTGGGGTCGGATGGAGAAGTGACACGGCGGGCCAAGACGCGAGGACCGGTGCTCCGCTCGAGCTCACGCTGCGGCGCCGCGCGGGATCCCACCGTCGACGACGACCGATCCAACGTCATAGCATCTCAATTCGCTTCAAATCTGCGCTCCTTTAGCCGGACGCAAATTCCTGCATTGGGAGCGCCGTCAATTGGCCGTCTCGGACGGTCTCCTCCAAGACAATGAGGCAGCAGATCCTGTTCCACACGCAGCTGCGGGCATCAGCGCTTCCCCGATGGGTGCGACGAGACCTCAGCAGCAGACTGTTTGCCCGTTTAAAGACGACCCAAAAAGCTCCTTCAGCTCCTAAAGACAATCTTGCGCCTTCGCAGTCGAAGAATATCTCTCATCCTCCCCCTCCTGCCCGCACCTCCGTCTCCTCTGCAACTAACCATGCAAAAACGGTAATCAGAAAAGGTACTATGATATCCGTATACCAGCCGATATCAATGCTGACTCGAGGTGTGCAGGGCCTCCGGAGCGGATCTTGATATACCACGGAGGAACTGGAAAGATATTACTCCTGGGGATGCTGCGGGTGACGACGATATTCATCTTCGGAGTCTCCGTCTTAGTCGTTGCGCCGGCGTTCTTCGCGTCCGACTTCCCCTGGTATACTGCTCCAGCTAGTGAGTTTTTCTCTCCTATCTGCGCAGCTAGGAGTATATCTGCTAATTTTCTGTAGTTGTCGTTGGCGGTGCTCTGCCTCTGGTATTCGTCGCTTACACCTCGGCGCCGTTTGTGAACTACATCCACCTTGCCCTCCCCGTTGCTGCGCGACGATCTCGGGAGCAGGCACTCCAGTACGCGAAGAATCTTCCGCCGATTGCCACTCTGTACATTAATACGATGAAATTCACGACCATCCCGCGGCAGACTGAGGTGCGGCTCGCCGATCTTGTGCCAGACAGATCGCTCCTACGACCGGTGAGCTTCAGGAATAAGAATCCTGCTCCGCTGCCTTGGTGGAAGGGGAAGACGATTCGACAGTTCTACACGGCGGAGAAGAGTAAGCCCGCTAGGGCGTCGTCGACGTTTTATCCAGAGCTCTGGGAGCATGTCTATAAACAGATCCAGAACAATGCTGAGTCGAAGAGAATTTAACCATCCCTTGAATTTGGTTACGACTCGATTACTGTAACATCAGACTGGATGGAGGTTGGGTTGGGTGGTTGCTTGTAGATACGAGTATCAAAACACCAACAGAAAGGGCGTGTTGCTGAAAGAAAACCCTACCGCGTCTTGAGTGAATCCTCTGCAACTTTTAATCATCCCTACTCGTCGATGTCTCTACCGGGGCTAGGAAGAAATTCACTGCGTTCTGCTCGCAAAGTTGAGGTGCTGGTGAATTTCTCGCGCGTTTCTTTTCTCTCTTCTCAGTGCTAGCCCTAGCTGCACTGCTCTTCAACACCTTTGAACGCCACTCCATCTCTTTTTCCCTCCCTGACAATCAACGCAACTCGATCAGAAATCTCTTCCTGCCCGTACCTCTCGTATCTAAATACTCTTGTCAACACCTCGACCTGTCTGACAAACATCATGGCTGCCACTACACCCAAAGCCAAAGGCGATGTCATCCTCGGTCTCACTCCGACGGAGGCCAAACTCATCATCCTCGGTGTTCTGGTGGCCGATGAACAGCCCAAGGTCTGTGTTGTGTGCCTGTCTTCTCACTTTCCGTCCTGACTCTTTCTCTTTCCTCTCTCTTTTGTCCTCTCAGGAAGCAATTTCTCTGCACATGAGGTCTATTTCACAACTTTCCAATACTGATATGATATCTCCCAGATCGACTGGAACAAACTCGCCGAGAAGGGCGGCTACAAGAACGGAGGGTCCGCCTCCGTCATGTATCGCAACGCAAAGCGCAAGCTGTTCGAGGTCAATGCCGGTGCCGGTGCCGGCGACGGGAGCCCAGCTGCTGGCGCCAGCAATGGTGACGCTGCGACTGCAACTCCGACTGCAGCTACTGGCACCGGCTCTTCCCCTGCCACCCCGACCCCGAAGAAGACGCCAGGTAGGCGCAAGAATAACAATGCTGCCGCGACTCCCAAGGACACTCCTACCAAGGATGCTGCTCCCAGCGACAAGGACGACTCCGCTGCAGCAGCTGAAACTCCTGCGAAGAATGAAAATGAGCCTGAGACCCCTAAGCCCAAGCGTCAGCGCAAGACGCCTGCGAAAACGTCTCCGAAGAAGGGTCGCGGTGCGAAAGCCGCTGCTGCTAAAAACAACGCTGATGACGCTGGTCAGGCTGCTGCCAAGTACGTGTTGCCTCTTTCTTTTCAATTTCCCCTTTTTATCCGCCTGTCCTTAACCAAGAAAGCCTAAAACTAATCTGACACCTACACAGGGAGGCAAAGGGCACCACCAACACCAACGCCAAAGTCAAGACTGAAGGAAACGAAAACGGCAACGATGACGACGAGCTCGCGGGCCTTGGCGACGACAACAACGCCGCGATGGGCTCTGACGCCGTCAAGGGCGAGTTCGACGAGGTCTTTGCCGCCATGGAAGCCGTGCCTCAGGGTTCCCACGCGAGCAGCGCCAACTCTGCCATGTCCACCTCGCTTTGATTGCAAATGACTGACTCTAGCCACGTCTAGCAACGTTTGGCAGTCGGGTTGGACTTTGGATTGCTCGCACTCGCGACACATCCTCGTCTTGCGTTATGTTATGCTATGCTACTCTAACCAACCGTCGAGGAGTTTTGAGATGTTTTGATGAGGGAGGAGGGAGAGATTTGAGATTTGGCTGGCTCTTTTTCTTTATTTTTTTGCTTTGATTGTCTTGCTTCTTTCTCTAATCTTTCTCTTGGAAAAAAAAGAACAATCCTAACCATCCCATACGTACCTACATAGCCTCAAAATTTCAACTTGGCGCAGAGCGGACTTGTTCTTGGGCTTGGACTTGGTCTTGGCTTGGGTTCTTCAGGTTCCGTAAAAAAAGACACCTATCTACCTACCTACCATAGGTTAGGTACTTAGGCAGATGTTGTTAGCTGGGCTTGGGACTAAGGAGTTTCTTTTGAATTCCAATATCTTCAGATGAAGAAGTTTTTTTTCACTTTTTGAGCCGATCTAGGATGAGAATTTCAAGTACACAATTCGACAAAATCAAATCAAATCAAATAGAGCTATTAGCCTTTCCAATCCGATTTCCCTTGCTTCTCTTTTCGATTTAGTTTTCCTTTCTCTATAATATGTATACTGTATAACTTGAGGGGCGATTATGATGGATTGGAAAGCCGTTTTTTCATTTCCTTTCCATCTAAAAGAGTCTGAGTGGTACAAAAGAAGCCCTGACGGTGGGGCGAGCTTTGCTCACAAAGCCCCCCCCCCCCCCCCCCCCCCC
>Ga0207767_1000704_pt1 | contig 14035 bp, 6 predicted proteins | sample HigsolmetaGSP17D_FD_184845 | JGI IMG/M metagenome (GOLD analysis project Ga0207767, IMG submission 184845) | High solid enriched microbial communities from the Joint BioEnergy Institute, USA - SP1-7-D (SPAdes) | ecosystem: Engineered > Bioreactor > SSF (Solid state fermentation) > Aerobic >... | reverse complement strand
TATATATATATATATATATATATATATATATATATATATATGAACACTATCCATATTTAATATACAAAGTGGATTTACTGCTATTAATTTAGTACTCTATCAGTTAAATAAAATGCTATTATATCTTGATATTAAAGATATTTATATTATTAATTTTTTATGACTCAGCTGGCTGAACTGTAAAAATATTATATTTAACTTAGAATCTGCAGTATCAGATACTGCTAATCAAATATTCAATTAATTTATTATTTTTAAAGCTTACAAATCAAGCAATCAATTAGTTAATAAAAGAATATGATAGCAATATATAAAGTTATTATACTTTGACAGCAAACTCAGAAGCTTTATAAAATTAATATTAGAAAAAAAAGCAAGAGATAGCTAGATCTTATACTGTATTACAGGGCAGTGCCAAAGGCCATGATGGATTACAGAACTACTTTATTTAAAGGGACTAACTATCACATGACCGGATCATTGCAATCAAACCCTTGGCATACTGATCCTACTGATCCGGTGGATCAGAGGATCAGTTCAGAACTCTCACTGATTCACTGATTCAGAGCAGACAGGCATGTATATAATGATGCTCCTTTCAGAGAGATTTCAATCCCTGTGGTCAACTCACACAGTAGTCTGGTATATAGGCATTGCTGGTAACACAGGCTTGTTCTTACTATTATATTGCTCACCTCCTTGTTTTCTGTCTTCAAGATAAACCAAATAATTCTTTTTGGTCTAGTTATTTAGGCCTGTTGTTACACTTTGACCATCTTTCTTGCAGGAAGTAAGGCATGTATGAATGATCAAAAAGATCAACAGTATAGAGAGGCATATCTTTATTCAGGAACTTACTCAAGCAGTAAGGATTATGGAAACAGATTCAGCAGTTACAGAAGTAGTTACAGGGACAGATCAATAAGAATATATGGCTTCAAGAACAGATAAAATATCTTAGATGTCAAATATATCTAAATGAGAGTAACACAAGACAGATAATTAAAGCAAGCCCTAATCAGAATCTGATTCAGCAGATTAAGATGGCTAAATCAGATCTCTTTTACAGCGACAGAAAGAAGCTTCAGATGTTTGTTTCTTAGTTGAAACTCTACTTCTTTAATGCTTCAGACTTCTCAGATAAAGACAGAAAGATTATGTTTGTAACAACCTATCTTCAAGACACAGCAGCTCAATGATTTAAATTCTATCTCAGAGATTGAATGCAGAAGGCGTCTGAAGAACATTAATCAGAAATCAATAAAATATTCAACAAATCTCTTATTTTTGTGGCCAAGATAAAACAGAACTTTGAAGATCTTAATAAAGTTTGAAAAACCACTTATACTATTATAATAATTTAATAAAGAACTTTTGTTGCTGCTTATATTATACTTTTTGAATGTCAAGTCAACATCCTACAACAGACTAGCCAGCAGCATACTGAGAATAAGGAAGATACTATAGAACTAGACAGCACTAATCAAAAGAACTCTCACAAGAATAAATTTAAGCAGTTTAATAAGAAGTCTTAAAAATTTAATCTCAACTGAACTAAAAAAACAAAAGAAATAATATAAATAAAAACTATATATCTATTATAAAAGAATAATTATATGAGATAGAAATGCCTCAACAAGTTTAAGAAGAAAGAAAAGAAGCAAACTGCTGCTGCTCAAAAAAAGAATCACACTATCGCTGAACTGCTTACTATAATGATAGCTGCAGTGTCCATTGAATAGCAGACTAATATTTAAAGCCATCAAAGTTAAAAAACTAGCCAGTTCTGCCAGAAAGAGACACTTACAGGAAATGTGGCTAGAGTCTTTATATTCTGATACAAGCATCACAAAAAGAGACCTATATCAACAACTTATTATTGTTGATAAGGTCAATAAAAAGATGGCAAGAATTATAATTAATAATAACAATTAAAAACTTTATTAATAATAATACTTTTATTATTAAGAACTATATTCTCTATCAAATAAAAATCAGACTCTACAAGTTGATTATAACAGATAAGTCATCTAGCAATTATAAAGATAGATAAATATAAATAAAAATCAAGGAATTTATTCTAGTAATTAAGCAATATATTGAGCAGATCAATCTAAACATTATCTGGATTTCAAGACACAATATTATTCTAGAAATTCCCTGACTGGAGATACACAATCCCTATATAGATTAGAGAACAGAAGAGATACAGTTTATAAAAAACTCAAAAAATAGTGTAAGATCTAAGAGACAGCCTGAAAAATAAAATTAACTAAAGAGTATTAAAATCTAAGATATTAGAGAAAGTATTGAAGCATATATAAATAATATTAGAAAAAGTAAGTTAATATCTTATATATCTGTCCTAGAGAAGTTAGAGAAGTGGGAACTGATAAAAAATAAGAAACAGCCAAAACCTCTATTTAAAAGATAAAGAATTGCCATAAGAATACTAAGACTTCTAAAATGTTTTTCAAAAAAAAGACAAAGAATAACTGCCAGAACATCAATTATAAAATTACAGATATTATTGAAATCAGAGACACAGTTTATATTTAAACTAATTTATCCGCTCTCAAAAAGAAGTATAAGGTGCTAAGAAAACACATTAACAAAAATTAAAGAATATATTAGGCCATTTACTTTATCTGCAGTATTTATATTATTTATTCTCAAAAAGAATGAGAAGTTACAACTTTATATAAATTATCACCAGCTTAATAATTATTATTAAGAATTGCTATCTACTGCTGCTTATTTCAGAGCTTCAAGATAGATCTAGAAAGGCCAGATACTTTACCAAACTGGATCTACATAAAGATTATTATCTGGTCCAAATAAAGAAAGGAGAGAAACGAAAAACTGTCTTTTAAAATCTAAAACATTTTGAATATATAGTTATGCTATTTGAGCTTATCAACACACCTTCCATATTTCAGAGCCTAGTCAATAATAACACATTGTAGTAAACATCTTTTGTATAGCCTATCTTGATAATATTCTTATTTACTTGGAAACTATAGAAGAGCACAAGAAACATGTGAAGAAGGTTCTAAAGGTTTTATAAAACGGAAAGCTCTTTCTAGCTCTAAAGAAATATAAATAGCACACTCAAAAATAAAGTTCTTGAGATTTGTGATCACCTCAGAGCATGTAAAAATAAAAGAAAATGATTATTATTAAAAATGGGTATTTTTAATTAAAAAAGTGCAATTCTTTCTTGGATTTGCTAACTTGTATCAGAAATTCACCTGGAACTACTTTAAGATTGCAGAACCCTTAATACAGCTCACTAAAAAAGCAAATTTTGAATAAAAGAAAGAATAGCAAACAGTCTTTAAAACACTAAAATAAAAGTTCTAATAAAACATCTGTTTTGAAGATTTATAATCTAGAGAAGCCAGCTATACTGAAGATAAATACTTTAAACTATATTATTGAAGCATGTCTTAGCCAATTAAATAAGAAAGGCTATACTTTGTTATCTACTACTTTAGAAAGATAACACCTCCAGAGCTGAACTATAACATTTATAATAAGGAATTGCTGGTCATTGTTTTTATAATCTCTGAAAGTATCTAAAAGATCTCAACAGTTTATATTTTTAAACTTTATCACAGATCTACTGGAATCACAGAAATCCCTGATCAAGATAAAATATAATTCAATCCTGAATCAGTCATTATAGATAAACTGACTAAATATGCCTACTTTTTACTATATCTGAAGACAGTAAACATAGATAACTTAACAGCTTCTTGCAATAAGTATATAAAATAAGATTAATTCTCTTTATTTAACAACTGTTTATATTGAGGATTAATTAAAAGAGACTAATGCATGCTAGGCACTAGCATTATAATCCCCACAGCTAAGCTTTGTTCTTGAGATTGATTTATCAGAGACGTCTTTAAAGCTTGCATCAGATATCTGAGAATAGCCAGAAACAAAGAGCTCAATAATTCAAGGTGTTATCACTTTAAAAATTAATTGACATCAACTAGAGATTATTCTTCAATCACGAAAACTCTGCTCTTAACAATATTTTATTGCCACTTGAGCATCTTCTCAATCAGCTTTTAGTATTCAAGAAATCAGAATGTCTTGTTTAAACAACATAACTTAGGTTACCAGAGACTTTATTGTGCCCTTTTATACTATACTATGAAATTTCTGTTGAGCATGAGAGTTTGTCAAATTATAGAGATATTAATTAACTAAGAGTTGTATGACTTTATCTCTTCTCCATAATTGTGTAATAACGTAAGCGGACAGCAAGTAGTCCGGGACAGCGAGCGGTCCGGCTCCTTGAAAAAGCAACACACTAAATATTGAAGCTTTAATTGCAATGAAATTTGATCTATTTGACTATATACAGAAAGCCCCCTATATACTAGGGCATTTAAGCTGATTATGACCTGTTTTATTGCAATCACTATATCTTGGATCTCTACATGACAGCCTAGATGATGATACCTGCACCTGCATCTGCTTCTGTTGATCATGTTTCTCATTAAGTTGCTGTCCTTCCATGCCTGTCAAACTTCCACCAGTTTGAATAAAGCATCTTATTATCTCTTTCTTCTTTTTTTGATGTTGATTTGAAGCACAAATCTGATTGACTTCTTGTTGTAATAGGATGATGTTCTGCATTGTGACCTCCACACTTTTAATCACCTTATCCACCACCTGATCCACTATTGACAGAGATATTTGATTTTTTTGATTCTGGAGATGTTGAATTTGCTTCTTTTGTTGATCCAGTTGATGCATATTAGCTGGTGTCTTTTCTGGATTAAAAAACTGGTTGCTATATCCTGTTGACAGCAGTGTTGGTGTTTTCAGTTTAATATAAAGCTTTGAAAGCACTTTATTAGGCAATAGTAGAATCAGGCCAGTTGCAGCAAATCTGCTTTGAATATTTGATGCTAATAAAGCCTATCAATAAACTGTAGGATAGATATATAGAAAATCTTTCTTGCTAATAATATAGACACTATTCTTTATCATCTCTGCAATCTTCTAGCTATACAGACATTTTAATGGCAAGAAACAGCTCATATCCAATAATTGAAGCAGACATGAAGAACATAATGGCATATATAAAGAAATAATCTTTTTTTCTATACAGAATTTATCAAATTCTGTAGTGGTGTGACTGCTGTGGTTATTCAGAATTAGAAGATAATATCTATCAACAATATAAAAAGCTGTATGCTTTTCAAACACCTCTTGAAGCTAATCAAGGCCTAATGCATCATTTATCCAGTTATTAATCACTAATACTGACTTGGTAATTGTTTAGAACAGCTTTATACTACTGAGATTGATGATTCTTTGCTGCAAGAATAATTTGTGGAGGTAAAACTTATTTAGCTGTATTTATTGCAATAATTGCAGTTACCCATTTGTGATTCCCAGGTTGTATAGCTTTTGCATGGCTCTTGCATGTTTCTGATCCACAAACAATTTTGGCTATTAAAATTATGCTTATTTGAAAGCCAGTTTCATCTATATTATAAATATCTTGCTCAAGGATTTCATGCTTTTGAATAATATTATAAAACTGCTTAAACCACTCCCTAATAAGCTCTGGATCTTCACATTTAGCTCATTGATAATCATACTTTCAGCTGTATTTAGAGCACAGTTCTGTGTGGTGTTTTATATAGCAATTGATTTATTTCTTGCTGATAGTTGCTTCAGACAATAACTGTGCAGAAAGCAATGACTGCGCCAAATAGTGTACTGTTGATATTTGGAGGGGTAAGCCACATTGGTCTAGATCTAGAATCCATACTAAGAGAGTAGATTCTTCAGTATTTGTTAATTTGTGATTATTTGTAATTAAGTCTTTGTGAGCAGGGATTCCTTTGACACATCTCTTTAATATTGTTGGAGAGATGTCATATACTGAAGCTATTTTAGAAATTGACTTAAAAAGACTCTTTTTATAAGCATTAAGAGCTAATGGAATACATCCTTCCTTTGAAATATTGTTATCTGGTGCCATTGTGGCCGAATAAGCTGGTATAGGGGTGTTGTTGAGGTGCAGTATAGGGGTTCAAGGAGCCGGACCACTTGCTGTCCCAGACCGCTCGCTGTCCATTTACGTTATGTGTCTTGCTTTACTAAAGATTATGTTATTCAGATTTAAATTAGTCAGAAAGTAGACTAATTTTATAAAGTTAAAAAATATTTAAATATAAATTATATTTACTTATATTTATAACTTTATAGTGATGAGATCTCTATCTCTTTATTTCTTTATAAACTCAAGTCTCTATCTGTAATTCTCTTAAATTATAGAAGATTATATAGTGTCTATTTGTAGCTTAGACATTTCTCAATAAATTCTTAGTATTAAGCAGATGGACTATTATTTTAACAAAGTTATTAGCTTTTTTTTTAAGTTTATAAAAAGTCTATACTCTCTATGACTTCCTTAGAATTATATTTAGTCTACTGCTCTAACTTTATTTTTAATATACTGAAATTTCTACTTTTTTAAAAAGATTGAATTGCTGTTCTGTTCCATCTTTAAATAATGTAATCCATCACTGAGTTGGCTACATCATCAAGTTAGCCACCTATCTATTATGTAATGTCTTTTTTATAGGCTATACCACAACAAACAAATTAAATCATTTATATGTACTAGAAATTAGTTGTTTAATGATTAGAGTATATTCTAGTAGTATGTTCCAATAATTTATATAAACTGCACTATCATAATGTAACATGTTTATTTTGCTGATCATAAATCTGACTACTTAATCATTTTTTATGTAATGTAATCCACCACCGAGCAAGCCCCACCACTGAGTGAGCAGCTATCCGAGCGAGCCACCCCCTATTCAACCACATCACCTAATACATCTATTTCTACATCAAATATGCCACCAAAAACCACAGAATTGAAGGCGTAAATAGAAGGCTGTATGCTGCTTGTAATTAAAGCAGTTAAAGAGGGTCAAATCTCTTCTGCAAAAGCAGCAGCTGATGCATATGATGTCCCATATTCTACATTAAAACACTGCATTCAGGGGCATACTGCTTGTGTTGATACTGCAGCAAATAGCTAAAAGCTTACCAAACTGGAGGAATCTTCACTAAAGCAATGAATTCTTGATATAGATGAGTGAGACCTGCTACCATCTCATGATATAGTGCACAAAATGGCAACTATATTACTATCTGATCACAAAGACAATATATCAATTGGTCCAAATTGAGTGATCCAGTTTATTAAGTGGTATAGTGATCTTGCCTCTAAATATAATTGCAAGTACAACTATCAACAGGTATAATATGAGGATCCAGAGATTATCAGGAATTGGTTCAATCTTATTCAGAATATCATAGCAAAATATGGTATTCTTGAACAAGATATTTATAATTGTGATGAAACAGGCTTTCAAATAGATATGGCATTAACAGCCAAAGTTATTACTGGATCTTATTATATCACAAGCTGTGTACAAGCTATACAGTCTGAAAATCATGAATAGGTGACAGCCATTAAATTAATTAATGTCATAAGCTGAGCTCTACCCCCTTTGATTATCTTTACTGGCAAGGTCCACCAATCTTCATGGTATCAAGATCTGCCACCAGACTGGACAATAGGCCTAAGTGAGAATGAATGAATCAATAATGAGCTGGGATTGCTTTGGCTAAAAGAGGTTTTTGAGAAGCATACAATTCAGCAGACTATAGAGAAATATTGCCTTCTTATTTTAAATGGCCATGGCAGCCATACCACTGCAGAATTTAACTACTTCTGCAAGAATCAGCAAATTATCTCTCTCTATATGCCACCACATTCTTTCCATTGCCTGCAGTCTCTTGATGTCTCTTGCTTTGCTCCCTTAAAGAAGGCCTATGGACAAAGGGTTCAGAAAAGCATGCAGCTTGGCATTAATTATATTGACAAGTAAGGCTTCTTATCACTATATCAATCTTTGCAAAAAGCACTTTCAGAAGCCAATATAAAGAGTAGATTTGCAGTAATAGGCTTAGTGCCATTCAATCCACAGCATATATTGAATATACTTGATATTTAGGCTAAAGAGATTACACCACCTTCTTCTCATGGTCTCTGGACTGCAAAGACTCCTCATTCTACTGCAGAGGTGCAAAAGCAGATGCAACTTATCAAGAGGCTTATTGACCAGCATTCTCAAAGCCCCCCAAATCAAGCAATTGGTCAGCTAGCAAAGATATGCAAATCTCCTATGCATGAGGTTCTCATGCTTTAGCAGCAGATGAAAGAGCTTCAAGCTGCCAATAAGCATTAAAGACAAAAGAGAGAAGCCCCTAGATTCTTTATTGCTTCAGGGGGATCCTAACAGGTGCTCAAGGCCAGCAGCTTATTCAAGAAGCTGATCAAGCAGTAGGTGAGGTACAGAAGCCAAAAAAGCAAGCACCACTGCAGTGCAGTAACTGCCATAAGATTGGATATATTAGGACTGGATGCCCTAGTAAATAGCTTCAATTTCATGTATATAGGCGCTTTTTTATAGAATATTTAATATAATAGGCGTTGCGGCATTTGGGGCAGATATTCAGATGCGGCTCACTAAGACCGCTGCTTGCTTGGTGGTTGGCCTTACTCGGTGGTGGATTACATTAATGTAATCAATCATCGAGCGAAACAGATCACCGAGCGAAACACCCACCAATGCCATTATTATTAGATATCTAATTATCTCACCACACCACTCCTAAATTGAAGCTATTTACATGTAAAATAATTGCCTATTTACTAGGGCAGCTGACCCTAGTATGACCTTGAATATTGCAGTTGCTGCACTGCAGTGGTGCACATCTTTTAGGCTGCATATCAGCTTGGTCAGCTGCCTCTGCCTGCAATTCTGCAGCTTGCTGAGCAAGCTGCTGGCCTTCTTCAGCAGTCAAAATCCCCCCAGTAGCAATATAGGATCTAGCTATCTCTTGCTTGTGTTTTTGACATTGATTGACCATATGTAGCTGCTTGATTTCATGCTCTAAAAGCACTGCATTATTTATTGTGATTTGGCAGCCCTTGACCACTTGATCAACTGCTTGACTAATTGGACTGGGAGGACTCTGCATATGCTGCTGTCAAAGATATTTAATTAGCTTCAACTGCTTCTCAAGCTCTCTAGCATTCTTTGATGTCTCAGCAGTCTAGCTAGATGACTGATTGCTATGAGATGTGCCTGGTGGTGTAGATATTTTTAATTAAATATAAAGCTGATCAAGCACCTGCTCTGGCTTATATAAAACCAGGCCTGATGCAGCAAATCCACTGCATATATTAGATACAGTCAGAGCTTGCAGGCATACTTGCTGGTAGATTGCAATGAAATCTTCCTTGTCAATATGATTGATGCCATGCTGTATATAGATCTGGGTTTGCTGCCTATATGCATGTTTTAATGGCCCAAAGCAGGCAACATCAAGTGGTTGTAATAGATGTGAAGAATGTGGTGGTAAATATAGAGGAATGATCATGTTCTCAGTACAGAATTGATCAAATTCAGATGTATGGCTGCTATAGGCATCAAGAATTAGCAGGCAATATCTGCCTGCTGTACAAGCTTTGATATACTTATTAAAGACATTTCTTAGCTAAAGCATCCCTAGCTTATTAGTGGTTCATCTATTATTGCTAGTCCCAATTGCCCAGCCCTTTGGTAGATCTGGATACTAATTAGATTGGTGATTCTTGCCAGCAAAGATAATCATTGGGGGCAGGGCCCAGTCAGCTGCATTGATTATCTTAATTATAGTTATTTATTCTCAATTCTCTGATTGTATTGTATTAGGCCAGCCTCTAGATTCAGAGCCAGTAACAATCTTTACTGTTGATATCATGCCCATTGAAAAGCCAGTCTCATTAAAGTTATAGATATTCTGTTTAGTAATGCCATATTTTTATATAGCCTTTAGAACACACTGAAACCATTCTTTAATAAGCTTTGAATCCTCACATAGAGCCTGTTGATGATTATATCTGTGGCTATATTTAGATTTGAGCTCATGATGGCAATTAATAAATCTTCAGACCCAATATTGGCTAACAGTAGCTGATGCATTCAACTGGCTAGATAGTAATAGACTGGCCATATTTTGTACAATAATGATTCATAACAGTAGTCCCTGTTGGTTTATTGATAATATCCATTTGACAAGCATAGATTCTTCAGTGGTGGTGAGCTTTTTGCTGTTTGGTATTGCATCTATATGTGTAGTACACCTGTATAGATGGTTGTAGAATGTTGAATGTGGCACATTATATACCTATGCAGCAGCCTGTATGCTTTTAAATTGACCATCATTGAAAGCTTTAATTGCAAGCAAGATATGGCTCTCTTGATGAACTGCTGAATCTGCTGTTTTGCATGGCATTTTGGTGGTTGAAGTTGATGAGCATATTGTGTAGTTTGGTGGGGTGTTTTGCTCAGTGATCTGTTTCGCTCGGTGATTGATTACGTTACTTGATTAACTTACTAAGCATGTTATAGCCTCTCTGCATTTATTAAAATGTCTTCAGTAGCTATTTATATAAGATTTAAAAGTATTTCCTTTTTTCTGATATTAATTGACAGCTTATAGCTCTCTTTTTCTTGTATAAAAACAGCACTATATATTGTAATCTGATAGTCTTTAGTTAATTAATTAAAAACTTAATCTACTGGACTTCTGTAAGCTTTTGTGAATAATGTTTTCAAAATACTTAAGTCTAAATCTGAAGCTCCAATTTCTTAATATTATAAAAAATTTTATGAGATTTAAGATGCTAATTAATTGCTGTGAGATATAGAAGATAATATAAATGTCTTTATCTAAATATAAAATTATAAAAAATATTTAATCTAATTAATATAAGATCAGTTTAATAGCTGCAAATCCACTGCAGATATCAAATATAGATAAAGCTTTCTTTTTTATATATTAATATACAAGTAGAAGTCTTGTTTATTAATATAATTGATGCTCAGCTGCATGCTAAATTTAATTCTTTGATTATATATCTTTTTTAAAAATGAAAAGCGGCCAACATCAAGTAGTTGAAGAAGATATGAGGAATATAATAATATAGATGATGAAATAACCATATTCTAAGTGTAGAACTAATCAAATTCAGATATAATAATATAACTTTTATAATGTAATCCACAAGTGAGCCACCCACCCAAGCAGGCTGCCTATCTCCCATCTATATACAATCTTTCATTCTCTGTAGCAGCCACAGGTTCTAATAAAACATCTAATATACACTGTTTCTCAGCTCTATAGTGCTGAGGGCATGTACAAGTATTATGCTTATATGATTGATATATACTATATTACATACAGATGTGTGATTTTATCTGAGAAGATAAAGCCTTAGCTATCTCTAATATATTTTTGAACAATGTCTGTCTGATATTATTCTTTTTATATAATAAGAATATCCTCTTAAGATACTTAAGCTAATAATTTTATTTGTTTTTATTTTTATTTGCAATTTATAATTCCTGATTTTTTTGCAAGAATAACTATATTATATATTATAATTTTATAGTCTTTGATAAGCTAATTTAATATTTAACTTATTAGACTTAATAAGCTTTGTGTCCAATATTTAATAAGGGCTTTAATTATCTTGGATTAAAGCTTTAATATTTCAATATTATAAAATATCTTAAATATTTAAAAGACTAATGAATTGTCTTAACTGATGCCAAAAAATACTAAAGTCTATAATTAAATATAAAATCAGAAAAGAATCTAATTAGATTTATTTAGAATTAATTCTGTGGCTGTAAATTCACTATGAATGTTCTCTGATTTAAATATCTTTATTTAAGCTTGTTAATATGCAGCTAGAAAGTCTATTTTATTAATAAATAGTACTATTCTTTTTGTCAAAGAAAATCAGGATCTACAGACTGCACACAAGAAACAACAGCAAAAAGGGAGATGATCTAATCAGCAGATAGCTCATATAGAGGGCCTTTCTATTCATGAAGCTCAAGAGCTTATATAACATAAGAATGAGACCCAAGAGACTCAAGAGGCTCTACCAGTTGAATCAGTATCATCTACAGTTCAGTATCCTATATGAGTGCCACCATAATGTAGTGATTGTCATATTATAGGATTGCAATGTCCTAATTGCAGTAGTAATTAGTTTTTATATAGAAATACATTTTTTGTGTTAAAAAATCAGGCCTACTTTCAGTCATGGCTAGAATTGTGTAGGTGCGTGGCTCGCTTGTGGATTATGTTAGACTTCTAAAGTAGATTATTAAGGATTTCTTATATAGCTTGATATCAGATTTTACTATTATACTGCATTAGATCTTCTCCAGTTAATGGACTAGTCAGATTATTAATTATATTATTATAACATAATCTATAAGCAAGCAAGACACATAAGTGAGCAAGACACCTCCCAATCACATGATGCATTCTGTCAACTTCAACCACCAAGATGCCATCAAAACAAGCTGAATTTTATGCTCATAAAGAAAGAATTATTTTTGCCATGAAACATTTTCAAGATTGCAAATTTTTAAGTATTAGAGCTGCTACTCATACATATGATCTTTATTATTTAATTATTACTCATTGTTTTATGTTTGTTCTGCACACATTGATTTTATATTAAATAATTAACTTCTACTAAAGAGTTTATCCTTATAGAATAAATATTATTCATAAATTAATGTAACATATTATTTGGAGCTTATATTATTGAGTGAATAACTAATCTATTATTTATAAAGCAAGATGGATCAAATTCATGCACTGATACCAAATGCTGGATTTAGAACTTTATCAGTCAACAAGATACACTTTAGTCAAAATATATTAGATATAATTATTAAAGAGCTCAATATGAAGATTCAAAGATCATTTGTGAATGATTTTAAGGTGTACAAGATTATTTAATAATATGATGTGATTGATCAAGATATTGGCAATCAATCTGCATCCTGGATTGTTAAAATATTTTATAATATTAAGAAATTGGAGCTTCAGATCCAGGCTCTTAGGTGTCTCTTTAAAAATTATTTATAAAACTCATTAAGTCCAGCAAAGCAAGATTAACTAGTTAAAAATCATCGTATTATAATATAGTTTTTTTGCACAGAAAAATAGAGAGCTATAAACTGTCAATAATATTAAAAAAGAAAGAGAAATGTATCTGGATTAAGGGCATTTTAACAATTGCAGAGAGACTATAATGTGCTTAGCAATTCTTGTTTTTTGCAAGAATGAGTATATATTGCAATGTATAAGCTAATTTAGTGCTCAATCTGTTGGACTTAATAAAAGCTGATTAAATATATAAAAAGATGATTAAACAGTCATATAATCAGAAAAGTAGGGATCACTGCAGTGCAGCATATGTAATATATCAAATTATATTAAGAATTTAATATTCTAACTGCTAAGCAATTGACATTTAGAGTATATAGCTTCAACATTTGGGTTTGTTATTAGATAATCAATTATTGAATAACGTAATCGGACACCGAGCGGGCCAGGACACCGAGCGGGCCACATAACCAACACCTATTATATTAGATATCTAGTTATCTCACCACAACACCCCTGAATTGAAGCTATATACACATAAAATAATTGCCTATCTGTTTGGGCAGCTGACCCTAGTATGACCTTGAATATTGCAGTTGCTGCACTGCAGTGGTGCATGTTTCCTAGGCCACTTATCACCTTCCACTACCCCCTCTGCTTGCAGCTCTGCAGCTTGCTGAGTGAGCTGCTGATCTTCTTCAGCAGTCAAAATACCCCCTGTACCAATATAGGATCTAGTTGTCTCTCACCTGTGTTTTTGATGTTGATTTGCTGCACATAGCTGCTTGATTTCATGCTCTAAAAGCACTGCATTATTCATTGCAATTTGGCAGCCCTTGACCACTTGATCAACTGCTTCACTGATTGGGCTAGGAGGACTGTGTGTACACTGTTGCCAGAGGTTCTTAATAAGCTTTGCCTGCTTCTCCAGCTCCCTAGCATTCTTTGGTGTTTCAGC